>ERZ1026870.545-NODE-545-length-20532-cov-8.224642_pt1 | contig 20532 bp, 26 predicted proteins | sample MGYA00380165_ERZ1026870 | MGnify/ENA primary metagenome ERZ1026870 (study PRJEB33269, sample SAMEA4719801) | human gut metagenome | biome: human-associated habitat; feature: organic feature; material: feces | place: Cameroon | collected 2013-10 ...
CCCCACACCCGACCACACCCCCCAAGCGCCCCATCTCGTCATCGGGCGGTAAAATCGGCTGTGTGAGCGAGAATAGGCTTTTACCTTTAGCGGAAGTAATCCGCCATAGGTAAAAGCCTATTCTCACTCACTCAGCCCTACCGCTGAAGGGGCGAAAAAAGTGTGTGTCATGCTTTAGCGGAAGCAGTCCGCCATAGCATGACACATTCTTTTGCGCCCCCCAAAACCAAGCGCACATGGTGCGGTAAAAACGGATTGGCGAGGCACGAAGCCTATCCATCCATGAAAGAAGTCCAACCTCCCTTGAAGCATGAAAGGGTGGATTGGGCTTGAACGGAATGGCTTTGAAGCATGAGAAGCCTATCCGCCAACACGAGGGCTAATCTTCTTTGAGGCACGAAAAGGTGTTTAGCCCTTATCCTTTTATAAAATCGGCTGTGTGTGCAAGAGTATCTTTTACCATGTAAAAGGTACTCTTGTACACTTAGCCCTACCGCTGATAGGCATAAAAAGTGTGTGTGTCGTGTTTTGACGGAAGCCTTTCCGTCATAGCACGACACACACTCTTTGTTGCCCCTAATAGGCACTCTGTGCTTTAAACGTAATAGGGTGAAGTCTCTGCTTCGCCACAATCAAGCATCGGAGCTTCGACGATGACACCACCAAAAGGCAGCCAGGGCTGCTAAGAAAATCAACGTCAAGCACAGCTTGATAGGAGTAGAAGAAGGCTTCGCCTTATGCTCCAGATACTGCACCTTGTTGGCAGAAGACTGCCGAGCATTCGCGAGGCTGTCTTCCACCACTGTACAGCTACGGGCGTTCTCCTTTCGGCTTGACGAAAGGTGTGCGCCGTAGATCCGAATCACTTGCGGCTTCAGCCGTGAAATCCCATGCGCCTTGGCGGAAGAATCCTGCAGCGCATGGGGAGCTTCGATCGTTGGAGTCTCTGCTCCAACCCCGAAGCTCACGATGCAGCTGTCAAAAGAAAGTTCGGTATGCTGCCATACCGAATCCATGCGTGACGTTTGCCACTGATGCCGCTGCACTTGTACAGCGGAGTCCGTGGCAAACGTGTTCGCACTTGTGACTTTGTGCGTACTTCTGCACGAAGTGAGAAGGCACAGCCACATGATTATGGGAAAGATACAAGCTTTCATAAGTCTTTTTGCACATTGAATGAAGGGCAAGCTTTGCTTGAATACTCATTATGCCCATGCACCGTTGCATGGGGATAAACAAAGCAAAGTTGGTCTACCAACTGGCGCAGGGCTTGACGCTGTTGTGGCGTTCGCGTATCCTTAGGCGTTTTGCCATCCTTGGCCACACCCCCGATATAGCAGATACCCATACTATTGGCATTATGCCCCAGGCAATGGGCGCCAGCTATGTTCTCGGCACGTCCCTTGTGGACGCTGCCGTCGCGATAGATTACATAATGATAACCAATATCCGCAAAGTTGCGAGCGAGGTGCCAACGACGAATGTCGTCCACCGTGAAATCTTTACCTTCAGGTGTGGCAGAACAATGAATGATAATTTCAGTGATGCGTCGCATAGTTTATGAGTTTAATAAGTTTAAGGCTGTGCTTGGGTGGGCTTTTGAGGTTGCGAGTTGAGTTTCTGCTCCTCGTCCTTAATAGCTTTGTCAAGCGTTTGCATGATTTTGCCTTCAAATTGCTTTGCCATTATCGGCTTCGGTTCGGAAGAGCGTTCAAGTGCAGCTTGCATCTCTTCTCTCACCTCGCACGATAATTGATGTACTTTTCTACCATAGTAAATGCTCACTCCAAAGATAGAGCCTGCATAGATGAGACATTGTGAGAAAATCCATAGGACAGAGTCCGAGATTTCACCTTTAGGTGGCACGATAAAGCCAGCGACCGCGAGGGCATAGCCCCCGACGAGCATGGCAAGAGCCGACCCAAATTGAATACTAACCTTAGGTCTTGTCATGAGATTAAGTTTTAATTGTTGTTTTTAAGTTGCTTTACCTCCGCTTCCAGTTTCGCGATTCTCACCGCCTGTTCCGTGATCGAGTCAAAGAAACTTTGCAAGGTAGCGTTGATCGTACTGATATCCGCAGAATTTCTTTCGAGCGCACTGCAATGTTCCGCAGTCATCACACCCGCTTTGAGCGGTGTAGCCTGAGAGATGATGAAAGTTTTCGTGCCAGACTGCTCAAAGTTCGAATAAGTCACATGCACCTCAGAAGGCGTACTGCCGTTTTCAGACAGCGTATTGTTCATGAGTCGTGCATACACAAACGGATTCATGATACCCGGTTCATTATTCGTCACCATTTGCAGTAACACTTGCGAATAATCCCTGTTATCCGTAGTACTATTTGCAGCCCCCCAATGTTTTATACGCAAGAAAAGGTTGCCATCCGTATGCTTATGCAGCCATATACGCGAGCAAAGCGCGGTACGCATCGGGTCCACGTTACTAGCCGAATAGATAAAATTCTTATCCGTTCCCGTAGCCGAAGTCTGTTTCGTCGGAATCAAGTTCGCCTTCGTGTTCAGCGAGGACAACAGTTTCTCCTGTTTCGAGAGCGTTTGCGCCTGCGATTGGAGCGTTTCCGTATGCGATTGCAGCGTAGCCTTCACCTCGTTGCAGATCGTCAGCCAGTTGCTCCACGCCTCATTACTATAATAGCGATACGCAATCGTCACCCCCGTGCCACTGTTCGAAGAAATCTTATCATCCGTGACCATCAGACTTCCCTCCACCCAGAGCGCAGCCTTTTTCGTAGCTTGATGCAGCAAGGCAAAAGTCACATAGACAGGCACCCCACCGAGCAAGACCACATAGCGTCCACTCTCCAAGCTACTGTAAATCAATCCATTCAGATACGAATTCAGTTCCTCCGAAGAATCAAATGTAGCAAGCAATCCCTTTTGGAACTGCGTCACCTTAAAGAGTTTACTTAAATCCGTAGCAGGAGCCGCCTTTGCGATTAAATCCGCCAAGGCTTGCAGCACCACGCCCAGCACCTCAGGCGAGATAGCCGCCTCCGTGCTTAGCGTTCGGAAAGCCGAGATTTGTTTAGAAATAAGAGATGTATCCATAAGCTAATGATTGTATCTAAGATATTTATCATCCAGAGATTGCGCCACGACCCCCACGAACTCCTTCGCCATGTTGTCCGCAAGGAAGTCACGTAGATTCATGACCGAAGCATAATACTTCCGCGAAAACCACGGTTTCTTTTGACGCACCTTTTTGCGTCCAATATCCCCCTTGTTCCCTCGCGGTGTCTCCTTACCCGTACCAAAGTTCTGCCAAATACCGTATTCCAAAAAAGACTGACTCAGTCCCAGTTCAATAAACTGTCCATCCGCACGGATCGGTAGCGACTTAGGCGAAGCGAGCAAAGCCCCCGTGTCAATTACATCGAGCAAAGTCATTTGCTCCTTCCATATTTTGAGCATCGTTTCATTGAAAGCCGTGACAAACTTCTCACGTTCAGAAAAAGCCCGTTGCTCCGCATCATTCATTGTTCCATTCATCCGCATTCCATCTTAAATCAGTGAAGGTGTCCACTGCAATTTGAAAATAAGCACAAGCGCAGCCCGAAAAGAAATACTCGTTCATCTCGTTGAACGTAATGCGTTCATCAAGGAAAATGCAATTCTGTTCAAGTTTTGTCCGTTCCAAAATGAGCTTGCTCATGAATTGGCGGAACACCTCTCTGAGTGTTTCCATGCAGGAAAGCCTAGCCTCCATGTCATCAATGGCATGGCGCATGGCAAGGAAGATCGTTTTCACGCGCCTTGTGCGAGGAGTATTAGCGAGAGCGATATAGCCCTGGCTCATATCACTCACACAAACAAAAGCCGTAGTATTCTGCATCTTTTGCAGTGCCTCTTCAAAGCCCTCCAAGCCCGACACACGGGCAAAGGTGAAGCCGTGAGCGGTGGCAAACTTGTTGCGAGCAACCAAGTTTTGAAAGAATGCCGTAGCATTCCAAGAATTAAGTTTTAAGTTCATAGGATATGAGGTTATAAGTAGGTTTTAAGTTCTTAGGTTATGAGGTTATAAAGTTACTTTAGTTGGTTGCGTATCTCCTCCGCCTCCTTCGCCTTCGCATCCAGTTCCGTCAGCGCTCTCCAACAATCCATTTGTAGAATTGCCTCCTCCTTGGTGATGTCGCCTCCTGTGAGCGCACGTATTTGTGCGTTCATCGCCTGTCGGAGTTCCTCTCCGACACCCAAATCAGCACTACCCAAGAGATTGCTTTTCTCTTGGGGTATGTTGGTGAAGAAATGAGGGAACATACGGGTGAAGTTCGCTTTGACAGAAGCGAACCAATAGAATACAGAAAGCAGTTCTGCTTTCTCCAAACAAGCTTTGTCCGAAAGTTTCGGATAAAGCAAATGCGCCATCTCCGCAAGGCATTCCATGCTTTGCGTGTGCAGAAAGCCTTGGTAATAGTTCTCGCAAGCGAGATAATCCTCAAAAGGTACGGCTTGCAAATCGGCAGCGACTGCCGATGCACCGCCAATGACAGCAATGCGCACAGGCATGGGAGCAAAGCTCTCCAAGAACGCGAGTTGTCGCGCAGCAAAAGTGACTTGCCAATCGGCAAGCACAACCTGTTTTTTGGTACCTTTTTGCTTCACGAGAAAAGTCCGTTTGTCCGTTCGACAGAGCACAACAATTTCAGCCCATTTGCAGACGCAAAGGGCTAACACCTCATTCATCGGCAAATCTCGTGCGACTTGTCGGAAGAAAAACAGAAGTTGTTGGTCGGACAGTTTCGACCATGACTTGGGCAGGGATATAGAAAATGCTTCCATACCGCGAAGGTATGGAAGCATTGTAGAGGGGAAAAAGACGATTTTTTATTTTGATAAACGGAATCTTACTGGTAAACGATACCATACACGTATAGGCATCCCATTTTGTTTGGCTGGAGCAAACTTTTTTAGTTTCTTTATTGCTGAAACAGCAGCTTTATCACATTCTGGTGACAAGGACTTTTCTACCTTTGTTTCACCGATTGAGCCATCTTTTTCAACAACAAACCTAATAATAACTGTTCCTTGTAACTCCTGTTTTTGAGCTATGGTCGGATAGACAAGATTTGAGAAAATATCATTGAAAATGGCCATATTGCCACCAGGGTATTGTGGCTGCTCTTCTACGAGGGACTGGTCCAATATTTCATAATTATCTTCAATAGAAGATGTGTTTATCTCTTCATCTTCCTTAAATTCATATTCGTAGAGTATTTGACCATCTTTTACCTTAGCTAAATATAGCTTTTTAGGAATTAGTATAAGTTTGGGCGAATAATCTTCACTTACTTTTTCGTAAAAGTTTCCAATCAAAAAGGTTTTTACCTTGTTTGTCTCTATTTGATAAGCCAAATCTTCAGAGATAATCGGAGTCGTAAACACACAATCTAAGTTATCAAAGTGAGAATCTCCTGATTTTATTAAGAGATCATAATCATTGGGATTTTCGACACAGAATGAGAAACATTGTTTATCAAGATCAAACTGAGAGTTAAAATCAGCTTCAATGAAATAATCATGATTAAGAATGCAATCTCTTTCTGCCAACAAAAACTCTAAATCGGATTTGCCTTCGTCACTTTCTAGAAAATGCTTTTTCTTTAATGGACTATCCAATTCATCTTCAAGAGAGTTTGCCCCTATCACATCTTTTCGTATAACATCTATAACATGAGAATATTCCGTTTCATCTACAGGTATGGTACCATCGTCATCGTACTCGGTAGCACAATTAGGTGTTAATACATAATTCTGTGTTATCTCAGCATAGTCAATCTTTTTCAGAATGCGAACAATGGGGCTGTTCATTGGAGGATGGTTGCTGCTTTCATTACTTGCCTTTGTCGTAACTTGTACTGTTTTAGGTTTCACACGCTTGACGACTTTTTTTTGAGCCCAAGAAAGGTTTGGTAAAAGGGAAAGGAATGATAATATGATGTATTTAGAAAAATTCATTGTTAGCTTATATTTATTGTTTGGATGCAAAGGTAGAATTTATTTTATAATTTAAAACCAAAAACCGCCTTTCTTTTTATCATTCATGTACCCATGGTTTTCAAAGAGAGCTGCGGTTTCCGACAGCTTCCACTCCTCAAAGATACCATCAGGCGTGTTGCGGAGGGAGTTCACAACCTCAATGCACGACGTAAAGGGAGGGTTTGCCTCCTCTTCGCGCAGCATGAAAAGCACAATGGCAAAGATATGTTGCCATGCACTCTTATAGTGCGGTGCCGAAGCCGTATTCTCCCAATCATTGTGCAAGTTCGCCTTGCGCAATACATTCAGTAGCTCACAAGAAAAGAAATCATGCGCCAATCGTTCCTCGATGGCGATGAGTTTAGAATGCAGTTCCTGATAATGCAGCCAAGCGTGTTCGGTGCTGCCGAGTTTCCGAGGCAGATCCAACCACGGGTAAAGCGTCTGCTCGAAGTATAGGCATGGGTCGCTTGTCGCCCATGCCACATTCTGCGTCAGTAACGGCAACAATACCGCAAGCGTGTCATCACGCATTTTCTCCAACGACAGGAGCAAGCGTTCCACGCGCTCCTTACTGGCAGGGGCTATATTGGTGTTAGAAACAACCCCAAATCCATTGGGTGTAAGCACCAAATCCAGCTGTGGCACGGCATGAAGCATGGCTTCTGCCACCACAGCCATACGCGCATAGTACAACAACTTGTTGTTCGCATCGCGAGTGGGCAGTTCCGTAAGGACTGCCTCAGAGAGGAACGTGGTCGTTAGCCACGCTTCCGCCACCTCCAAGTGCGGTGCAATTTTCTCATACAAAGAAAGTTCCCCCTGCACACTCTTTAATACATTCGGCACGAATTGCATTAAAGTACCATTATCCGTAATCAGTACACTCATTTTTCCTCAAATTTAGAAGGTTTCATACTCACCTGTTTTGCATCCTTATTCTCATCCAACGTAGTCAGTTGGATAAACGGACAGTCGGGAAAAGCCCCGTTCCATTTGTTAAACCTTATAATCAGTCGGTGTACATTAAACAAAAGGTCGTGATACGGCTTTTGCAAAGCCTGTGCAATCGTATAAAGCTCGCGTTTATCGCTGCCCGAATTATTCGTTTGCGATTTGCCAGGCACCGAGCCCACCAGGTTCGAGTGCACACGCATGGTAAAGCACATCATGTTCACCGCCTCGATGATGTCCGTAGCCCAGTCGCCCCCCTCCTTATCCGTTTCAATCTTGTTAATCACCACATCATGCTGTTCCTCGCCATTGGGAGACACATAAAACTCCGAGAAAAGCACCTTGCCCGAATTCTCCATGCCCGTGAGGAAATTGATGATATTATCCTTCTCCTCATTCACCCGTTCCTGCTGCTTCACGCGATCCGTGATACCCTCCGCCTTAAAGATGTTCGCCCAAAACGTCTTCGCAATCTCAATGTGATACTTAATCGGAGCCGAATTCCTTAGTTTCGCCTCCTTCGCAATCCCAATCAGTTGCTTAATATTATACCATTTCCCCTTAAAGAGCGCAGCGTAGTAGGGGATAGGGTAGTACGTACTATCAGGCGTCGGCACACGGCTCACCACGGCAAACTTGCGTTTTCCCTTTTTCACTTGCGTCTGCAAGTCCGTCCACGGACTCAGCGGATTAAGCAGCGGAATCACCTCCACCTCCTCAGGGCGCACCGCGTTGCGCCAATTTGCATATAGCACCTTCGGAATCACCCCCTCCTTGTTCGCGGGCGCAAAGCGCGTGTAACAAGCCTCCTTGCGTAGAATACGCACAATCTTGTTACCGCTTTCATTCAGAATAATCACACTAATGGCAAAGCCAAAGTGTTTAAAGTCCTGGCAAACCCCAAGGAAATAACTCGCCATGTTATTATCGAGGAAGAAGTCCTCGACCTCCTCCTGCACCTGCGGTTTACATTCATCCGTTTGATACACCAATCCCGACCCATAGCACACCTCCGCGTTAAACATCTGACAGGTACTCAATGTCTCGTCACTTTCAATGAGTTTAATCATATCAAACGGCATTTGGTCATCCGCTCCCCACGGCATATAGCTCAGTTTATCACTGATAATGCGCGGTGAAATCTCTTGTGACTCTTTGAAGACCTCGCTTGTTTTGGTAGTGAAAGCAGCTGCAGCATGATAGCCCGGCAAGTCATTCACGCCTGTGATGTGTAAGTAATTAAAATCGCCCATAGTTTTGCAAATTAGTTTCTGCAAAACTATGAGCGAAAATTCGTTTAAGAAAAGACGGTTTTATCCAGCTAAAAACATGTAACGACATTCATAGAATACAACGATACGCTATTTTTTCTTACCTGTTCCATTACACTTAGGGCATGTTTTTGTTACTGAACCATTTCCTTCGCAATCTGGGCATTCTACGAACCCATTTTGACAATCAGAGCAATGCAATGAACCAGAACCATTGCAATTAAAGCAATTAACAATTCCAGAACCATGGCAATCAAAGCAATTAAAAGCTCCAGAACCATTGCAATTAAAGCAATCTTCAAACCCACTACCCAAGCAGTTGCCACAATCATGATATCTAAAGTATTTACAAAAGGGGCAAATACTTCCTATGTAAACTCCGCTATCATCACATGCCGTACAGCCAGAATGACTTAGTCCATTTGATCGTAACCCACGCCCATGACAAACACTGCAAATTTCTTTTCCCTGACCATTACAATTCTTGCAATTTTTTTTCCCACGACCATTACAATCTTGGCAATATTTTTTCCCACGACCATCACAATCTTGGCAAGGAACATTTTCGTTGCCAAAACATGTCGAACATAGGATTTTGCAACTACCATCACATCTTTCACATTTTTCAGTTATAGTCCCTTGGCCATTACAATCGGGGCATCCAAAAACACATGATGTAAAGAAAGTAATAATTGTAATTAAGATTAACAAGTTCTTCATAATAAATCTTATCATTCAGCCATCATTAATAAGTTGGGAAGCTCTTCCTTGATTGCCTCCAAGTAAGCAACAATATACTTATCTTTACCATATCCAGCATACTGCCCCCAAATGGTTTCATCAGTTGTCCGCTTGTAGCCTTCGGGGTAAGTTTCGTAATACTTGCCCAACTCTTCTTGAAGAACATCATACATTGTCCATATTTGGCGTTTACTTGGGCTCTTGGCTTTGTCATCAAACTTCCAACGGAAGTATGGTGTTAGGGCTTTGATGTTGAGTAGTCCCTTTTCGTAGTCCTCTTTCATCTTTGCGATGAAGGTATCTTGTTGTTTGAAGTAGTCCATAAATCTTTGCTTTTTGCTATGTACAAAGTTACTAAATTATCTCGATTTATGCAACAATAAACATGATGATTTTCAACTATTTTGTGTATACAACAGCTGCAATTTCTTCATCAAGCGACAACGTAATTTCATCATTCTCTTCACAGAACCATGAACCATTTTCATATAGGAAAGTCCAAAGCATCGGCTCCGTCAATGTTTCAGTAACGACACAAAGCCTATAGTTGCCATTATCGTTCTCTTTCATCTTGGAATATTCATTAGGAGATAAGTGAACATAAATATCAGGTCCAGATAATCCCTTAACTTCTATATGCAATGTTTCTTTTCCTTTTTTTGCCTCTAAATCCCAACCTTTATTTTCTGATTCTACAGATATAACTTGATAACCTAATTTTGTGAATGCTTTTGTTGTTACCTTGATAGCAGTAAATTCAGTTTTCTTTTTTGCTTCAATATTTATTTTACGTTTTCTCTTTTTAGTTCGCGTCTGACTATCATATTGTTCGATGTAATGAAGAACTTTTTCTTTGAAGCAAGAAACCTCTTTAGAATTTTTATTGGCATACCAAATGTTTGATTGTCCCATGAAACCTTCATTTATGCCATTTCGTGCTCTTGGCACATCGAATGTCCGATAATCGCATGGAATTAAAGTACAATTTTCAACTTTCGATTTCACATTGTAATCGTAGTTATTACGTTGGGACGATGTTTCTTCATTGTGAAATGTACGATAAACTCTTGCATTTTTGTACCAACCAACAATAAAAGTTCCCTTTGTATTTGGATTGGTAGCCGTCCAGACAACAAGGACATTGTCTATGTATTCTTTTGTGAAATCAATGTTTGGATCAATTTTTTCCAATTTGATTGTTCCCCATCTTACAGGTTGAACATACCCATAACAATAGCCATTGATTTCTACATAGTTATATGCTTCATGCTTATCTAAAGCGGTATAACTTCCACCTCCCTTAATAAGGTCGGTAGAATTGTTTCCTTTATATCGCTTCATCCAACCAATATTGGCAAAAAGAATAAGTTTCATAATATTGGTGACAAAAAATTGGCAACTCAATTGATGCAGTATGGAATTGAATTAGAGCGGAACAAAATGTCCGCTCTAATTTATTTTAGGCGAATTTGCAAGTTGAATTTGAAATGTATTTCACCTTTTTCATTTTTTTCCAAAAAACCATATCCATGACGAGAAGCTGATGGTCGGTCAATGTAGGCATTATTGAACAAATATGATTCAAAGCGGTTTCTGTCATAAAAGTGGTAGCACACAATGTCACCATCTTCTTTTACAACGATGTAACCCCCATTAGCGTCATAGTAACCTGTCCAAGGCTTTGCAGGAACCATTCCTAGAGCAACAGTCGTTAGAAGATTTTTCAGCTTATACTTGTAGAAGTCCTCAGCTCTATCTTCTCTATAATTTAGTGGGTTTACTATTGAAAGTTGATGAGCTATGGCTGAAATTCTTTTTTCACCTGTATTTGCTGAGGTAATTAGCATTGATGCGATAATCTTTGTCATATCCCCATCAAGCATTGTAAGATTTGATTCGAAAGTCTCATTTGAAACTTTTTGAAATTCTAATGTCGCCCCCTTTGATAAGATCATAGCATATCGATCATTGATTTTCTCCTTAGTATCAATAGAATTGATCGTTTCTATCTCCTCATCAGAAAAGTTGTGTCCAACGACCTTATAAACAAAGTTTGTTGCACCACTAGCATTAAGTAAAGTTGAGTGACTACCTAATTGAGATTTGATACTGAACCCCATTTCTTTATCCATGCCTGTGCGTTGGTCATGTAACTTAATACGAATGTCTGCCTTGTCTGAACTCTTTGCTTTTAGCGTATGACATTTGATAAAGTGCATGAATGCCTCTGCTTCTGGAATATCAAAAGCTCCTTTTCCTTTTTTATGCGTTGTCAACGCTTGCAACAGTTTCTCCGTTTCTTCAACGAACTTTTTTGTAGGAACAGAAAGCAGAATATCACCTTCAGGCGTTTCGATGGAAATCGTTTCGTTCGCATTGCGAACATAATTCAACTTATTATTCGCTTCTTGTCGTAGAATCATAATGATAGGATAGAACAAATCTTTAATCTGCTCCATATTCTCATCGCCAGCATAAAGAACGCCATCACCTAGCAATTTTATGAGTGTATAAAACTCACTCCATTCTCCTATATTACCTTTTATAGCCATATTATTTTTTTAATAAATTGATACGTTTAAGTAATTCCTCGGCTGTTGCTTGTATTGCGGGAACAGCTACCGAATTGCCAAATTGTTTGTAAGCAGAAGCGTCAGATACACCAATGATAAAATTATCTGGATATCCTTGAAGGCGAGCCCATTCTCTTGGTGTCATTCTTCGAATGCCATCACGATTTACTTCACCTTTGATATTCGTGATTGGAGTAAAGTTCGTGAGCCTATCATCGATTACCAAATTTCTTTCTCGTCCCATACCGCCTACAACAATAGCATTCGCTACGCCATTGTCTGGTATTATTTCATACCCAAAGCCATTTCCTTTTGCTGCGTGACGCGCTTTATGAGCTTTGAGTGTTGAAATATATTGTGTAGAAAGATAGTACTTTACTGAGACCTCGTGATCTTCTTTTACATCTGCAAAAGTTTTAGTAGTATCTGTTGGTTGTGGATAGGTAAATTCATTTACTCCTAAATCCTTACGGAACCCAACAATATATACACGTTCACGGTGTTGTGGAACACCAAAATTCATTGCATTAACGATTTGAGGGTCTGGAACATAATAGTTCAAATCTTCGCGTAAAATTTTGAGGATAGTATTTATAGTCTGACCTTTATCATGAATGAGCAATCCTTTTACGTTTTCTAAGAAGAATGCTTTCGGACGTTTTCTTCTCAAGACTTCAGCAACGTCAAAGAAAAGCGTTCCGCGTGCTTCTTCAAACCCAAGTCTTTTCCCAGCTAAGGAAAAAGCTTGGCATGGGAAGCCAGCACATAACACATCAAAATCATTTGGGATGAATGATTTCGTATTTTCACTTGTAATATCCCCAAACGGAACTTCACCATAATTTAGAAGGTAGGTTTTCTGAGCTTGCGAGTCCCATTCTGATGAGAATACGCATTTACCTCCCAAGTTTTGCATGGCCATACGGAATCCTCCAATACCTGCAAACAAATCAATAAATGTGAAGTTTGGCCTATCTATAGACGGAAATGGTACAGAAAATAAATCTGGGAAAAGTGCATAGCCCAATGAAGGTTCTGCAAGTTGATATTGATCTACTTCTTTTTTCTGTATTACCTTGTATATATCCTCTAAAAGTTCTATGCCTTTCTCTTTGTATGTAGCTTCATATCTATACCCATGATTATGCAAGTAATGTGATACAATAGCCATTTGAGTTTCAAAAGGCATTACAGTTCCATCATCTTGGAGAGAATGAGGACCATATATCTGAACTGGTATTTTAGAGCCACCACACATTTGATTTATGGAGATGGAACTTTGTACCATATAATTTGTATGTAGAGACATATTTATAGAGTGTTGAATTAGAACTGGAGTTGGCATAGAAAACCTCTTTCTATTGGAGAGTACAAAGTTACAAGTTTTTATCGAAAATAAAATGCTTACTATCATATAGATTTGATTTAATTATATCAAAACTGTATTGAAAAGTAATGAACTTGCTTTTTATGTATTTGTTTTTTACTAATTTTGCTCCTAGAAAATAGAATATTAACATGGGGAATAATAACCCTCAGTTTTACATACTCAATAATAGAAGGTACGTATGAACGATAATTACTATACAAAGAGTTGCACAGAAGAAATTAAAAAGCGTCTAAAAAGTACGACTAACCAGAAAAAGAAAGAGGAAATAATGGCTTATGTAACCGAGCTGAATTCAATTGTTGAGAAGTACTTAGAAGGATTACATAGTGAAGCTTTTACGAAGCTGTTTTCGCTATGTTTTAAGGATGGAAATTGTTTACTAAAAACAGAGTATCTTGGTAAAGAAAAAGTGAATAAGGGAGAGAGAATTATTTATAAAGATGTAGACGGAAAGGTTATTCCATCTTATCCTGAGACTTTATTCTATAGAATTCGAACTTCGCATGATAATTGCATCGAATATTCAGGAGAAGAAATGTATCATATTCCTTTTGAAATGGTATCTAAGGTTGCAAATATGCGTTATAGTATCTCGGGTTTTCCATGTTTTTACTTAGGAGCTTCTGTTTATGTTTGTTGGGAGGAGTTACATCGTCCTCAGTTAGAGACATGTAATGTTTCTCTATTTAAGTTAAAACAAGACATTAGGGTTATAGATTTATCATTCAAAGAGAGACATCGACTTTTTACAAAATCAGAAGATTACTTAACGGACTGCTTGAGAGTTTTTTGTTCTGTTGAAGTTCCTGTAGAAAAAAGCAATGATCCATTTAAGATAGAGTATATTATACCTCAACTTTTAATGCAGTGTATAGTAAAAAACTACAATAATCCCAATGATGTTAGTAAAAGTGTTTTAGGTGTTATGTATACATCTGTTCATATAAACGATAACAAAACATGGTTTAATAAAAATACACAAAAAGCAAGAGAACTGTTTAATAATTATGTTTTTCCAGCTTTGGAACGTCAATCTCAAGGCATTTCTCCATTGATAGAACGTTTATTTGAAGAATATAGTAACACCTCGTTTTTGGAATTTGAAACTTGCCATAGCACTTTTTCTGATAGTCAGCATAATAAATATGCTCAAAGTAAATTTGGACGAATTGAGAGTTTCCTGAAAAGTCATCCAAAAGGGATGCTAGAATATAATGAGTAATTATTTTTGAAAGATGACATCACGATGCCATTCCAAAAACTCTTTTTTAGGAAGATAATTCACATCGCAGAACTTCATCTTTTCATGTTCAAAAGGTTGGAAGAACATCTGATAATACATTTTATCAGCGTTTGCCTCGAGTCGGGGAGATATGATCATTTTATATTCATTATCAAATGAAATAAAGCCTTGGTCAAATGCTCGGTCATATAATGATGATAGGCATATCCCATTTTCAGGGTTTAGTCGCTCTTTCTTATTCTCTGCCCAAGGGATAATATGACTTGCTACAAGCAACTCACTTATATTTACACCAGAAACGGCACATAATCCATTATAGTTAGCAAGTACCATCTGTCGGAACACATCTTGATTTACACGTGTTTTAACTTCACGTACCTTATCCTCACCTACAAGAGTCTCAATCCCTTGCAATATAGTTTGGTGATTTAGTTCGACTGATGTTTGTTGATAGGAAGCCAGCAGTTTCTCACTTTCAAAAACAAACTTTTCTCGATCTTGCATATATTCATCCCAATAAGGCTGACACTGTGATTTTCCAGCTTGAAGCCCTAATATACCCCTAGCTTGCAAAATCGGATCACAAGCAGCAAAGTTTACGAGACGCATAGCAATAGAACCACTGGTTCTACCAAGTAGTTCTGCTAAATTCTTAACTTTTGGATTACTTTGGTTCATTTGACCAAAAGTCAACTTCAAATAAAGATTGAGAGTAAGAATGAATTCTTCCCGAGACCAAAGTCTACGTGCAGCCATGAGAATATATTGTTAGGTTAGAGATCGTTTAATGCACCCTCATTATGTTTGATATTGCTTAAAACATCATTATAATCAATATGAAGATTATAATTATAGGGTTCACGCATCCAATCTTCTGTATCTTTTAAAATAAAAACATCTATCGTGCCGTAGGCAACATCTGAAATATTTTCCAAACTTTCAAAATCGATATTATCACCGACTCCAGGTTTGGTCACTAAGAATGTAATGCTTTCCTTATAGTCTTTGGTTTGAAGATAAGTGTGTTTATTTCCATATTTTTGATACAATAAATTCTTAAAACTATTGTACTCTTGTTCTGCCATATCTTCTGAAATGCCATTCAAAATAGCCTTGGCCCTGTACACTAATTTTGATTTTGTATCATAAAAAATGATGATATTCGCTTTCTTTCCTGCAAACATCCCATTCAGAACACGCTGTCCATTAGGGGAATAGGCACTAGCTTGTTTATCTACCTTACACCCCTTTGCTATCAATTTAGCTTGGAACTGTGATAGAGTACCAGTAATAGGAATCCCCATAAACTTCAAGTGTTTATTGGTATTTTGCGCAAAAGCAGCTACGATGAGTAGCAAGCAGAAAAGCGTGGAAAGTATTCTCTTCATAATTGTAGTTTTTTAAAGTTTCTGCAAATGTAAGTAAAACATTTTACATAAACACCTCCATCCCATTAATTTCAAACACACACACATCGCGAAGCTGTCGGATTTCGTTAGAATCCAACAGTTTCATGCGACGTGTACCCTTGTAAAAGTCGTAGCGAAGAGAGATGCAGCGGTTCCAACATTGGATTTCCCCACTGCGCGTCCATAGTTTGATGTCCACAGGGTCAGGAGATTGGAGCATTTTTTTAAGCGTAGAGATATGAATAGAGCTAGCCATTATGAGAAGTTATTGTTATACGTGTTATTAAAGATACGTTTAGGTGTAGCACCCACCATCACCCGTTGCTTCTTCACCTGTTTCCAGTTAAACTTCACGCGATTCGTAGCGTTAGAAAGATCCGAAAGTTCACTCTCCACATCCGTGATCAGCACATTCGTACCATTAGGAAAATCGTGAGACACGATTCTGACAAAAGAAGAAAGCAAAGCATTCGTAAGTGCTTGCGCAAGAGTAGGAGAGAGCGAAGCCGTTTCGCTCTCATACACCACCTCCGTGTTATCATCATAAAAAGAAGTCTCACCACAACAAAGCGCGGTAGCACGCTCAAACGAAAGTTTACGTTTCGTTTGGGCATCCACAAACAACACATCCGACACATTAAACTCGTTTCTAAAAGCAATAGACAGCGAAGGCGTTTCATCCGTAAAGAAAATCGAAAACGTGCGTTTTCCCCGATAAAAAGAAACCCCTAGGAGTTTCCCATTCACCCCCTCAGGCAACGAAGCCAAGAGGTCATCCATATTAACATCCTCATACCGAAACTCCAGTTCCTCAGGAACAACCCAATTCCCCTGAACGGAATACGAAGCAACCGACCCATCCACCGCCTGCACAAGAAACTGCGTAGACGAAGCACCCGATTCATTCGGGAACACAAAATACTGCAAGTCAAACTGCATATCACGCGGAACCAGGCGTGTATTCTCCGAATAGAGAAAATGCGAGAGAAGAAACTGCTTACAGTCCATGTTAATCAGCAAGTTGCAATAGAAAATCGTAAACTCCCCCAAAGCATAATCGTTGCGGTCCTCCTGAAACTTAATCGTGCAATTAGCGAACGCCAATCCATGCGTTTCCATGTAGCCCTCAATAATCCCCCGTAAATCATAGATAGAAGCCCTGCCCTTATACGCAGCAATATCCGTAGAAAAGATAGGAGACACGCCACGGTTCAGAAAAATCCAAATCGTCACCACATCCCCTTGAAAGCCCGTCATCACAAAGTTATCAGGAATAGCCGAAGAAAAGCAATATTCCTTAGGATTAAAATTAAAAATCATACGCGAAAAGATTAAAACAGGTGCAATATCGCAAAACTCCAGGGTCGCGGAAAAGACCACCCATTCGGGTGATCCTTTCTTTCAGCCATCTACGCTGTGGCACTCTTGCGAGCCGAGCGCTTGGCAGCAGGCTTATTCTTAGGCTTGGCAGGCGCTTCGGGAGCACTCGGCTCATCTAACAGCAGCTCAATCGGCTGCATTTCCGTGGTGGGCGCAGCAGCAGCCTTATTACGCGCTATCTCGTGCGAGACACGGCAGAGGCAATTATCCGAGATGTTCAGCCCTGTGCGCTTTTTCAGGAGGAAGGCATAACGCATCGCCTTGTACGGGCTTTTACAGTAGACACGACTGTTATTATCGCCACTGATAGAAACGACCCAGATGTGAGCTGTAGCTTTGTTAATTTTGCCACTTGTGATAAGGATAAGATTATTCGCTTTCATTTTCTTGTAAGATTTTATTGTTGAACGATATGAATTAACGGTAGAGATAAACTTGGATATAAACGATGTCGATCATGTTCTCTGCAGCAAGCTCTTGTGCGATGGCAGAAGCTTCCTCTTCGCTGTCCGCCTCGATTTCATACTCAGCGTATTCTCCATCTTCTCCATCAATGACCACTTGGTAGATGTTGTGAGGGAAGGAAGCTCTGCACTTACGGCTAAACCCTAAAGAAACGAACTCTGAATGAACGGCTGAATGTACCATGACTTATTTATTTTTTTATATGATTTTACTTAGAAGGGGCATCGGGGTGCTCCCTTGATTTTTACGTGCAATAAGGGGCATGAAGTAAAGGCGAGAAGGACAAGGGAAAGCCCAAAAAATTTTCACCCTTGTGGTATGGAAAAAATGTAGGAACGCCCATTTTTTCTGAAAAATTTTTGGAGCTAAGTGCAACGCGCCCTTGCCGAACGCCGCTTCATGCCAACTTTGCAAAGGAAAAATAATGGGAGCACCTTGCTGCCCCTTGTAAATTCATGTGAGAGAATAAATAATGGTACAATCAGCCATTCAGTGTTCGTTTTAGGGATTAACCGTGGCAGAGATTCCTCCCACAACATCTGCCAAATGGTCATACAACGCGAAGATGGTGAACATGCTGAGTAACAACTGGGGCAAGCGAAGAAGAAGGTGCCATCGCCCAAGAGCCAGCAGAGAACATGCCCGACATCGTAACCAAGTCCTGCTACCGGTAATATATCGTTCAACGGTAAAATCTAAGAAAATAAGGGAAAGCGAAAACTTATCCTTATTACGAGTGGCAGAATACCAATACAACCCCATCTGGACCTTATCAAAGGGCAGTAATGACAGCCGTGTTTACTGCAAAAGCCCACCCTAAGCCCATGCGTAATCCCTTCCTACAAAGCGCACAGGGCAAAAAGAACATCTCGGGTAATTGCTTCTGCTGTGTCACGGGATGGTAAAATAAGTCTGCTGCGTCCACCACCGAAATGCAGCCACCCGAAACTGCTGCTGAGCCGAGTGCTCTCGAAGCGCGTGCCAAGCCAAAGAAAAAGCCACCAAACGCATAGTAAGAGAGCCATAGCGTAGGCGGCTGAAAGAAAGGAGCACCCGAATGGGAGGGCTTGAATATAAATAAAGGGAATGCAATGATAATCATTACATTCCCAGTCATCTTTTTTATAGTGCAGACATCGCGACCTGCCGATGTGGGCACTTTTAGTACTGCAAAAATACAAATAAGTCTGTTACTATGCAAATTTATAAGGAAAAATTTGTATTTTCATTTATGATTCGCATAGTTTCGAAGTTGCGTGACTCAGCAAACAACGCCTTTAAATCTTGTCTCAATTCAGTTTCACGGTTGTGAGAAATGGCCCCCAATAGATAAAGCACAATCTTTATAATACCATTTACATTGTGTCTATCACTACCAGAAATATTTCCCGCAGGTCCATTCTTAATGCCACGAGGTAAATGGAGATTATAAAGGTAAGCTCCATGTGCACAAGTGTTTCGAACTACACGTATGGTTTCTAAGTAATTTACAAAAATGCCGATAGTACAATTGAACTCGTTTGCTATTTGTCCCTTCAAGTTCCTATCGTTCAAATGATTGTAAAGAGAAACTATATTTCCCATTGTCATAAATTCTAATGTCTTCCATGCTGGTGCATAAGTATCTTCAGGGTATTTTTGATGATGGCGCACTATAGCAGGAGAATCCTTAATCGTTTTATAAACTTTGTTGGCAAAGGATTGAATATAGTTATCATCAACAGCCAATGGACTAACGAACCAAAAAGGATCTTCATCATAATACATAGACCCCATATAAGTATTCTTGTACGAATATTAACTTCTATTCGGGTAAGAGCGCTTAGCAGCAGCTTACGTAAATCATAATCAAAATAGTAGAGCTGCACGATGCTCTCAAACAACGTACCTTCTCGGAACTCGTGAGTTCGATTACTTAAACGAGGATATGTCTTCTCGAAAGGAAATGTATAAAATCCAAGCCGATAATAACCAATATCGAATAGAATCTCTTTTGCTTTATCTTCGTCTTGTACTATAATGCCACGTTCCTCGAGGCGCTTTATTTGTGCTTGTAGGCTTAACGCTTTCTTCATTGTTTTCTATTTTGATTGCAAATTTACATATTTACTATGAATTTTCCATCTTGTTATAAATGTTATCTCACTCCACCCACCGCAAAACCATAAAAATCATGCTGCGGAAACTTTTCACACCCAATATACAGCGTATCAAAAGCATCCGTGCCATCGGTGCGGTGCTCTAGCAAATCCTCCTCCGATTCAGGATTCTTCTCTGTAGACTTGTTCTTGCGGAAACCATTTCTTCCACGTTCCACGCCAGCCGATTGCACCGCAAGAATAAGGTCATCATTATTTTGGCGGTTGAAGTACGGCATGAGCCGTTGCTTGCCTGAAAATCCCTGGTTAATCAGCAAGTACTTCTCATCATGGCGCATGGGATTGCCCAGATACACATCATTCACCGCCCAAACATTGCGTTCAAACTCATGCACCACCACCCAATGAAAGTCATGGTCATTCACCGCATAGTTCGAGCCAAGAGCCGTAGCATCATAATAGTAAACCACACAGTGGTTCGGATGCGCTACATCGTGCGCCCAAGATATGAAGGACTATTCACGAGGTAATATTTCAGCGCATCCGTAGGAAGCACCTTCTAACTGCCCCAAATCTAGGGTAAAAGCGAAAGTGACAAGTGACAAGTGACACACAAATATATTGATAATCAATCACTTAAGTGTCACTTTGTCACTCGAAATTTTTCTTAAATCGCAATTAATAAGTGTTAAGTAAAGGATTAAGTAAAGGAGTAAGTTTTAAGTGTTAAGTATTAAGTATTACACACTATTGCAGAAGCCAACCAGAAGCCCACCAAAAGCCACTACAGAAGCCAATCAGAAGCCATTTACAGAAGCCCATGCAATAGTATGTAATACTTAACACTTAATACTTAAGGACCCTGAAAATCGTTAACGCGCTTTGCAAAGTAGATGTTGTAGCTGGTCTTGTTGGTAGCGAAGTATTCTCTTAAGTTGCCACCAAACTTACCTGAGACACCCTTGATGATGTCGATGGGAGTGATTTTTGCCATGATAGTAGATTTTT
>ERZ1026870.553-NODE-553-length-20372-cov-5.158685_pt1 | contig 20372 bp, 16 predicted proteins | sample MGYA00380165_ERZ1026870 | MGnify/ENA primary metagenome ERZ1026870 (study PRJEB33269, sample SAMEA4719801) | human gut metagenome | biome: human-associated habitat; feature: organic feature; material: feces | place: Cameroon | collected 2013-10 ...
TCATCGCCGGCGTCGACCGTATTCTCGACATGATCCGCACGTCCATCAACGTGGTGGGCGACGTGGCCGCCGCCGTCGTCGTCACCAAGATGGAGGGCGACCTCAATTCCGAACCCTACGTCGAGGGCGCGGAATAAGGAAACAGAATCCCTTTGAACGGATCTGAAAAACCCCGGCAGCTGCAGGCTGCCGGGGTTTTTCTTGATGCATCGAAAGGCTACTTGCCCGAAATCGGGGTGATCGACTCGGCCTGCACCCGCAGCGCCTCGAACGGCAGGCGCACGGCGCGGCCGAAGACCTCGTAGCGAACGTCCCTCCTCAGGGTGAGCCCAGCGCGAACCTCGTTCGAAATCTCAACGCGCACGGTGCCCGTTCCGTCCTCAAAGAGAAAGACGCCGTGTTCGGGCTCCGCCGTAATGCGGCCTCTGAAGTTGACGAGCTCATCGGCGCGGGCGTTCTTCTGAGCGGCGGCCACCGTCTCAAAGCTCACGTAGGCATGACGGGCCGTCACTTCGGCCTGGGCGCCGCTCAGGGCAAGGGCAAGCGCAAGGGCCGCCAGAGAGGACTTGAACATTTTTTCGTCTCCTTTGCGGGCGGGATGCTTCTGCGCCGCCGCGTGGATGCATGATTGGACCTGGATGTGCCGGCGCAGCTCGAGGACTCCTCCGGAATCCCCTCGAGGGATGCATGCGCGGGCGTGTCTCATGGATTCACATTTTGCGCCTTTCCGATGCGCAAGCGTGTGCCGGCTCTTTGCCCTAAGGCAAAGAACAGGCACGAAAGACGCGCCTCATCCCGCCCTAAACACGACACGCTCTGATACAGACGCACACGTCGGTCCATGCTCCCAATATGTTATGGTTTGGCTGTCGCGGTCAAGTCCCGGCCGCATCATATGAAGGAGAAATCGTCATGAAGCTGCGCCACGCCGCCGCGCTCGTTCCCTGTGCCCTTGCGCTCACCGCCTGCACCGCCGTTACCGGTCCCCAGAACGTTGACCTCGCCGGCCGCACCCTGATGTGGGCCGACGGCGCCACCGAAGAGTGCGAAGTGCCCTCTTCCATCACGTTCGGCGCCGACGGCAAGGTGTCCGGCAACGCCGGCTGCAACCTGCTCGTGGGCGGCTGGACGCTCCAGGGCGACAAGCTCGACCTCTCGCAGCTCGGCGCCACGCGCCGCATGTGCGGTCCGGAAATCATGAAGATGGAGGACGCCTTCCTCGCCAATCTCGGCAAGACCGTCTACGTCGAGACCGAGGGCGACAAGGTGAAGCTCCTTGACGCCGAACGCAACTCCGTCATGACGCTCGTGCCCGAAGCGCCGGGCGTCTGCCGATAAGCGCCCGCTTTCAGCCCGTCTAGCAAAAAGGGGAGGACCGCCCGCGCGGTCCTCCCCTTTTTTCGTCTCTTCCGTTCGGGCCTTCCCGCTCAGTGAGCGGCGCCCCAGCTGTCGCCCATGCCGACCTCGGCGACGAGCGGCACGGAAAGCGAAGCGACGCCCGCCATCAGCTCGGGCACCGTCCGCTTGACAAGTTCGGCCTCGTCGGCGGGCGCCTCTAGAATCAGTTCGTCGTGCACCTGAAGCACGAGTTTCGTGCGAAGGCCCTCGCGCCTGAGCCAGGCGTCGACTGCGATCATGGCCTTTTTGATGAGGTCCGCCGCCGTGCCCTGCATGGGCGCGTTGATGGCGGCGCGTTCAGCCGCGGACTGAACGGGCTTGCGCGAACTGGCGATTTCGGGAATCCACAGGCGCCGCCCGAAGGCCGTCTCGACGTAGCCCCTTTCGTGCGCCTCGGCGCGCTTGGCCTCCATGTAGGCGCGCACGCCGGGATAGCGCGCGAAGTACTCGTCGATGTAGTGCGCGGCCATGCGGCGCTCGATGCCGAGATTCTGAGCGAGCCCGAAGGCGCTCATCCCGTAGATGAGGCCGAAGTTGATGACCTTGGCCATGCGGCGCTCGTCGGCCGTCACCTCTTCGGGCTTTCGGCCGAACACTTCGGCCGCCGTCGCGCGGTGAATGTCCTCTCCGCGGCCGAAGGCCTCGAGAAGGCCTCGGTCCTGCGAGAGATGCGCCATGATGCGAAGCTCGATCTGAGAATAGTCGGCCGAAATGATCACATTGCCAGATTCCGCGACGAACGCCTCGCGAACGGCGCGGCCTTCTTCGGTTCGAACCGGAATGTTCTGCAGATTGGGATCCGAGCTCGCAAGCCGCCCCGTCACCGCGACGGCCTGTCCGAAAGTCGTGTGCACGCGGCCGTCCTTCGGATCGACCATGCGGGGAAGCTTGTCGAGATAGGTGCTCTTGAGCTTGGTGAGGCGCCGGTGTTCAAGAATGAGCTTGGGGAGCGGATAGTCGAGGGCGAGTTCCGTGAGCACCTCCTCGTCGGTCGAGGGCGTGCCCGAACTCGTCTTCTTCTTGGCGGGAAGGCCGAGCTCGGTGAAGAGCACCTCGGCGAGCTGCTTGGGGCTTGCCAGATTGAATTCGCGGCCCGCCGCCTTGTAGGCGTCCGCCGCCAGCGCGTCGATGCGCGCCGTGAGCGCTTCGGACTGCTGCGAGAGCCTGAAGTCGTCAAGCGCAACGCCCGCCTCCTCCATGCGTCCGAGCACGCCGATCAAGGGCTGCTCGAGCGTCTCGTAAATCGCCATCAGGCCGTCCTCAAGGTCGAGCCTCGTCATCAGCACGGCGTGGAGCGCCCTAATCGCCGCCGCCTCTTCGCCCAAAAGTTCCACGACGGCCTTCGGATCCGCATTCTTCGCCGCAATGGCCTTCGCCCCCTTGCCGATGACGCTTTCGCGAACGGGAATCGCACGCGAGAGCGAACGGGCGGCGAGAAGCGGCAGGTCGTGCTTCAGGTGTGCTTCGAGCACGTAGCTCATCAGCATCGTGTCGTGGAGCGTGCCGCCGAGCCTCACGCCCTGCGCGAGAAAGGCGTGCGCGAGCGTCTTGGCGTCGTGCGCGACCTTGGGCGCATCGCCCTCGAGCCAGGCCCGCATCACGTCCATGACGTGCGCGCAGGGAAGCGCCTCGCCGAAGCGGATCACGTGGACGTCCTTCACGGAAAGCGCGACGCCGAGCGCGGCAGGCTCGGCATGACGCGCGTCGCCGTCCCAGAGCATCGTGAGCGCAACGGGCATGACGCGCTTTTCGTCCAGCAGGCGTCCCGCGAAAAGCTCGAGCTGCATGCGGTCGGCGACTTCCGTCACGGGAAGCTCGTCGGGCCGGTCGGCAAGCGACGGCGAAAAGCTCACCGGCATGACGGGCGCAGCGGCCGGCGTCTTCTTGGGGGCTTCGGGCTTTGCCGCGGGCTTCGCGGCAAGCGCCTCGGCCGCAAATGCCTCACGGGAAAAGAGCCCTCCGAGATCGTCCGGGGCGGGTGCCGGCGCTTCAGCCGCCTTTGCGGGCGCAATGCCCGAAGGCGCCGCTCGCTTCAGAGTCGTCAGGGACATCTCCCAGCGACGGCAGAAGCCGGAGACGGCCTCGGGATCCGCGGGCTTGACGACGAGCGCCTCGGGCGTGCAACCTTCGGGCAGATCGACCGTTCGGCAGATCGTGGTCAGACGCCTTGCGTCGTCAAGGAAGGCAAGCCCCGCACGCAGGTATTCGCCGGCCTTGCCCTTCACTTCCCCCGCGTGGGCCTTGACGCCCTCGAGGTCGCCGTACTCGGCAATCCACTTGGCGGCCGTCTTGGGACCGCACTTTTCAATGCCCGGCACGTTGTCCACCTTGTCGCCCATGAGGGAGAGATAGTCCACGATGCGCTCGGGCGGAACGCCGTACTTTTCAATGACACCCTCGCGGTCGTAGAACTTCACGTTCATCGTGTTGATGAGCACGATGTCGTCGTCCACGAGCTGGGCCATGTCCTTGTCGCCCGTGGCGATGATGCTCTTCATGCCCGCGGCGCGCGCCTTTTCGGCAATGGTCGCAATCACGTCGTCGGCCTCCACGCCCGGCACCGAAAAGACCGGCCAGCCCAGATCCCTCAGGATGCCCTGAAGCGGCTCGATCTGCACGCGCAGATCATCGGGCATCGGCGGACGGTTGCTCTTGTATTCGGGGAACATCTCGTGGCGGAAGTTCTTCCCCGGCGCATCGAAGATGATGACGGCATGGTCGGGCTTGGCAAGCGCCCAAACCTTGCCGAGCATGCCCAGAAAGCCGCGCACGGCGCCCGTCGGCTCGCCCGCGCTCGTGCGAAGGTCGGGAAGGCCGTGAAAGGCGCGGAAAAGATAGTTGGAGCCGTCAATGAGAAGAATCTTGGACATGTCGGAAGCTGCGCTGCCTTTATTTAATGAGGGAAAGTTGAACCGAATAATTCGACTGCCGTAAGAATAGCCGAAAATGCCGCCGGCAACGGACCGGCCCGCAACGGGTGGCCCACAACAGGCTCCGTACATGCGGTCACACTTCGCGTGTCGCTTCCAAGCGCCGCGTCGTGGCACAATTGAATGGCAGGGCCGCCGTGCGCCTTAGGAGGTCTCAGGCGCAGCGCGGCCGCTTCAGCCCTCGGCATCCGCCGGTCCTGAAGCCCTTCATCGCGCCGCGGCTATCTCAAGGCCTTTGTGCGACGCAAAGGATTCGCCATGACAACAACCAGAAACTGCCTGTCCGCCCTCTGTCTTCTGACGCTCTCAGCCGCCCTTTGTGCGGCGCCATCGGCTCCCAACGACGCGCCGCCGCCCTATGCGGGCGACGTCAAGGTCGAAAAGCCCCTTGAACAACCCGCTCCCGCTGCCCGCCGACCGGCTCCCGACGAAGCCAACCCGCTTCTGCCGAGCAAGGCCGACATGGAAAAGGCCCGCGAGGACCGCGCGCACGGCCACGTCCCGCCCAAGTTTGATCGCCAAACGAAGATCGAGGCCGTTCGCGACGAAAACAACCGCGTCACCGAATACGTCGTGACCCCGGGCTCGACCCAGATTCCCTACCGCATCGAGAACCGTGCCGATCGCCCGATCGACTCCTCGCCCGCGGGCAACTCCAAGAGCACGCTCGGCACGACCAAATTCATCGAGCTCGGCTGGTAACATCACGCACTTATGGCAAAAGCATTCAATTCAGCCGACGGCCTGCGCTGGTTCGGCGAGGGCGTTCGCGCCCTCAAAAACCGGCCCCTCGGGCTCGTCGGCATCGTCGTCTTTTACGTTCTCGTGAGCGGACTGCTCTCCGGACTTCCCATCGTCGGCACGATTCTCGCCGGCGTCTGGATGCCGTTCGGCGCCGTGCTCACGGGCTTTGCCGCCCGCGAGGCGCTCGCCGACCGTCTTCCCGTCTATGCGCCGCTGCTTGCCGCCTTCAAAAAGAGCGGCATGCGCCTGCATCTCATCGCCGTCGGCCTCATCAGCGCGGGCGTGCTCGAGATCGTCATGCTCGTCTTTCAGCTTCTTTCCGCCGACCAGATCGCCCAGTGGAAGATCGTCGACGGCGCAATCGACCCCGAGAGCGTTGCGGCTCACTTCCCGGCCGCAGGCGTTGCGGCGGCCCTCGTCCTCTATGCGCCGCTCTTCATGGCAACGCTCTTTGCGCCGCTTCTCATTGCGGATGCGGGCCAGAGCGTGGGCAAAAGCTTCTTCTACTCCTTTTTCGGGATTCTGAAGAACTTTTCGGCCTGCTTCACGACGGGCCTCCTGCTGATGCTGCTCACGAGCGCCGCGGTCTTTCTCGCGCTCGGCGCGGGTCTTGCCGCGGGTCTCGGCGGCGCCGCCACATACGTCACGCCGCTCATTGCGATCCTCATCTCGACGGTCGCGCAGGCCTGCGTCTGGCCGATGTACCGGGATCTCTTCGGTCCCCGGAACCTCTTCGAGCGCCTGAATTAGTCCCCGATGCCGTCAAAGAGCGACGGCTGTCCGTCGGCCTTCTGCGCCGGCGTCCCGACGGTGAGGCCCAGGAGGCGTATGCCGCCCCTGGGCATCTCCCCGCCGGCAAGAAGCCCGCAGGCGTCCTGCGCGAGACGCGCCATGGCGGTCGCATCGTACGGAATCTCGGCCGTCACGGAGCGCGTGCGCGTCGTGAAGTCGTGGCTTCTCACCTTGAGCGTCAGCGTGCTGCCCGCAAAGTCGGCCCGTCCGAGCCTCACGACGAGTTCTGCGGCGAGCTCCCCGATGATTTCCGTCAGGCGGGCGAAGTCCTGAACGTCCCGCTCGAAGGTGCGCTCGCACCCCACGCTCTTGCGCTCCCGACTCGCACGCACGGGCCGGTCATCGATGCCGCGCACGAAGCGGTAGAAGTCGTAGCCCGACTGTCCGAAGTGGCGCAGCAGGTCCGAGAGCGGCAGGGCGCGCAGCTCAGGCGCCGTCTTGATGCCGAGCGCATGAAGCTTTGCGGCCGTCGCGGGACCGACGCCCCAGAAGGCCTCGACGGGCAGACGATCGATGAAGTCGAGCGCCTTTTCGGGATGGATCGTGCATAAGCCGTCCGGCTTGCGCCAGTCGGAGGCGACCTTGGCGAGAAACTTGTTGTAGGAGACGCCCGCGCTTGCCACAAGGCCGAGCTCCTCGCGGATCGCACGCTTGATGGCGACGGCAACCTCGACGCCGAGCGCGAATCCCTGCTTGTTGACGGTCACGTCGAGAAACGCCTCGTCAAGGCTGATGGGCTCGATCAGATCGGTATGGCGCCTGAAGATCTCGTGAATCTGGCGCGAGACCGCCTTGTAGTGGCTCATGCGGCCTTCGACGAAGATCAGCTCGGGACAGAGCTCGCGCGCTCTTGCGCTCGGCATGGCGCTTCGCACGCCGAAGCGCCTCGCCTCGTAGCTCGCCGTCGCAACGACGCCCCGCCCCTGGGCGTGCCCGACCGCAATCGGACGACCTCGCAGTTCGGGACGGTCCCGCTGCTCGACCGACGCATAGAAGGCGTCCATGTCCACGTGCACGATCCTGCGCGAGACGTCGCGAACGAGCGTGAGCGCCTGCGGGGAGCCTGATTGTGAAGCGGGTGAATTGGGCTGCATGGTCGTATGCGTCGTTTTCCTTTTCCTTGTCCTCATGCAAAGGATACCCGGAGTTGCCCGCTGAGGCGAATCGGGCTTCGTGCTGGGATTTCATGCTCGGGATTCCCGTCCGACTAATGCCAAATTCCGACTTTCGGACATGGTCGGCGGGTTGCAAAAGGACTACAATCCCATACTTCTCTTTCGTACCCTCAAATCCCTAAGGAGATCCCTTCAATGCCTCATGTTGTCTGCGACGCCTGCATCGGCTGCAAGCGCACCGACTGCGTCGACGTTTGCCCGGTCGACTGCTTCCGCGAAGGCCCGAACTTCCTCGTGATCGACCCCGACGAATGCATCGACTGCGCCGTGTGCATCCCCGAATGCCCGGAAGCCGCCATCTTCGCCGAAGAGGACGTCCCTGAGGATCAGCAGGAATTCATCGCGCTCAACGCCGAGCTCGCCCGTGAATGGCCCTCCATCACGCGCCGCAAGCCCTATCCCGACGATGCCGACCAGTATCACGGCGTCAAGGGCAAGCTGAAGTTCCTCAAGCGCTGAGGAGCACCGACAATGGCGGCTCTTGCGGGAGACCGCCATTTTTTTCATCATCCAACTCCCGGAGGTTGACCGCCATGCAGACCTTGACGCTCACGAGCCGGCGCGAAGTCGCGCCCGCCGTCTTCGATCTTCTTTTCACCCGTCCTGCGGACTGGACCTTCAAGGCGGGCCAGTTCGCCCGCATCGGTCTTCCAGTCGAAGGCGCCGAACCCGTCTTTCGCGCCTACTCGATCGCGGGATCGCCGGAAGCCCCGGGCCTGCGCTTTCTCGTGAAGGCGGTCGAGGGCGGCGCGCTCTCGCCGCGCCTCGCGGCACTCAATCCGGGCGACGAAGTTCTGCTCGACGGCGAGGCGCAGGGCAATCTTCTCCCCGAACGCATTCCCGGGGGCGATGAGGTCTGGATGCTTGCGACGGGTTCGGGCCTTGCGCCCTTCCTCGCAATGGCGGGCGACGAGAAGACGCTCGCCCCGTGGAAAAAGCGCGTGCTCGTCATCGGCGCCCGCACGCGGGACGAAGTCGAGCAACTGGCTGCCTGGGCCCAAGCCCAGACGAAATTGCCGCTCACGATTCTTGCCGCCGCCTCGCGCGAAGAAGGCGAACTCTCGGGACGCATTCCCGCGCTCATCGAGTCGGGCGCCCTTGAGGCCAAGGCAGGCTGCCTGCTGACGCCTGAATCCTCGCGTCTTCTCCTTTGCGGCAACCCCGATTTCATCCGGGAGACCCGCGCCCTGATGAAGGCCCGCGGCATCGTCTCGCCCCGCTTTGGAAAGCCCGGCCAGCTCCTCGTTGAATCCCTTTGGTAACCAGCGCCTTACCCATGACCACGCTTGAGGAAATCGACGACCTGCTCCCGCAGACGCAGTGCCGCCAGTGCGGCTGCGACGGGTGTCTCGCCTACGCCCGCGCCATCCTGGAGGAAGGCGCGGCCATCAACCGCTGCGCCCCCGGCGGCGCGCAGGGCATCGCCCGCCTTGCGGCCGCAACGGGCCGCCCCATCGTGCCGCTCGACCCCGAGTACGGCCATGAAGCGCCCTTTGCCGTCGCACGCATCCGCGCCCGAGACTGCATCGGCTGCGCCTGGTGCGTGCGCGTCTGCCCGACCGACGCCATCGCCGGATCGCCCAAGCACCTGCACGGCATTCTTGAAGAGCACTGCACGGGCTGCGCGCTCTGTCTGCCCGCCTGCCCGATGGATGCGATCGACATGATTGAAAACGGCCTTGACTGGACGCCCGAAGACGCCCGAAGGGCCCGCACCCGCCACCGGGCCGCCAAGGCGCGCCGCGAGCGCCTTGAGGCGGAAGACCGCGCTAGACTTGACGCACTGCGCAAGCCCGCGGATTCAAAGGCCGGCGGCCCCTCGGCGCTCATCGCAGGCATCATGGCCCGCGCGCGCATGGCCAATGCCGACAGTCAAAACGGAGGACGCAACTCATGATCAAAGCCGCAGACCGGGCAGCCTTCATGGCGGCGCTCGCCGCCGCTCATCCCAACCCCAAAAGCGAACTCAACTGGACGACGCCCTTCGAGCTTCTCGTCGCCGTCGTCCTTTCCGCTCAGGCGACCGACAAGGGCGTCAACCTCGCAACCGCCAAGCTCTTCCCCGTTGCAAACACGGCCGAGCAAATCGCGGCGCTCGGCGTCGAAGGCCTCACGCCCTACATTCAGACGATCGGCCTTTACCGAAACAAGGCCAAGAACGTCGTGAGGCTCTCCGAAATTCTGCGCGACGAGTACGCGGGCGAGGTGCCCGAGGACTTTGAGAAGCTCGTCGCTTTGCCCGGCGTAGGCCGCAAGACCGCCAACGTCGTGCTCAACGTCGCCTTCGGACATCCGACGATCCCGGTCGACACGCACATCTTCCGCGTGGCAAACCGCACCGGACTCGCCAAGGGAAAGACGCCCGACGAAATCGAGACGAAGCTCGAAAAGATCATTCCCGCCGCCTACAAGCATGAGGCGCACCACTGGCTTCTCCTGCACGGCCGCTACTGCTGCAAGGCCCGCTCGCCCGAATGCGAGCGCTGCCCCGTCGCCCAATGGTGCAACGCGCCCGAAAAGAAGAAGCGCCTCGCCGACTTCGGCTCGCCCTCAAAGTCAGCCTGACCTTCAGCACGAATCAGGCCTCCCTCCTATGTACTTCGCCCTAGCGTCTTTTCCCTAGACGGCATGACATAGACGCAGAGAGGTTGAAATATTCGTTTCAATAAACGCCCGGATGATGTCCGGGCGTTTTTCGTCCGCCTACAATCACATGAAGGCGACAGGCCCTCGGACAGTCGCCCCGTTGGATGATTGAAGACACACAGAACATATTAAAGACACAGACAAGAGGACAACAACCATGACTCAGTGCTGCACATGCCACCAAACCCCGACGCCCTCCTACAGCCGGATCGGCAAGCCCAAAGAAGGCTCGGTGATCGGCGAGATCCTCGCCCTCGCCGCCCGTCCCGAAGTGATCAGCTTCGCGGGCGGCCTGCCTTCTCCCGAAGGCTTCCCCGTTCAGGCGATCAAGGATGCGGCCGACTGGGTGATGGAGACGTGCCCGCAGGTGGCCCTGCAGTACTCCGCCGTGGGCGGCATGCCCGAACTGCTTGAAGCCATCGCCAAAATCGAGACCGAGCACGGCGTGCCGACGACGCCCGACGAAGTCATGATCGTCTCCGGCTCCCAGCAGGCGCTTGACATGGTCGCGCGCGTCTTCACCGACGAAGGCGACAAGGTGCTCGTCGAAACGCCGACCTACATGGGCGCCCTCTATGCATTCGAACTCTGCAGGCCGAAGTTCGTCAGCCTGCCGACCGACGACGAAGGGCTCAACCCCGATCTGATCGACGACCGCGTCGCCGGCGCCAAGTTCGCCTACGTGATGCCCACCTACCAGAACCCGACCGGCCGCACGATCAGCGAAGAGCGCCGCCGCAAGCTCGCCGAAAAGGCCCGTCAGTACGACTTCTGGCTCATTGAGGACAATCCCTACGGCGAGCTCTACTATGCCGAACGTCCGCCGGTTTCGCTGCGCGCCTTTGCCCCCGAACGCACGCTGCGCCTGGGCACGATGTCCAAGGTGCTCGCCCCGGGCTTCCGCCTCGGCTACATCTGCGGCCCGAAGCACGTCCTCGACGCCCTCAAGCAGATGAAGACCTCCATGGACCTGCACACGAGCACCTACACGCAGCTCATCACGGCCCGCGTGCTCGACCAGGACCTCTTCAGCGAACATCTGCCGGCCGTTCGCCGCCTCTATGCCGAAAAGGCCAAGGTCATGCTCGACAGCCTCGAGGAATTCATGCCCAAGCATCCCGAAGTGAGCTGGACGAAGCCCACGGGCGGCATGTTCATCTGGCTCAATCTTCCGAAGCACGTCGACTCGGCCGACCTGATGAAGAAGGTCCTCGCCTCCGAGGTTCCCGTCGGCTTCGTGCCCGGCGTGGCCTTCTACACCGACAACCCGGAAGCCAACCACTGCCGCCTCTCCTTCGTGACGGTGCCGTCCGAGAAGATCGTGGCGGGCATCAAGTCCGTCGCCGAAGCCCTCAAGACCTTCCTCTAACCAGAGCACCACAGCGGCGCATGAGCCCTATCGTGCGCCACCCAAGGCCTGATCCGCACCGCCGGTCAGGCCTTTTTTCGTTGGAAAAAACATCATCCGAGCATGCCGCATCAGGTTTCGCCTTCGATGCCGCGCCTTCCATTTTGTCGAGAAGCATCCTCTCTCATGGCGGCAGAACCGACGCATTTGCCGACAAATGTCAAACCGTTGAAAGCCCTCTTGTTCAAGCAAAAAGGGCAAAACTAAGGTCTTTGGAGGAGGCCCTTTCGCATCACGCAAGAAAGGGCCGATTAGTCCGTTTGAAAACACGAAATCCGCTCTCCAACTCATTAGGATTGCAAAACGCACGGCCGCAAGCCTCCTCTGCGGCCCCTGACATTGACATGCAAAACAAGAAGGACAACTCCCCATGACCACGCTCTTCATCGACGGCGAAAGCGGCACGACGGGCCTCAGGCTTCGCGAGCGCATCGCTTCGCGCGACGACCTCAAGCTCATTTCCCTCCCGGCCTCGGAACGTCGATCGCCCGAGGCGCGCCTTGAGGCGATGAAGGCGGCCGACGTGACGGTGCTGTGCCTGCCCGACGATGCCGCACGCGAAGCCGTCAAGCTTGCCGACCAAACCGGCACGCGCGTGCTTGACGCCTCGAGCGCCCACAGAACCGCCGCCGGCTGGGTTTACGGCATGCCCGAACTCGTGCAGGGACGCTCGGCCGAAATCGAACGCGCCACCCGCGTCTCAGTGCCCGGCTGCCACGCTTCGGGCTTCATTCTGCTCGTGGCGCCGCTTGTCGCCGCTGGCCTCATTCCCGCCGACGCCTTTCTCTCGGCCACGTCCCTGACGGGCTATTCGGGCGGCGGGCGCAAGATGATCGAGACCTACGAGACGCCGGAGCGCACGGCCTTCGACAAGCTTGCCCTTCCGCTGCCCTACGCCCATGCCCAGACGCACAAGCACCTGCCGGAAATGACGGCCACCGCGGGGCTTGTCCGCGCACCGGTCTTTCAGCCGATCGTCGGGAACTTTCGCTGCGGCATGCTCGTGACGGTTCCGCTCGACCTGACGCTTCTGGGCACGACGAAGGAAGCCATCGAGAGCGCCTGGCGGATGCACTATGCGGGCTCCCCCGTCGTTCGGCCCGTGGCATTTGAATCCCTTCTCGACGAAGGCGCCCTGCGCGCAGACCTCATGGCGGGACACGACGGCATGAGGATCGCGGTCTCGGGCGGTCCTGAGCGCGTTCTTCTCACCGCGCTCTACGACAACCTGGGCAAAGGATCGTCGGGCGCAGCACTCGAATGCCTCAACCTCATGACCGGCTCGAACCCGGCCCGCGGACTCTGTCTTTCCTGACCCTGTCCTTCAGAAACCTCAACCAACCCGTCGACACCCATCGACGCCCTACGCACCCAAACCAAGAACAAAACCATGACCGATAAGAACATCGCCACGACCTTCCTCCCCGACGGCACCGTCTGCTCGCCCAAGGGCTTTCGCGCCTCGGGCATTCACTGCGGTCTTCGCCGCAACAAGACGAAGAAGGATCTGGCCCTCATCGTCTCCGACGTGCCCGCCGCCGCTGCCGCCGTCTACACGCTCAATGCCGTCAAGGGCGCGCCCATCGCCGTGACGAAGGCTCACCTTGCCGACGGACGCGCGCAGGCAATGCTCTGCAATTCCGGCAACGCCAACACCTGCGCGCCCAACGGCGAAGCCGTCGCCGTGAAGATGTGCGAACTGCTTGCCGAAGCGTCCGGCCTGAGCGCCGACGACGTCATCATCGCCTCGACGGGCGTCATCGGACAGCCGCTGCCGATCGAACCCATCGCTGCCGGCATGAAGCCTCTTGTCGACGCGCTCTCGAGCGAAGGCGGCGACGACTGCGCGGCCGCCATCATGACGACCGACCTCGCGCCCAAGCACTGTGCGGTCACGGTCGAGATCGGCGGCAGGACCGTCACGGTCGGCGGCATCGCCAAGGGCTCGGGCATGATTCATCCCAACATGGCCACGATGCTCGTCTTCATCACGACCGACGCCGCCATCTCGCCCGCCATGCTGCAGAAGGCCGTGAGCGCCGACGTTCAAAAGACCTTCAACATGATCAGCGTCGACGGCGACACCTCCACGAACGACATGCTGAGCGTGATGGCCAACGGACTCGCCGGCAACCCCGAGATCACGAATGAAGGCGACGACTTTAATGCGTTCGCCGCAGCGCTCCACCAAGTCACCTCGCACCTGAGCCGCGCCATTGCGCGCGACGGCGAAGGCGCGACCAAGCTCCTCACCTGCACGGTGACGGGTGCGGCAGACGAAACGGCCGCCCGCGTGCTCGCCAAGAGCGTGATCGCCTCGAGCCTCGTGAAGACCGCCATGTTCGGCGCTGACGCCAACTGGGGCCGCGTGCTCTGCGCGCTCGGCTACAGCGGCGCGCCGTTCAACCCTGAGGCGACCGACGTGTCGTTTGCCTCCGCCGCCGGCATCGTCGACGTTTGCCGGGCCGGCCGCGCGCTCGACTTTTCCGAAGAGCTCGCCAAGAAGGTGCTCCTCGAAAAGGAGGTTTCCATCCTGGTGACGCTCCACGACGGCAGCGCCGACGCAACGGCCTGGGGGTGCGATCTTTCCTATGAATACGTGCGCATCAACGGCGACTACCGCAGCTGAGGAACGCATCATGCAAGAACTCACGGACTTCGACATTGCGAAGCTTCTGAGCGACTCGCTCAAGTACGTCAAGCTCTACCGCGGACACACCGTGGTGGTGAAATACGGCGGCAACGCCATGAAGAACCCCGAACTCCAGCAGCAGGTGATGCACGACCTTGTGCTCCTCTCGATGATCGGCATCCGCATCGTGCTCGTGCACGGCGGCGGACCCTCCATCAACAAGTCGCTCGCGGACCTGGGCATCGAATCCAAATTCGTCCGGGGCCTGCGCGTCACCGACCACGAGACGATGCGCGTCGTGCAGCGCGTGCTTGCGGGCGAAACCAACAAGGATCTCGTCAAGCTTCTCTGCACCGAAGGGGCAAGGGCCGTCGGCCTCTGCGGCCTTGACGCCAACCTCATCACCGCACGGCCCGAAGCCGAGGATCTCGGACTGGTCGGGCACATCACGGGGGTCGACGTCTCCATCGTCGAAACGCTCCTCGAAAAGGGCTGCATTCCCGTCATCGCATCCGTGGCCGGCGACGGCGAAGGCCGCAGCTACAACGTCAACGCCGACACGGCCGCGGCCGCAATCGCCGGTGCGCTGGGCGCTCGCCGCCTCGTGCTGATGACCGACATCAACGGCCTGCTGCGCGACGTGAACGACCCCGATTCGCTCATCTCCGTCCTGACGACGGAGGACATCGAACCCCTCAAGGCGCAGGGCGTCATCACGGGCGGCATGATCCCGAAGATCGACTGTGCGCTTCACGCCATCGAATCCGGCGTCGAGCGCGTCGCCATGATCAACGGCACGCTCCCCCACAGCATTCTCGTCGAAATGCTCACCAAGGGCGGCATCGGCACCCTCGTCAAGACGGGACCGCGCAGCGCCGCCTCGGCATGAAGACGCGCATTACGAACCGAACACCCGCAAGGAACACAAAATGAAGGACATCAAGACCATCGACAGCCTCTACCACGCCAACACCTACGGCCGTGCGCCCGTCGTCTTCGAGCGCGGCCGCGGCGCCCGCCTCTGGGACGACCAGGGACGCGACTACATCGACTTCGGAAGCGGCATCGGCGTCATGAGCCTCGGCTACGCGAACCCCGACTGGGTGAAGGCGGTCACCGAACAGGCCGGCTCCCTAGCCCACACGTCCAACCTCTTTTACAACGAAAAGACCGCCATGCTCGCCGGGCGTCTCGCGCTTCGCACGCACTTCGAGCGCGTCTTTCTCTCCAACTCCGGCGCGGAAGCCAACGAGTGCCTGATCAAGACCGCCCGCAAGTGGGCCTCCGACACCAAAGGCGAAGGCGAGCACCCCTTCGTGACGCTCGTCAACAGCTTCCACGGCCGCACGCTCACGACCGTCACCGCGACGGGGCAGGATGCCTTCCACAAGTTCTTCGGCCCCTTCACGCCGGGCTTTCGCTACGTGCCCGCGGGCGACCTTGCCGCTCTTGAAAAGCAGCTCGACGCCGAAGACTGTTCAGCCGTGCTGGTTGAAATCGTTCAGGGCGAAGGCGGCGTTCGCGCGCTCGACGCCGATTATCTCAAGGCCGTCGAAGCGCTGTGCCGCGAGAAGAACGTGCTCTTTTGCGTCGACGAAGTGCAGACGGGCAACGGACGCACGGGCACTTGGTTTGCCTATGAGCAATTCGGCCTCACGCCGGACATCGTCTCCACCGCCAAGGGACTCGGCAACGGCCTTCCCATCGGCGCAACCCTCATGGGCCCGAAGACGGCCGAGGTGCTGACGCCGGGCACGCACGGCTCGACCTTCGGCGGCAATCCCGTCGCCTGTGCGGGGGCGCTCAGCGTGCTCGAACAAATCGACGACGCCTTCCTCGAGACCGTCAAGCAAAAGGGCGCCTGGCTGATGAGCGAACTCGAAAAGATCCCGGGCGTCAAGGACGTCTCCGGCCTCGGACTCATGCTCGGCTTCTCCGTTGAAGGGTGCAAGTCCGCCGACATCAAGGCAAAGGCCCTCGAAAACGGGCTCGTCGTGCTCACCGCCAAGGACAGGCTGCGTCTCCTGCCGCCGCTCGCCATCACCGAGGAGGAGCTCTCCGACGGCCTGCTGCGCCTCGCAGCCGCCATCAAGGCGGTTCAAAAGGCCGCCTGACAAACGAAAGCCGTAAAAAAATTGAGCGGCGGGTGCGCATTGCACGCATCCGCCGCTCTCTCAGACCCCCAACAGCGCGGGCGGAGATGTACCCGTTGGAAAGGCACCAAGAAAACCTTCCCTTGCGCGCCCCGCGGACGACCCCCGTTGTCCTTTGTGCGAGGCGTTGGCTTTCGCTGTCGTTGAAGATATGTTGCCACACATGAGAATGATTCTCAATAGCAAAAGCGCATTTTCTTCATAAAACCTTTCTTTTCCTTGATCCAAATCAACATCTATTCATCTCGATGCAGGGTTCGGATCCGGGCGATTCGTGCATGCAAAATTGAAACAGGCGGTGCGTCCCTGAGGGCGCACCGCCTGTTTTTGATGGGTTCTCCCAGCCGGATCAGGGCTGTTCGTGCCTGGCCTCTTCAGAGAGCGTGAGCACGACGCGGGTGCCCCCCGCGGGCGAGATGCGCTCGACCTCGACGAAGGCCCCGATGCGGGATGCGCGCTCGGCCATGATCGAGAGCCCCACGTGCTGGCCCTTGCGTTCGGCGACGAGCGCATCGTCAATGCCCACGCCATCGTCGGTGATCGTCACCTTGAGATCGGCGTTGTTTTCGATGCGTATGTCGACGTTTTCGGCATGAGAATGCTTGCGGACGTTGGAGAGCGCCTCCTGAATGATGAAGATCACCTGAAGTTTTTGGCGCGGCGTGAGCTGAGGGCCGCGGCCCGAGACGCGAAGCCGCGCATTCATGCGGGACTGCCCCTCGAAGCGGTCGATCACGGTGCGCACGCCCTCGATGAAGCCCTCCTTGTGGAGGCGTTCGCGGAAGTTGAGAAGGAGTTCGCGCACGTCCTCATAGCATTCCTGAACGCCCGTGCGGATGGCGGAGAGCGACTCGTCGCGAAGCGCCACGTCGTTCGTGCGGATGGCGTCCGAGAGGAACTGCACCTGCAGATTAAGGAAGGAGAGCGCCTGCGCGATCGAATCGTGCAGCCCCTGCGCAAGAAGCTGGCGCTCCTGAACCACGGCGTACTGCCGGTCGCGCTCGATGAGGCGATTGCTCGCCACGGCGACGCCGAAGTGCGTCACAAAGTTTTCCAGCAGGCGGATGACCTGCGTCGTCAGCTGCGGACTCTCCTTGAAAAAGAGCGTGAAGATGCCCAGGTCGCCCGGCGTCGAACGGATCTGGAAGCTGTAGGCGGTCTTGAAGCCGGCGTCGGCAAAGCGCTTCGAGAGATCGTCGTCGAGTTCCGTGAGCTGGAAGCAGACCGGATAAGTCTTCGAGAGGACGGAGGGGATGATGCCGGCGTCGCCGGGCAGATCGTTCACCACCTTGACCAGATCCACCGAAAGGCCTTCGGCCGTGAGCAGCTGCATCGAATCGTTTCGTCCCGCGAGAAGCTGGAGCGTGCAGGCATCGGCCTCGGTCTGGCGCATGATGCGCGAGACGAAGCCGTCGGCCAGATCGTCAAGGCTTCGCTGCTGCGTGAAGTAGGAGGTCATCTCATAGAGCTGCGCGAGATGACTGTTCTTTTCCTCGACGCTTGCGGTCTTTTCAGCCACCTTCTGCTCGAGATTGTCGTAGGAGTCCTTGAGACGGGCGGCCATTTCGTTGAAGCCCGCTGCGATCTCGCCGATTTCGTCCTCGCTTCGCACTTCGGTGCGGGCCGTCAGATCGCCCGAAGAGAGCCGCCCGATGGCGCCGCCGAGCTTCTCGAGCGGACGGATCACCCAGCGGAGCAAAAGCGCCATGATCGCAAAGAGGCTTCCGATCGCCAACACGATGAGAAGTCCCTGGAGGTAGCGCAGCTGCCAGAGGAAGTGCGCGCGGTACTCGTCGATGTCGTTGGTGAGCGCGGCGAGCTTCTCGACATAGAGATTGACGTCGCCCATCATCGGCTCATGAGTGCCGCTGCGCGCGGCGGTGAGATGCGGAAGCACGGACTGCTTCCACTCCTCCTCGATGTTGCGCAGCGAGGATCGGATGGCCTCGGTTTCAGGCACGAGAAGCGGACGCCACTGATCCCCCTTCCGAAGAAGGTCGAGACTCGCATTGACCGTTCTCACCTCATTGTCGAAATCCCGGTTGTCATACTGCGGCAGCGCGTAGAGCGCCGTGCGGAAGACGTGGAAGCGGATGTCTGCAATGATGTTCGTCGCGGCCGACGAACTCTCAAGCTTCCAGTTGAGCATCATCGTGTAGCCGATCGTGGTCACGATGAAGCTCACCCAGATGAGCGTGAGAAGCAGAAGCCTCGCCGAGAGGCTCTTGAAAAAGCGGAGAGTGTTGAATTTCACGGCGTGAATCCTTCCATGAGCCGGTCCGTCATGTCAGAGAAGAGTGGGGTTTTCGTCCTCGACCTCGATCGTCAGTCCGCCCTCCGCGCCCGCCTTGGGCGAGCCGTCGGATCCGGTCTTGGCGGGCGACATCGCAGCAATCGCCTCCACCGTCCAGGTGACGCCGATCTGACGTCCCTTGCGGGCGCGCTGCATGCGGAACTCCTCAAACGACTTGCGCGTGATCTGCACCTCCCGCGGCTTACCGCCGCGACCCGTGCCCGATGCGATGAGCCCCCGCTCGTCGACGAGCGTCATGCCGATCATCTTCTCGCCGGGCTCGAGCTTCACGAGCGAAACGCCCATGCCGCCATTGGAGAGTCTGCGGATCTCGTCGTGCTCGAAAACCACGAGACGGCCCTTTTCGGTGAGACAGGCCAAAAGCGGCATGGCGGCGCATCCTTCGGCGGGCGGCATCAGCGTAACGCCGTCGGCCATGCGAACGAAGGTGCGTCCGATGCGCTGCGAAGCCTTGAGGTCGCCGATCGCGCACTTGAGGCCGAGACCGTCCGTCGTGCCAAGCACGACATCCTCCTTCTCGCGGCCTGCAAAGACACCCACGAAGCGCTTCATGCCCTTGTCAAGATCGAAGAAGGACGTGACCGGCAGGCCGTCGCCTCGTCCGCCCGGAATGGCGGAAACCTTGCAGGTGTAGACGCGCCCCGTGTCGGTCAGGAAGCTGATGTCGTCGACCGTGCGGCACTCGACGGCGCGTTCGAAGCCGTCGCCCACCTTGTAGCTCAAGAGCGTGCAGTCATGACCGTGACCCTGACGGGTTCTCAGGAAGCCCTTCTGCGAGAGCACGACCGTGACGGGTTCGTCAACGACGTGCTGCTCGGCCTGCACGATGCTCGCCTCTTCGATGAGGGTGCGGCGCTCGTCGCCGAAGGTCTTGGCGGCCTGTTCGATCTCGCGGGCCACGGTGCGGCGCAGCACGCCGTCGCTCCCCAGAATGCGCTCGAGCGACGATTTTTCCTTGTTGAGCTCGGCGAGCTCCTTCTCGATGGCGATCGCGGCAAGACGCGCGAGCTGGCGGAGCCTGATTTCTAGGATGTCGTCCGCCTGACGCTCGGTGAGGCGGAATTCCGTCATGAGCGCAGGCTTGGGCTCGTCGCTCTGCCGAATGATCTCGATCACGCGGTCGATGTTGAGGAGGACGAGCGCACGGCCTTCGAGCACGTGAATGCGGTCGTTGACCTTGTCGAGCCTCGCCTGCGTGCGGCGGCGCACGGCCTGCAGACGGAAGGCGATCCATTCGCGGATGATGTCCAGCAGGTTCTTCTGCTTGGGCTTGCCGTCGTTGCCGAGCATGACGAGGTTGACCGAGACGTTCGACTCCATCGACGTCTGGGAAAGAAGCGCCGTCACGAACTCCTCGCGGTCGATGCGGCTGCTCTTGGGTTCGAAAACGAGACGCACGGGCTTCTCTTCGGTCGACTCGTCGCGCACGCGGTCAAGAATGGCGAGCATGGCGCCCTTGGCCTGCTGCTGCTTCGACGAAAGCGTCTTCTTGTCCTTTTTGGCCTTCGGATTCGTGATGGCCTCAATCTGATTGAGCACGTCCTGCGAGGAGGAAGCGGGCGGCAGCTCGTCGATCACGAGCTGCCACTGGCCTCGGGCAAGATCCTCGAAGTGATAGCGGGCCCGCACGGTGAGCTTGCCGCGTCCCGTGCGGTAGATGTCGCGAATCACGCTTCTCGGGCTGATGATCTGACCGCCGCACGGGAAGTCGGGCGCAGGCAGCACGGCAAGCACCTCGTCGAGCGACGCCTCGGGCTTGTCGATGAGGAGCGTGCAGGCGGCCGCCACCTCGCGCAGGTTGTGCGAGGGAATGTCGGTCGCCATGCCCACGGCGATGCCCGACGAGCCGTTGAGAAGCACGAAGGGAAGCTTCGCGGGAAGCACCACGGGCTCCTGGAAGTTGCCGTCATAGTTGGGCGTGAAGTCGATGGCGCCCGTGTCCACTTCTTCAAGCAGCAGGCTGGCGATCGGCATGAGGCGGGCTTCGGTATAACGCATGGCGGCCTGAGAGTCGCCGTCCCGGCTCCCGAAGTTGCCTTCGCCGTCAATGAGCGGATAGCGAAGCGAAAAGCTCTGCGCCATGCGCACGAGCGCATCGTAGACAGACTGATCGCCGTGCGGATGATACTTGCCGAGCACGTCGCCCACGACGCGCGCGGACTTGACGGCCTTCGTCCCCG
>ERZ1026870.555-NODE-555-length-20330-cov-261.325771_pt1 | contig 20330 bp, 13 predicted proteins | sample MGYA00380165_ERZ1026870 | MGnify/ENA primary metagenome ERZ1026870 (study PRJEB33269, sample SAMEA4719801) | human gut metagenome | biome: human-associated habitat; feature: organic feature; material: feces | place: Cameroon | collected 2013-10 ...
TAATAGACCGAGTTCTCGTAGAGAAGAATGAGACCAAGCGCCGCCTGATGCTCCAACTCCTTCTCCGTCAGCCTTTCGAGGAAGAATCACTCCGTTCCGATTTCATCGATTTCTGCATTGCCAAGATTACTGCCTGTTCCCAACCCTACGCCATCCGCTGCTACTGCATGAAGCTCGCCTACGAGCAGATGAAGTACTATCCCGAACTCCTCGAAGAGTTAAGAATGGCATTGGATATGCTGGAGCAAGAGGTTCTATCCCCAGGATTATTATCAGCAAAAAGGCAAATTATGAAGAAAATCAAGCGAAGCCTTGGAAAATTCGGGAAATAGTCGTAACTTTGCAAAGTTAAATATCAAGCATTACATCTATGAATAAAGATAATATCAACGAGTTCGCATCCTTCGATGAATATCTTCGACAAGGAGAACCTTCGCAGAAGGAAAGCGCCGAGAACTGGAAGACGGCTATCGGATTGCAGGCTGTAGATGGGCTGCAACCGTCGGCGTATCTCATAGATGTGGCTAAGCGAAACATCGAAGGAGAAATCACTCTGGATGAAACCAGAAAACTGATAGACTCTTACTATCAGAGCAAGACGGTTCGCACACCTAAGGACGAAGACGAGGAAGAGGCAGATAAGGTTTCTGCCAACATCGCAAAGATTCTCGCCAGCAAGACCTTTGCCTTCAATACCAACGGATATGTTTCCCTGCATCGAAGAATATTCGAGGGAGTATTCAAGCACGCAGGAGAAATCCGACAGTATGATATTTCCAAGAAAGAATGGGTGCTCGAAGGAGATTCCGTAAACTACCTGAATTGGGAAGACTTGCGAAGAGCCTTGGATTGGGATATTGAACAGGAGAAGAACTTCTCATATAAAGGTCTGACGGATGATGAGAAGATTGAGCATATTGCCAAATTCATTTCAGGCATCTGGCAAATCCACGCTTTCAGAGAGGGAAACACCCGAACCACGGCAATTTTCACCATCCAATATCTCCGTTCGTTAGGATATGAAGTGAACAACGAAATGTTTGCCAAACACTCCTGGTATTTCCGCAATGCCCTGGTTCGTGCCAACTATCGAAACATTCAGAAAGGCATAGATTACTCTCCTATCTACCTGGTTCGTTTCTTCAGGAACTTACTCCTAAAAGATGGTTGGGTTCTCAAGAACAGATACTTGCACATTCGGCCGACTGATGATTGGAAAGAGCAGCCAAGAATAGGTACCCCACAAGTACCCCGCAAGCTATCCTCAAGTACCCCACAAGTACCCCACAAGTTCAGTCAACATGTGGAGATTCTTATTCTATCCTTTAACGATGAATATATGACATCTGCGGAAATTATGGGTGCAATCGGACTAAAGGACAGAAAAAGTTTTAGTGAACTATATTTAAACGCTGCCCTCTCAGAAAAAGCTATTGAAAGGAAATATCCAAACACCCCAAGACATCCACGCCAGCAATATCGGATGACAGAGCTGGCAAAGACTTGGAAAGAAGGGTATGAGAAAAAGAATAAATAACATCATAATAAAAATAGAAAACAAAAACAAGTAATGAAGAAAAAAGCAACGGTCCTTATCGCCTCTATCATGGCGTTCTGCGGAATCAATACCGCTCACGCTGACGAGGGAATGTGGACGATTTACAACTTGCCTAACGCTGTATATGAGATGATGCAGCGCGAAGGCTTCAGTATGACTTACGACCAGCTCTACAACGGCGAGAACGCCTTGAAGAATGCTGTGGTTAACTTCTCTGGCTATTGCTCAGGCGTAGTCGTTTCTCCAGACGGTTTGGTATTTACCAACCACCATTGCGGTTTCGAGGCTATCAGAAGCCACTCTACCGTGGAGCACGACTATATGCTCAACGGTTTCTTTGCTAAATCTTACGCAGAGGAATTGCCTAACGAGAATATGTTCGTCAGCTTTATGGTTGAACAGAAGGATGTAACCGATAAGGTGATGAGCCTCGGATACGAGAAACTCGACAACAAGAAGCGCGATGAACTCATCGATTCTCTGGAGAACGAGATGACTAAAGAGGCGAAGAAGAACGATTCTACCCTCCATATCACCGTTCAGCCTTTCTACGAGGGCAACAAGTGGTACGCTACTACTTACCGCGACTTCACCGACCTGCGTCTGGTTTTCACCGTACCAAAGTCTATGGGTAAGTTTGGTGGCGATACAGACAACTGGATGTGGCCTCGCCAGACCTGCGACTTCTCTGTATTCCGCATCTATGCCGACCCTAAGACCAATGGTCCTGCTGCCTACAGCAAGGACAATGTGCCTTATCATCCAAAGCGTTGGGCACAGGTTTCTCTCCAGGGTTACAAGGATGGCGACTATGCGATGACCATGGGTTACCCAGGCAGCACAGAGCGCTATCTTTCAAGCTACGGAATCCAGACCATGCGCGATGCTGAGAATGCTCCTCGTGCCCAGGTTCGTGGCGTAAAGCAGGAGGTAATGCAGAAGCACATGCGTGCCGACGAGGCTGTCCGCATCAAGTACGACAGCAAGTACGCCAGCTCTTCCAACTACTGGAAGAATGCCATCGGTATGAACAAGTGTATCGACTCTATCGGCATCGTGAATCTGAAGCGTGAGTACGAAACCCGTCTCCGTGCTTGGCAGGATACAGCCAAGGCAGCCAACGACCTCGCCCACAAGGTAGATTTCGACAAGCTCGCCAAGCTCTACAAGGAGAGCGCAGACGTGAAGTATGCCTGGACCAACTTCTCTGAATCTTTCACAAGAAGAAGCAACATCGAGTTCTCTACCCGTGCCATCAAGCTCCAGACCAATATGGAGGTGAAGGGTCCTGAGAAGAACAAGAAGAAGCAGTATCATGAGTTTGAAGATAACTCTGCAGAATGGGATATGGCGCTCGATAAGGAGGTGCTCGCTACCCTCTTGAAGAACTACAAGGAGCACGTAGATGCAAAATGGTTGCCTAAGTTCTACAAGACCATCGACGCTGAGTTTGGCGGCAACTACGCCAAGTATGTGGATTATCTCTGGGAGAAGTCGCTCATCATGAAGAAGGGTGCCAAGCTCTACTTCAACAAGAAGGGATATGAGAAGGATCCAGGCGTAAGCTTCGGTATGGATCTGAACGATGTATTTGCAGATTTCGCTGCTCAGATGGGCAGCATCAACGATAGCATCGCCGAGCAGGAGAAGTATCTCTGTGCTGCCAAGCTCCGTATGGAGGAAGACATGCCTCACTACAGCGACGCCAACTTCACCATGCGATTGAGCTACGGTCAGGTAGGCGGTTTCGACCTCGGTGGCAAGCCATCAGGCTATTATACCACAGCCGAGAGCATCGTAGAGAAGATGAAGAAGGGCGATAAGGTAATCGATTACTACGCTGAGCCTATCATGCACGAGCTTCTCTCTGAGAAGGATTTCGGCAAGTATCAGGATAAGGCGACTGGCAAGATGCAGCTCTGCTTCCTCACCAACAACGATATTACCGGTGGTAATTCTGGTAGCCCTATGTTCAACGGCAAGGGTGAGTTGATTGGTCTTGCCTTCGATGGCAACTGGGACAGCCTCAGCTCTGACATCAACTTCGACAAGCGCCTGGCTCGCTGCATCGGTGTAGATATTCGCTATGTGCTCTACCTGATGGATAAGTGGGGACACGCAGACCGCCTCTTGAAGGAGATCAATGCGAAGTAAATCCTATCTCTGAATCAACAGAGATGATATAAAGGTTTATCCTGGAATAAAGATTAGTCCCAGGATGATATGAAAAGAGCGGAAAATCAGCTGTTAACTGTTAACCTGTTAACTTCTGGCTTTCCGCTCTTGTTTTTTCTTATAGGTTCGCAATTAATATTGCGAGATATTATTCAGCTCCTTCAATGAAACCTGACGAGGCTTCTCGGCAAGTTTCTTCTTCAATTCATCCACCGTTATTTCTGCAGATGGATTGAAATCGGCAGAGCGCATGTAATCAATTACACTCTGATAGAAAGCCTTGCCTTCCGGATATTTGGCAGCCTTCTCCAAATCGCTCATGCAGACGAGAAGCTTTCCGGCTCCCACCTTCCATTCCATCACCAAACCCAACTTATGATTCCGCTCGATATTATCTATCACCTGAACAATCGGGCGATAATCCTTGGCGAAGTTGTCAAGCACCAGCGGATGCGATTCCTTGATGACTGGGAACCATTGCCAGTTGGTGTGCATTTCCGTAGGGAATCCCTTGAATATCGGATGTTCCGGATTCGTCAGAATGCCCAGGGTTCCTGGAGAAACCTTCTTCTTGTTGTTCTCGCAGATGGTCTTGAACATGCGATAGTTCCAGTAATCGGTCTGGAAGAGTCCGCCAACAGTATAAGGCAAACTATCAGGCATCCAAAGCACCTTTCCGCCCTTTTCCAAGACTTTCACTACTTCCTGGTTCAAATCTCTGGCAATAATGATGCCCTTCTTTTCCAACGCCTTCTTCGGATAAACCCAAAGTTCGTAGGAGTTTCTTGCCTCCGTTCCTTCGATGTTCAGCGAAACATTCAGTTTGGCTGGTTTATCTGCAGATATTTCCTCATCCAAGATGCCTACATCTATCAATCCCTCATCATAAGTAAAGATATTCATCACACCTTCAGCATCGCCTATCTTCCACATCAGTTTCTTGCCGTAAAGCGAAGAACCGCCATAATTGGCTACCTTTACCTTAGCCTGAATCTTCTCTCCATCCTCGAAGCAGAACTTCTTCATTTCCAGCAGAGGAACCACAGGCGAACACCACTGGCGCCATTCCTCGGGCGTAGTGATTCCCTTGCTCTCCATAAACGCATCCAGGATGCCTACGAAAGCACTTCCCTGACCGGGATAATCCTGAATATCGAGCAATTGGAAGCCCGCCATATTCCGGGTTCTCAAATCCATCTCTATATCGGCTTTATAGAGTTTCACGCTCCATAAGCCCGAAGCCTTGTGGAAATCATCTGCCTGCGAGAGCATTCCGGCTGCAGCCAGCCTGCGGCGGAACACTTCAAAGTTATAAGGATGAAGCACTCCGGTGTATTTCTTTATTTCCCGATAGTCAGGATAGGTCTGAAACTGGCCTGTTTCGTGAGAGATGATTGGGATTCCGGCCTTATCGCAAGCCTCATCAAAATTCATCGTAGAATTAGGATGGAAATGATTGATCATTCCTCCATCGTAGGCGTCGGCAAACGAGAAGGAACCACGGGTATGAGTATTGTATTTGCCCCATCCCTCGCCTCCGATGCGGCAAGTGGTGAAGTAATCCATTCCTTCTTTTATTCCCTGATAACCGAGATAGTAATTGCTTCCGAAGGTATAGTATTTATCGGGCGCAATCTTGCGGAAATCATCCACAAACTCCTTCATCTTGTCGATGTCGCCCCAGAGTTCATTACCCAGCGCCATCATTCTGAAAGATGGATGATGACCGTATTCTCTGAGGATGTTCTCGCCTTCTTGATGCAGGAACGCCATCAGCCTTTCATCCTTCTTATCAAAAGAACCCCAGAAAGGAAGCTCCGGCTGAAGATAGATTCCCAGACTGTCCGCTGCCACGAAAGCCGCCTCCGGTGGACACCAGGAATGAAAGCGCACATGGTTGATTCCATACTCCTTGCAGGTTCCGAGATACTTCATCCAGCCTTCCACGCTCATCTCCACATGTCCCGTCAGCGGCCAGACAGCCGCATCGTGCTTGCCACGGAGGAATATCCTATGACCATTGGCGTAGAAGTGAGCGCCCTCAATATGAAAATCCTTGGCGAAATCAGGCATCTGAAGGGCGGAAGGAGAAACAACAGAACGGCTAGGGATTGCTCCTGTTAGAGTTTCTGCATATTTGCTCTCTACAGAGCTGGCTAGCTGGAGTTCTATCCTTCCGATAATTCCATTCCAGTTGGTCTGCGTATCTTCTGTATAAGCATGGCTGGAGCCGTAAACCTGATCAGGCACACCTCTTCCATTATCCACCACGATTTCCAGGAGATGCTTGCCCGGCTTCACCTTCTTTGGCAGAAGATAGCGCTGGGGAGTAGAGATGAAGTTGCAGGAATCCACCAGTTCTCCATCCACATACACCCAGGTTGGTCGGGTACGTTCCAGGAAGAGTTCTACCGGCTTCTTCTTCCAGTCCTTCGGGATATTGATGGTTCTGGAATATCTTGCAGCTCCTTTATAGGCATAGAGTCTCGTAAGATGCGTTGTTTCCATCGTATCTTTCGGAGCGAATCCCAGATGGTTCGTATCGATGGTACCGGGAAGGATGGCACGCTTCACCTCACCCTGCGAGGCACGCTTACTCTTGGCAAAAGCACTACCGCTCTTTCCCAACTCCACATTCCATTCACCAACGAGCGAAATGCTCTGTGCTTGCAAGCCCAGACTTACCAGTCCCAGACAAGCGATAAGAATAGTTTTCTTCATTAACTTATTACAGAATATCTTTTAGGGTTAAAATTGCGTATAAAGATACAATAAATTTGATGTTTACGGCTGCAAATATACAAAAATTGCGGTAAAAACACCGCAATTTACCAAAGAAATTGCTGTATTTTTACCGCAAAATATGGATATTGCATCAAAACATCCCTTTGATGCAGGCTTTCATCTTATTATAAATCGCTGCCTAAATTACTTCTTCTTAGGTCTGCGACGAGCCCAACCTTCTTCCTCGAAGTTTGGCTCCTCGCCCTTGAACTTCACGTTGTCGTTGTTCTGGAAGAACTGGCGCCAATCGCCTGTATCCTCCTGAGGGCGAGACTTTCTGCCACCACGAGATTCACCACGGCTTCCACGTCCTCCCTTTCCACGAGCATCACGAGAGTCTCTTGCATCATCAGAAGAACCTCTGCGGCTGCGTCCGCCTCTTTCTGAAGAACGACCGCCTCTGCCCTCAGAACTGCGACCGCCACGGGCTGCTCTGCCATGACCTTCCTCATCAGCATCGTTACATCTTACGGTTCTGCCCTTGTACTCAGTACCGTTCAAAGCCTTCATCACGCGCTTCGCATCCTCCTCAGGCACCTCGATGTAGGCAAACTTACTCAGCAGGTCGATGTGACCCACCTCCTGACGACCCTTCACGTGCTTGTTCAGATACTGCATGATTTCGCCCGGATAGAAACCATCCGCCTTACCCAGGTTGATGAACAGGCTCTTGAAACCAGCCTCAGTCTCATGCTTTCTGCGACCATTAGAAACCTTGCCACGGCCTTCGCCACGACTACCACGACCTTCACCGCCACGGGAACCCTTGCCGGTTTCTGGCTTGATAATCTCAGGAGCATTCTTATAGTAATCGAGGAACTTACCGAAGGTGATGGTTACCATCTTCTTGATGATGTCCTCCTTGTCGATGTACTCAAACTGGCGGTTGATTTCTGCCATGTATGGTTCAATCTGATCCTCATCCACATCCGTCTTCATGATGTCGTCCATGGTCTTGAAGAGCTGCTTCTTGCAGATTTCCTCTGGGGTTGGCAATACGCCGTCCACGAACTCCTTGCCAATCTGCTTCTCAATCTGGCGAACCTTGAACTTCTCTCTGGTATGGATGATAGAGATGGATGTTCCCTTCTTGCCGGCACGACCCGTACGACCGCTTCGGTGGGTGTAGCTTGCCACATCATCAGGCAAACCATAGTTGATAACGTGAGTCAGATCATCTACGTCCAGACCACGGGCAGCCACATCGGTAGCCACCAGGAACTGAACGGTATGGTTGCGGAACTTCTGCATGGTGAGGTCACGCTGCTGCTGACTCAAGTCGCCGTGCAGCGCCTCTGCATTATAACCATCCTTAATCAGCTTATCTGCAATATCCTGAGTCTCCAGCTTGGTGCGGCAGAAGATAATCGCAAAGATGCGTGGATAGAAATCCACCACGCGCTTCAGGGCGAGATACTTGTCCTTGGCATTTACCAGATAGTAGATGTGGTTTACATGCTCAGCACCCTCGTTGCGCGAACCCACTACGATTTCCTTGTGGTCGTGCAGGTAGTTGAGGGCAATCTTCTCGATGTCCTTGCTCATGGTAGCCGAGAAGAGCAGGGTGTTTCTATCTTCCGGAACGTTCTCGAAGATGGCATTGATGCTCTCAGAGAAGCCCATGTTCAGCATCTCGTCAGCCTCATCAAGCACCACGTTGTTCACGTTCTCCAACTGAGCCACGCCACGATTAATCAAATCGAGCAGACGACCAGGGGTAGCCACGATAATCTGCACACCATGCTTCAGGGTGCGAATCTGGCTTCCGATGTCGGTACCGCCATAAACTGCGGCAATATGCAAACCGTCGATGTACTTGGCAAAACTGTTCAAATCGTCTGCTATCTGGAGACAGAGCTCACGTGTAGGACTGAGGATGATAGCCTGTGTCTGCTTGCTGCTGGCATCAGTTTTCTGGATAACCGGAATACCGTAAGATGCAGTCTTACCCGTACCGGTCTGCGCCAACGCAATCACGTCGTTCTTATTACCAAGCAAATATGGGATTACTTCTTCCTGAACTGGCATTGGATTCTCAAATCCAAGCTCTTCGATGGCACGGCGAATCTCCTCGCTCACGCCCAATTCTTCAAATGTCTTCAAATCTTTTTAACCTTAATTCATTATAATCTAAATGGAAGGCCGAATTCACCCTCCCAGCCATGAATTAGGGTGCAAAATCCTTCCGAAACGCTTGCGGCAATCCCACGCATTTATTAAGATTGCCTAAATTCGGGTGCAAAGATACGAAAAAAATGTGAGTTTCTTGCAGATTTCTGCAATATTTTATTACCTTTGCATGAAAGTTACAACAAACAGATAACCAAGAAAACTTGAAATATATGAAAAAAGTTATTTTCACCCAAGAATGGATTGCTTTGCATCCATACGAAAAAGCAGACGAAACTGATCTGTATTATACAGAACTCGCCAACGAAATATACCACGCTCTTGACGAGGCGTGCTACACCCATAACTTCAAGAATATGGATGACGCCAAGCAGTTGGCACTCAGTATTGCTGGTTATTTCGAAGATGTGATTTCGGGCACAGGCATCTGGAAGACTTTTACGGAAGAATGCAAGCAGCGCTATGGTGCTTACATTCCTTTCTATGAGAAAGAAAGCGAATTCATCAAGAGTCCGCTCAACGAAGATGATCCGGCTTACGACCCTGAGGAAATCAACATTGCTGATGTCAAGTTCCTACTCTGGCACCATTATCAGCAGAGCAGCTTCGTACAGGAAGCCGTTCCTTTCCTTTTCGGAACCCTGGAACTGGCTGCCAAACTTGCCTACAACATCCTCGACAGAGAGTATGAAACGGCCCCGGAAAACGAGCGCCTTCTGACTTATCTCAGCGAAATGCCTGAGATAGAGGGCAACGCTGAAGCGACCGAAGAGGACATCGAGAAGAACAAGGAGTTGGATGAGATTCACCGTCGCGACACCTTGGCATGGTTCCATTATGGCTGTTATTTCAACGTAGGCAACCAGAAGCGCCTGCAGTTTACCCTCCAGCAGATGGCAAACTCGCCACAGGGCCTCACCGAACCGCTCGCCTATTCTGTACAGATGGAAATGACCATCGCCGGCAGAAACAATCTTCTGGCGCTCACTTCTTATGAATGGCTCTGCAAGATTTGCAGGAACATGCCTACCCACAAGCTCTGGGAAGATGAGGAGTTCAAGAAGAAGGCTACTGAGCAATATGAAAAGGTAGATCATGAGAAGGCGATTCACGACTACAATCTGCTCAAGGCGAAGGGATACGAAGACAAGTTCATCTTCCTGGAAGATGTGAAGACGCTGAAGGAATTCCTCAAGGAGATTGAATTCGAATTGCCAAAGGACATCCGATTCCCTCAGAAATACGAGAAAGGCATCATCTTAAGCGGAAGTCCGTATACAGGCATCAACATCAGTTTCGGTCTGGCTCATTGCATCGCATCGCCTGAGAACCCATACTATGTTCAGGAGCGTGCTGAGACCGACAGCTTCGGCATTATCAGCGGCAATGGTCTCCCATTCCCTTACGAAATTGTCTGCAAACTGATAGAAAACAACCTGATTCCTGACGCAAACATCTTTACAAGCCAGTATGTAAAGGAAGAAGGTTTGAAGATTACGCAGGCAAACCTCCAGTTCCTTGCCGATTACTACCTGATGGGTATAAAGGATAAAGACCTGTCGCCTAAGGAGTTGTGGTAAAAATGCATTCAGCATACCCCTAAAAAGTTCACTACGCTAACTCCATTTTTTAAGGCGTTAGCGTAGTAGACTTTTACAGATTTATAGAAGAAAGAACGGAAAATCAGCTGTTAACTGTTAACTCTGTTAACCTCAGCTGTTCTTCCGCTCTTTATTTATTTCTTATTTCAGATTCTTGTCCAGAAACTCCAGCATTTTCTCCTGCGCCTTCAAACCGCAGGAATGAGGAATTTCCCAAAGCTCTGTATCCAGCAGATTATCTGCTCCCTGACTTTTCCAAACCTTGTGCATTTCAGCAAAAGCATCTTTTACGCCGGGCACAGGGAAGAGCTTGTCTTTTGTGCCACTGATAAAGAGCATCGGCTTCGGACAGGCGAGGGAGGCGATGTGCGGATAGTCGAGATATTGGCGAAGACCCGGGAGGCAATTCGCAAAACCGCCATTCTCCTTTCTTCCGAATCTCCGGGTGAGCTGCGCATCGGTGGTAATCATCCAGCAGATGGAAGCACCCGCCTTGATTCTATCCGATAAGGCAGAGAGCATCCACGAGCGATAGGCTCCCATCGAACAGCCCACGCATCCGATACGCTTCGCATCTACCATCGGCAGCGAAGCCAGGAACTCGGTGCTGGCAATATCATCGTAAGTCATGAAGGCAGAGAGGTCTCTACCCAGCATCATCATGTTGCCGGCTATCAGGTCGTATTTGTTTCTATCCACGCCCTCCTTTCTGCCTCGTTCTCCCCACATCGGAGCATCTGCCGAAAAGACTACGTAGCCATGTTTCGCCAGATAATCGCCCACGTACTGATTATCGTAAAGTTGCTTTGCCCACGCATCCGCATCATCCAGAATCTCCTGACAGAGCGCCTGCTTCGTAGGGGAATCTTTTTCTTCCGGAGTAAAGAAAGGGCGAATCATCTTCTCCTTTCCGATAAAGAGATGGGCACCATGATCATGAAGCGCATTGACTGTTGGGAATGGGCCCTTGCCATCCGGAATCAGGAGATAAGCAGTAATTCGGGAATAGGCGTTGATATTGAAGGCGATTTTCTGCGCCTTATAGCCGTCTCTCTGTTCCTCGCCCAATACTTCCATATCCCAAGCCGCAGCTGCCTTCGGAGGCGTCATCATGCATTCAAACACCTTCGCCTTTGCCGCCTTCTTCCACTTCTTGAAGTTTCCGATAGGACTGTTTCCCCAAGCCATCGGATAGGTCAGTTCCTTTTTCAGCGTTTCTACATAGGTAGGAATCTCTCCCTGCCATTCATACTTCTCCCTCTTCTGGAGCTTCGACTTCGAAGAGGTCTGAGCAAGCGCCACCGACACCTGCAACAATGCGATGATACTATATGTGATAATCCTTTTCATTCTATCTTTCTGTTTATAAGATTAGTTATTGTTTGCAAAATTAAGAAATTATCCGCAAAAAGAGCCCAATAATCTCAATATTTTTGCGTACCTTTGCCTAAAACATTCATAAACAACAGATAAACATCAATAAATAGAAGATAAAGCAATATGAAAATAGCAGTTTTTTGTTCAGCAAATAAGAATATCGACCCCGACTTCTTCACATTGACTGAAGAGATGGGAAAGTGGATGGCAGAGAACGGCCACGACCTGGTTTTCGGCGGCTGCAACTCCGGTCTGATGGATTGCATCGGCAAGGCAGTGAAGGCGAATGGCGGCAGAACCATCGGTGTGGTTCCTACGCTTGTAGAGCGAGGCGGCAGAACCTTCCCTGACCTCGACATCGAGATTCCGTGTGATAATCTCAGCGACCGCAAGGACCTGATGCTTGCCCAGAGCGACATCTTCGTAGCCCTTCCTGGCGGCGTCGGCACCCTGGATGAAATCTTCACCATCGCCGCCGCCCACACCATCGGCTACCATCACAAGATGGTGATTCTCTACAACATGAAAGGCTTCTGGAACTCTACCATCGCCCTTTTGGACGATATGGCAGAGAAAAGGATGATTCGTGGCGATTGGCGGGATGTGATAGAAGTGGCGGATAACCTGGAAGAGCTGGCTAAGCTCTGCGAGGGATAGAACCCTCTATAGAAAAGTAAAGCTACCTTCTGCCGAATGACTTCTCGGTAGAAGGTAGCTTTACTTCATAATACATCATTTTATGACGTTTTTTTGTGTCAGACACAATTTTGGGGAGTAAAAACACGGTTTACTTCAGCATCCATTCCCAAGCAGGAATTATATGCACCGTCTTCCCATCCACGGTAAGCTCCTCTTTCTCATTTAGCGTAATGATGTAACCCTCTGATAAATCATAGATTTCCATCGCCTCTTGCAGGCCCTCTATCTCACGCTTGCGAGTCTTCTCATCATCCATCTTCACCGTAACCTGGTAAGCCTGGGTAATCCTTACACCTTCTCTCACCACAAAGTCGCACTCTTTCTTGTCGGCATGGTAGAACAAGTCGTAACCCCTTCGCAGCAATTCGATGAAAACGGCATTCTCCAGTTTTACACCATTGTTATCCGTGACATTGAAACCCATCCTGCTGATGATGGCATTATCTATAAAATACACCTTCTTCGGGCTCAACATCTGGGTCTTTACCGATGGAGCATACTTCAATAACTGGAATATCATGTAGGTTTGCTGAATATATTCCAGATAGTTCTTGATGGTTTCGGGATGGCGAATGCCCACTATCTTTCCCAGCGAGTTATAGGTAACACGCTTGGTGGCATTGCTGGCAAGATAAAATGCAAGTTCTTTAATTTCCTTGTCGTTTGTAAGACCATTGCGAGCCATCACATCCCGGAAGATAATGCTCTCATAAAGTGAGGACAGGTAACTGACGGAACCCGTCTGAAGATATTTCGGGAAACCACCCCTCTCCAAGAAATCACGGAAATGACCCAGCAGTTTGGAACGGCTCGCCATCAGATAGAAATCTTTCTGCGAAGGCTCAATATGCTCCAGCTGCAGGTATTCGGCAAAAGAGAAAGGATAAACCTCCACAGAGATATAACGCCCTGTGAGATGAGTGCCCATCTCCTTGCTCAGCATCCGGGCATTTGAGCCTGTCACCACCACCTTATTGCCTTCATTGTAAAGGCGCCTCACAAAGTTTTCCCAACCCGCAATGTTTTGAATCTCATCAAAGTAATAGGTGTGCTGCTCGCCGAAAAGCTCAAAGAAGCATTCCTGCAAGGTTGCAAAATCTTCAAGCTTAAAGTTTACGAGACGCTCATCGTCAAAATTGAAGAAGAAATCTTTCTCCTCCAACTTATCACGCAGTTGCTGCAGCAACACCGACTTTCCACATCGTCTTACACCAGTTATGATAAGGATTTCCGAGGTGGTAAGCCATTCCTCTTCTATGTGTCGAGGGATGGCATCCTGCATAAGATGCCTGCAGTTGTCCTGCTGCTCAAATATTATTTGTTTCAACAGTTCTTTCATTGCTCTACTATTTTATGATTCGTGGGCAAAAATAAGAAAAATATCTGAAAGTAGCAAGAGAAAAAACAAAAATCTTTCATTCTGAATGAATAATTTTTCAGAAATCTTTCATTTAGAATGAATGGTTTTCGGTTAGTTCCTTAAAAAACAAAAGAAAGAGCGGAAAAACAACTGTTAACTGTTAACTCTGTTAACCCCAGCTATTCTTCCGCCCTTTTATAATAATCTCTAACAAGAAATCTTTTATTCTGCCAACAGCTTCTCTGCCATTGCCTTACCCAGAGCCTCGCACTGCGCCTTTACCTCTGGAGTAATCGCCTGCTTCATATCCACCGGCTCGCCCACTGGCTCGTAGTGGAGCTTGGTTTCGTTCCACTCCTGAATCTTTGCTACCGCCTTGCTTGCCCAGCAATGAGAACCATACCAGCCAAGAAGATGGTTCTTGACGTCCTTATTGGCAAGCTCGGAGAGGAGAACCTCCATCTCGTGATAAAGACCGGCATTGTAGGTTGGAGCACCTACGATAAGGCCCTTGTAGCGGAAGATGTCGCGCAGGATGTAGCTGTGGTGAGTCTTCGAGATATTATACATCACGATGTTCTTCACGCCAGCCTTGCTTGCTGCACGGGCGATGATTTCAGCCATGCGCTCGGTGTTGCCGTACATGGTGCCGTAGCAGATAACGAGGCCTGGCTCCGTCTCGTACTTCGACATCTTATCATACATGCCGATAACCTTCTCAATATGCTCGTGCCAAACCGGACCATGGGTTGAGCAGATGTAATCCAGCTCCACGCCAGCCAACTTCTTCAAGGCATTCTGAACAGGGATTCCATACTTACCCACAATGTTTGAGTAGTAGCGAACCATCTCCAGCCAGAAAGTCTCGCAGTTGATTTCCGTATCGATGATTCCGCCGTTCAGCGCACCGAAGCAGCCGAACGCATCACCTGAGAAGAGCACCTTGTTCTTCGCATCGAGCGTTACCATGGTCTCTGGCCAGTGAACCATAGGGATGAGAACGAAGCTCAGCTCGTGGTTGCCCAGAGAGAGGGTTTCGCCATTCTTCACCTCTACCACATCGTCGGTAACGCCATAGAAGCCTTCGAGCATTCCCAGGGTCTTCTTGTTGCCCACAATCTTGATGTTAGGGTAATATTTCTTGATGAGGGCGATGGAGCCGCTGTGGTCAGGTTCCATGTGGTTGATGATGAGGTAATCGATTTCGCGGTCGCCAATCACCTCGTGGATGTTCTCCAGGAACTGGGTGAAGAAATCTACCTCTACAGTATCTACCAGCGCTACCTTCTCATCGTCAATGATATAAGAGTTGTAGCTCACTCCGTTAGGCAAAGGCCAGAGGCCCTCAAAACGATGCTTGTTGCGGTCGTTAACGCCTACGTAATAAATCTTGTTTGTAATTTCTGTCATATCTTTTTCTTTATTTTACAATGTTCTATAATAATATTTAAAGCTTTTGCCCTTACAGGGCGCCTTGCTGACTGCTATTATACCCAGGGTGTTGCCCTGGGCTAGGAGCTTCTGCCCTTTACCTTTCCCTTCGGCCGGTGACCGTTGGTTCAGGGCGTATTGCTAGAATTATAATTCCTTCTTCTTTTCTTCTCCAAATTCCCTGGAAACATAATTGTAGATGTCCTTGCAGCATTCGGTGGAGAATTCTTGAGCCGAAACAAGGAGACTGTCCCATTGCGCCTCAGACAATCCACGGTCGATGTCCTCGCGGGTGATTCCATCCTTGATTAATCCGAACACGAAGCCTGCATTGAAATTATCGCCGGCTCCGATGGTGCTTACCGGGTTCATCTTCTCCGAAGGATAACTCTTGGCAAAGCCGTTCTCGGCACGAACCTCTACAGGCTCAGCACCCTGGGTGCAGATAAACTTCTTGCAGTAGAAACTGATTTCGGCATTATAAACCTTATCCGCCTCCGGCTTCTTGTAGAGGATTCCGAAGTCCTCGTGGCTGCCACGCACAAAATCGGCGTGCTCCAGGTTCTCTATCAGATTAGGCGTAATCTTCATGATCTCATTCTGATGAGAAGCACGGAAGTTGATGTCGTAATAGAGGATGGCTCCGTGATTCTTGGCGTACTCCAGAAAACCTGCCACCTGAGGACGAACCACCGGATTCAGGGCGAAGAACGAACCGAAGAGCACGATGTCGCCAGGATTGATTTCGGGAGTGGCAAACTCCAGCTGGTCGTGGGGATGATCCTTGTAGAAGATGTAGTCGGCATTGTTGTTCTCGTCGAGGAACGCCAGCGAGAGCGGCGACTTCGATTCCGGAAAGATGCTCACATTGTCGGCATTCACCCCATTATCTCTCAGAAACTGAATCACATACTCACCAATACGGTCGTTGCCCGCCTCGCTGATAAACGAAGCGTTCACGCCCGCACGTCCCAACGAGATGACTGCATTGAACGATGAGCCACCCGGTACTGCCTCTATCGGCTTGCCGTTCTTGAAGATGATGTCAAGCACGGTCTCTCCTATTCCTATAACCTTACGCATTGTTTTATGTCTCTATTTATATTTTTTTGGGGACAAAGATAATTCTTTTTGGCGATAATGCAAAATAAATGCCCAATATTTTGGATAAATTACATTTTCAATGTAACTTTGCACCTTGAAATGAAATACAATACTTATACACTCGATAATGGACTCCGCATCATCCACCTGCCTTCAGACAGCAAGGTGGTGTATTGCGGTTACCAGATTAACGCCGGCACCCGAAACGAGGAGCCGGGCGAAGAAGGACTTGCCCACTTCTGCGAGCACGTTACTTTCAAGGGCACAGAGCGCCGCAAGGCGTGGCACATTCTCAACTGTCTGGAGAGCGTGGGAGGCGACCTGAACGCCTACACCAACAAGGAAGGCACGGTTTATTACTCAGCCATCCTCAAGGAGCACATCGCAAGAGCCGTAGATCTGCTCACCGACATCGTTTTCCATTCGGTTTATCCGCAAGCGGAAATCGACAAGGAGGTTGAGGTAATCTGCGATGAGATAGAGAGTTACAACGATTCTCCTGCCGAACTGATTTATGATGATTTCGAAAACATCATCTTCAAGGGTTCGCCGCTGGGCCACAATATTCTGGGCACAGCCGAGCAGGTTCGCTCGTTCAAGACAGAAGATGCGCTGCGCTTTACAAGAAAGCTTTACCGGCCGGATAATGCGATATTCTTCGCTTACGGAGACATAGACTTCAAGAAGCTGGTAAGACTCTTGAAGAAGAGCTTTTTAAGTGAAGAACGAAGAGTGAAGAGTGAAAAATTCAATAGTCCAGAGGCGCAAACCCAATTCAACATTCAATACTCAACATTCAACACTCAACACTCCTTCGCGGGGCAGACGATTGTGATGCAGAAGAATACGCATCAGGCTCATGTGATGATTGGAACCCGCGCCTACGATGTGAACGACAGCCGCAGAATGCCGCTCTATCTGCTCAACAATATGCTGGGCGGACCGGGAATGAACGCCAAGCTGAATCTAGCCCTGCGCGAGCACAACGGACTGGTTTACACCGTAGAGAGCACGATGGCGGCTTATGGCGATACGGGCATTTGGAGCATTTATTTCGGCTGCGATGAGCACGATGTGAAGCGTTGCCTCCGCCTGGTTCGCAAGGAGCTGGATAAATTCATGCTGAAACCGCTGAGCGAGGCGCAGCTCAAGGCCGCCAAGAAGCAGATTAAGGGACAGGTAGGCGTGGCTTGCGACAACCGCGAGAACTTCGCCCTCGACTTCGGCAAGAGCTTCCTTCACTATGGCTGGGAGAAGAACGTAGACCGACTCTACGAGCAGGTGGATGAGATTACCGCCGAACAGATACAGGCCGTGGCTCAGGAGTTATTTGATAAAGACAGACTCACCACGCTGATTTTCAGATAATGTTGATTTTCATATAAATAGCTCAAGTAATAAGAAAATAAAGAAGGCAACAACTTGGGTCGTCGTGCGACTTCCCTCGTTGCTGCCTTCGTAATTTAATGAATTAAAACTGCTTTTTCTAAAACAACTAACAATTAACCTAAAAACTTAAACCTAAAAACCTAAAATGAAAATCTATAAAACCTAAAACGAATTTTTAACAACTATATATGAAATCCCCAATCAGAATTTATCACGAAAACTCCCAGGGGACAAGTATGAATTCAAATGAAAAGGAGTTTTTACTCTCCTCTCTGATTTCGGAAGCCCCATTGGCTCCCTACTGTTTACTCGGCCGTGCATCGCTGCCAGCCATTTTTTAATCTCGGCTCTTTTGGAGCCCTTCGCATGGCTAATCTCCGATTAAGCCAACTTGTTGCTAATTGCACCTACTTCAGCTACACATGCAACAACTACTGCGATAATCATTCCTAATACTAACATAATTTTTTCCTTTCTTAAATTTGTTATCTTAAATATACAATCTTGTCGTTTTACCTAACAAAATCTTAACTCTCTTTATTTCTTACCTCCCGAAGGAGGATTTCCATGCTTTCTTAGCTTCGTAGCTTATTTGCCGCAGTTCATTCCGAGGTTCATACCTGCGCAAGCAACTACTGCGAACGCTACTACTGCTACTGTCATTATCCCGAACATTACCATAATCTTTTTCCTTTCTTTTAACCTCTTAATCAGTCTCTTCGAGATTTTCTAGAAGTCTTCGTCCGAATCTCAGAACCAGGTTCCGAGCAGGTCTCAAACTTGTCTCGAATCGATTTCATAAGTTATCCTTACTGAATCAATCTTTTATCCTTTTTTCTTTTTCTGGTGCAAAGGTACAACTTTTTGTGTGCGCACACAAACATTTTAGGAGAAAAGTTTCAAAAAGCCTCGTTTTCTTGATTAAGGTCAAGAACATTTACATTCTCACTACAAAATCAGGCACGGATTACACGGATATTCTACGAGATTATAAATACGCTTCTGATTGACATAAGAGACTTAAAATCCGCGTAATCCGTGTAATCCGTGCCTAACCTATACTCCCCAAGTCGCCGCTACGCAGCCATCCCTGGCGTTCCGTAGTGCCCGTACTTGGCGATGAAACGGGCGGTCTTGGTGTAGGTACCGTCCACGTTCTTCATGATGAAGCCACGCTTCTTCCAGTTGCACAGCAGGATGGCAAGCTTCGTCTTGGTGCCATGAACCTGACAGATGTTCTGAATCTCAGTCTTATCAAAGGTGTCGTGAACGAAGAGAAGAAGATTGCTCACGCCGGGAGTATGGCAGATAGAACGGTTGTCTGCATCTATTGCCTCCTGCATCTGATTGCCGAAGAAACGCATCTTGCACCACAAATCATACTTCACGCTCCATACGATGAAATCCTCTATCGCCTTCTCCCACTTCTCGCCATTCGCCAGATAAAGCACCATCGCGCGGCGGAAACCATTCGCCAAACCACGCTTGGCAAACTCGGCGTAAGGCTTGTTGTAAGCCAGCTGAGCCATCTCCATAATCTCATTCTCCAGGCGCTCGATGAGCTGGCGAGCCTTACGGCACTCCTTGAAACCACTGGCTGCGTTCAGCTGCTGGATGTAAGGAGAAAGCTGCGACTTGAACTGCGCATCATAACTGCCCACCTCCGGACGCGGAGCAAAATCGGGACGGATGATGGTGGCAAGCGAAAGTCGGCTCACGGCTCCATCAGCCACCTCACGAACCGAGAAGAACTTCTGCGTAACGGCAATGGTGCTCGAAGCATTCCAGTTGAAACGGGTCTTTACGCGGGCTGTAACGCTCTTGGTTCCTACGCGCTCCTGACCGTCCTCTGAATTGTCCCAGCAGAGACGAATCAGCTGGCTAGGGTCGTTGAACTTCCTGAGCATGTCTACCTCGTCCATCTTGCAGTAGAGGTAAGCATCGCCAGCCTTCTGCACATCGTCGAGGCGCTGGATGTAGGCAGCGCGCGTCAGGTCGGGCGAAACGATGCGGATGCAGATGTCTTCCGGGCGCACAGGCTTCTTCTTGTTGTCGCCCATGGTGTTCACCTCGTCCTTCCAGTCCTGCTCCTTCTGGCGGTTCACCTTATCCATCTGAACCAGGTCTTCGATGATGCAGTCGATGGGGCCGTTGACGAGCGATTTGCCTGACGACATGGCTGCAATGAGCAGATTCATCATCGCCGCCTCGTGCACCTGATTATCGGTGTAGCGGAAGGTTACGCCCTTAAGATGAGCGGCAAGCGGAGGGAAGACCGCCATTGCCACAGCCGCCTTGAAATCGGCAGGAACCTTGCTGGTGAGCAGCTTGATGAGCTTAGGCAGCTTGGCTGGCAACTGAGGAGGAACATCGGCATAGATTCCCGCCTTCTCGGTGGCCTGCTTGGCAAGATGATTCTTGCGGGCAGTCTCTACAGCCAACTTCACCATATCCGGAATCACGGTAGATTGCGCCACCTTGCAGGCATTCTCTACGGTGGCGAACGCCTTCGCCTCGTCTTCTCCGAAGGTTTCTATTACCTGCTTAATCCAAGCCGCCTCACTATTACAGATGTATCTCAGCAGGCAGGCTTCGCGATAAATGAAGTTGTTGCGGTTGCCGTGGGCAGGAGCGCCGCCCATCAAATCTACCAGCACCTTCACAATCTCCTCGTAAGGAACGCCGTCGTAGGTCTGCTCATACTGCACGGCATTGGCAGCCC
>ERZ1026870.565-NODE-565-length-20017-cov-5.483318_pt1 | contig 20017 bp, 16 predicted proteins | sample MGYA00380165_ERZ1026870 | MGnify/ENA primary metagenome ERZ1026870 (study PRJEB33269, sample SAMEA4719801) | human gut metagenome | biome: human-associated habitat; feature: organic feature; material: feces | place: Cameroon | collected 2013-10 ...
TAGCTCGCCAGGCTCATAACCTGGAGGTCGTTCGTTCGAGTCGAGCCTCCGCAACAAAAAGGAAAGATGTTAAGTCTTTCCTTTTTTATTTTCTACAAACGTAGGATTACAAACGATTATGAGAATCCTGCTTTTTTGAGGGTGGGGCCTATGGTGGGTCCTCTTTTTTTATATGGCGCAGAGGTTCTTTTTATTTCATGGCATTGAGTTTAAAACGGATTCTAAACGTGTGTTTCTCTTCATCCCAGTTTGTACCGAGCAATATGAATTGCCCTAAGGCTCCAGTGTGGTTGACGTGCAGACCGATGCAAGGACAGATGTCATAGTCACCGATGCGCACCAGGCGAATTTTGGAATCGCATGCCGCGTCTGCTGGCAGTCGGTCCAAGGAAACGCCATCTGGCAAATTGTTTTTGTCGCAATATTCGTCAACAACGGGTAGGTCGTCTTTTATCAGTTGGTTCATTGTTGCCACCACTTCCTCCAGTTCTGTTTCGGAAGGGCAAACAGGCAGGATGTAGGTGATTTTGCTTTTCTTACGTTCTATGTGCGCGTTACGCGATCGCTCACATTTGAATTTGTTTACCATTGTTCGGTTGAGCAAATGTTCCGCCGTATGCATTGGCGCAATGGCTTCTTCTTGAAACTTGTCGGTTTCGGCATTCTCGGTGTTCATGTTTTATTCGGATTATATTTTGTTGCTGATGTTGATGTCAATAAGTGGGCGTATTTCATATTGCGAAACACGAGGATTCTTGAATCAGTGTGTTTTAGGTCGTTTTTTAATATACATTCGACACGCAAAAGTAGTAAAATCTGAAAATAAATATGTACTTTTGCCACGTAAATTATAATGAATCTGCGACAACGGAGTTGCCAAGTGTCCACAATGGGCAGGCGGCGACTGCGCCCGCAATAAAAAAGATATTCGCCATGTTGACTATCAAACAAATTACAGACGACAAGGAAACTGTAATCCGCGGTTTGGAAAAGAAACATTTTGCCGGAGCTCGCGAAGCCATTGAAAAGGTTCTTGAATTTGACAATAAGCGCAAGGCTGCGCAGTCGGAGCTCGACAGCCTGCTTTCTGAAGTGAAAAACATTTCAAAAAGCATTGGCATGCTGATGAAAGAAGGTAAAAAGGAAGAGGCAGAGGCTGCCAAAGCCCGTGTGGCTGAAATTAAAAAGCAGACTGTTGTGCTCGAAGAAGACATGAAGAATGCCATTGAGGAACGCAAGCAGTTGCTTTATACCATTCCGAATGTTCCATACGACATCGTTCCTGAAGGAAATGGTGCAGAAGACAATCTCGTTGTCAAAACAGGCGGACACGACACTGTGCTCCCTGAGAACCCGTTGCCTCACTGGGAATTGGCAAAGAAATACAACCTCATAGACTTCGACCTCGGTGTTAAAATTTCTGGTGCCGGTTTCCCTGTATATATAGGTCAGGGCGCTCGTTTGCAGCGTGCCTTGATTAATTTCTTCCTTGATGAAGCTCGCGCAGCAGGTTATACGGAGATTATGCCTCCAACGGTTGTAAATGCAGCATCTGGCTATGGCACTGGACAGCTTCCGGACAAAGAAGGACAGATGTATCACTGCAATCTTGACGATCTTTACCTCATTCCGACGGCTGAAGTTCCTGTCACGAATATCTATCGTGACGTCATCCTCTCTGAAGATCAGTTGCCTATCAAGAATTGTGCTTATACTGAGTGTTTCCGTCGTGAAGCTGGCAGCTACGGAAAAGATGTTCGTGGCCTGAATCGTTTGCACGAGTTCTCAAAAATAGAAATTGTTCGTATTGACAAGCCAGAGCATTCTGCACAATCACATCAGGAGATGCTTGACCACGTGGAAGGCCTTCTTCAGAAACTGGAACTTCCATACCGCATCTTGCGTCTCTGCGGTGGTGATATTAGCTTCACGGCTGCATTATGCTATGACTTTGAAGTTTATAGCGAAGCGCAGAAACGTTGGTTGGAGGTCAGCTCTGTTTCAAATTTCGATACTTATCAAGCAAACCGTTTGCAGTGTCGTTACCGCAAGGGTGACAAATCTATCCAACTCTGCCACACGTTGAACGGTTCGGCTCTTGCTTTGCCGCGTATCGTTGCAGCTTTGCTTGAAGATTTCCAAACTCCTGATGGTATCAAGATACCAAAGGCTTTGCAGCCTTATATGGGTACTGATATGATTAAGTGAGAATTGATATTAGCTGATATGCTCCTATTTTTTGAGTATCTGCTAACATAAAAAGGAATGGACGAGAACGCAAATTTCTCGTCCATTCCTTTTTTAGTGTCTTTTGGGCCGCCTTTGTTTAAGAGACTGCAGCCCTGTACATTTCTGAGAGCGTTGGGTGGGCATGAATGATGTCGCCAAGTTGCGATATAGTGCCGCCAAGATTCATCAAGACTGTTGCTTCATGAATGAGTTCAGAAGCCTGTTCGCCCATGATGTGGACACCGAGCACGCGTCCTTCTTCGTTGCAGACAATTTTCAAAAATCCTTCATCGGCATCCATGGATAGCGCCCTGCCGTTGGCACGATAGAAGGATTTATATACCAGTGGCTTGTGTTCGGTTACGTCTTCTTCTCGCAAACCGACGGATGCCAATTGTGGAGAGGTGAATACGGCCGATGGTATCAGGTCGAAACGGATGTTGTCCTTGCGTCCCAAAATGTGGTTGAGTGCACGTCGCCCCTGGAAAGTCGCGGCATGGGCCAATTGGCAAAGGCCGTTGACATCACCGATGGCATAGATATGTGGAACGGAAGTCTGCATATTTTCATCCACTTCAATGCCGCGTTTTCCGTAGGTGATGCCAATGGTGTTGTCTTCTACAATTTCTGTTCTCGCAGTACGTCCGACAGCCATTAAAACCACATCGGCCTCAACGATTCCTTCTTTTCCCTTATTTTCATATACAACTTTGGAAACATTGTTTTCAAGATGCTCAATGCGCTTAACTCCGCTGTCTGTCAATATGTTGATGCCTTTTTTCTTAAGTGAAAGACGCAATCGCTTGGCCATGTCTTTGTCTAAATTCGGCAATACTTCCTTGCAGAATTCCACGATAGTTACCTCACTGCCAAATTGATTGAAAATGGAGGCAAATTCCAATCCGATGACACCTCCACCTATGATGCACAATCGTGAAGGTGCGGTTGTCAGGTTGAGAATCTCCGTTGAGGTGACAACACCGGCTGAGTGTGCTCCTTCTATGGGCAGGAATTTTGACACAGATCCCGTGGCGATGATAAGGTCTTTGGCCTGGTATTCTTCGTTGCCAACGCGTATTGTGTGGGCATCAACAAAGCGGGCTTCTCCTTCAACCAATGAGATGCCGGGCGTCTTCATAAGCATGGCGATTCCATCAACAAGCTGTTTGACAATTTTGTTTTTGTGTTCAACAACCTTCGTCAAGTCAAGCGTGTCTTTCTCCTCACGCAGGTGCTCTGCACTGTGTGCCAGGCATTTTGTGGGGATGCACCCTTCGTTCAGACAGGTGCCGCCCAAATGCTTCGCCTCTATCAGTGTTACTGTCAATCCGGCTTTGGCTGCTTCAATAGCCGTTTCATATCCGCCCGGACCGGCACCAATTATGATTAAATCTGATGTAGTCATGAATTTCCAGTTTTAATGTCGCAATCGTCTTGTAACACACTTACTTATCCTCTGTAAAAACGAATTTGGCGTCTTTCACAGCCTTTACGTCATCGGGGCGGCCGATTGGCGTGTGGTGTGGAGCCTCTTTCAACATTTGAGGATTGTCTTTAGCTTCCATTGCAATCTCCTTCATGACATCGATGAAATGATCGAGCGTTTCTTTGCTTTCCGTTTCTGTCGGTTCGATCATCATGGCTTCATGGAAAAGCAATGGGAAGTAAATGGTTGGAGCATGAAAACCATAATCGAGGAGACGTTTGGCAACATCAAGCGTTGTGACATGCTGCGGGTCGGAATGCTCACCGCCATATTCTGCCCGCAAACCATCAAACACGAATTCGTGTTTGCAAAGTCCTTCAATGGGCAGCTCATAATATGTCTTTAGGCGTTCCTTGATATAGTTGGCATTCAAAACTGCCAGTTTGCCGACGTCTGCAACGAACTCCTGTCCCAAAGAAAGAAGATAGGCATAGGCTCTGACCAGAATTGCATAATTGCTGAGGTTAGATGAAATTTGCCCCAAGGCTTCGTCGGAATAAAACAAGGAGTATTTTTCGTTTTCGTCTTTCACGACGCGCGGATTAGGCAGGAATTTTTCGAGGCCTTTGCGAACACCTACCGGACCGCTGCCTGGGCCACCGCCACCATGAGGCGTGGCAAACGTTTTGTGCAAATTGATGTGCATCACGTCAAATCCCATATCTCCGGGACGGCATACTCCGAGAATCGGGTTGAAGTTGGCACCGTCGTAATACATCAAACCACCGCAGTCGTGGACGAGTTTGGCGATTTCCGGTATTCTGCGTTCAAAAATCCCCAGTGTGTTGGGATTGGTCATCATCATGCCGGCGATGTCTGGTCCCAATAAGGGCTTGAGGTCGTCAACGTCTATCGTCCCGTCGGGAAGGCTCTTCACTTGAACGATTTGCAGACCACAAACGGCCGCTGAAGCGGGATTGGTGCCGTGTGCAGAATCAGGAACGATGATTTTCTTACGTGCATCATCTCCACGCGACTGATGGTAGGCGCGAATGACCATCAGTCCCGTCAATTCGCCGTGTGCTCCGGCATAGGGATTGAGAGTGAATTCTTCCAGTCCCGTCAGTTCAGACAGGATTTTCTGTTCTTCATAATAAAGTTTCAGCGCACCTTGTGTCGTAGAGACGGGTTGTGCCGGATGCAGCTGTGTGAATCCGGGAAGTGCCGCCATCTCTTCGTTGATTTTGGGGTTATACTTCATGGTGCAGCTTCCCAAGGGATAGAATCCCGTATCAACGCCAAAATTATTGTTCGACATATTGGTGTAGTGGCGCACCACCGTTGGCTCGTCAACTTCCGGCAACGTAACTTTTTTCTCCCGTTTTAAATGAACAGGAATATCGCAAGTGTGTTCCCACGGATTTTCGGGTAACGAATAGCCAGTTCTTCCTGGCTTGGAAAGTTCAAATACGAGTTTTCCGTAATATATATTATTCATAAGAGACTGTTTATGAATGGTTATAAATGAAGTATAGGGTGCTGTTTGCTTTATAACAGCTGACTGATGAGAGAAACATAGTGCTCAACCTCTGCAGGTGTGCGTTTCTCCGTAACGGCAATCGTCAGCATGTCGTCGTGTTCATCGGCAACGACGCCGGCAAGAATGCCATTTTGGGCCAGTGCATCAAGCAGTTCGGCCAGAGGTTTTTTGCCAGAATACTTCAACGTAAACTCATTTAAATAAGGCTGCCCGGGGAAGGCCGGTTCAAAAATAGAAAGCTTTGTTAGTTTCTCACACAAATGGTGAGCGCCGTCAGCAGAAATCTCATTCACTTCGCGCAACCCTTTTTCTCCCATCAAGGAAAGATAAGCAGCAACATACAGGCACATCATGCCTTGTGCCGTACAGATGTTGGAGGTGGCTTTCTCACGTCGTATGTGTTGTTCGCGTGCTTGCAAGGTCAGCACAAAGCAGCGGTTGCCGCGTGCATCGGTTGTTTCTCCGACAAGGCGTCCTGGCATTTTTCTGACCAATGCGTTATTCGTGCAGAGATATCCGATGTATGGCCCGCCATAGCTCATCGGAATGCCCAAACTCTGGGCGTCGCCGCATGCGATGTCTGCGCCCCATTCACCTGGCGATTTTAAAACACCAAGTACAGAGGCAATGCTGTTGACCACTAAGAGCGTTTTTTGTTCGTGGCAAAATTCGCTTACGCCAGTGAGGTCTTCAATAATGCCGTAGCGGTTGGTCAACGGCACAATGACACCGGCAACATCTCCTTCCAGCACAAGGCGTTTCACCTCGTTCCAGTCTGTTGTGCCGTTCTTTGATGTCTTTACCACCACTAAATCAACGCCGTGGTAGTGGGCATAGGTGCGTACCACATTTACTACATTGCCCAACATCGTTTCCGACAAGATCACTCGGTTGCGCTTCTTTGCGGCAGCCACACACATCATCATGGCTTCAGCCGTTGCTGTCGCGCCGTCATACATTGAGGCATTGGAGATGTCCATTCCAGTCAGGCGTGCCATCATGGTTTGGTATTCAAAAATATATTGAAGCGTTCCTTGTGATATTTCCGCCTGATAGGGCGTGTACGAAGTGGAAAATTCAGAGCGTGACGCAATATAAGGAATAACGCTTGGCAGATAGTGGTCGTACACTCCCGCTCCGGCAAAGCAGGTGAGAGTTTTGTTTTCAGAAGCCAAGTCGGAAATGGTTTTCCTCACTTCCATTTCCGATTGCGCTTTCGGTAAATTCAGAGAATGATGTAGCTTAAGTTCTTCTGGTATTTCAGCGAAAAGTTCGTCAAGCGAACCAACGCCAACCACCTTAAGCATGTCGGTGATGTCTGCCGACGTTTGTGGGAAATATTTCATGGTATACAATGTTTTTGATGGGTAGGTTGGTGGGGTGGTGATCAGGGATATTCTAGAGGTGTGTCCTGTTTCAGAGCGCCATTGTGAAAATGGAGCACTTTTCGTTTTCCCACCCTTACTAATCTAAAAGCGAAACGTCTTAACCCGGCAATTAATTTGCCAAGTTAAGACGTTAGATAGTTTCATTAGTGGCATACAGCCTCGTAGCCCTTAGCGTCAAGCAGTTGTTCGACCTCTTCGGGATTCGTCAGTTTCACCTTGATAATCCATCCTTCCCCAAAAGCGTCTTTGTTTACCAACTCAGGTTCGTCTTCCAGGGCTTCGTTGACTTCAACAATCTCGCCAGAAACTGGGCATACCAAATCGCTGGCAGCCTTGGTGCTTTCTACGGCACCGAAAGTCTCGCCTGCTGTTACTTCGTCGCCCACCTCTGGGACATCTACATAAACCACGTTACCAAGTTGTTCTTGTGCAAAATCTGTGATGCCAACAACGGCGCAGTCGCCTTCAATTTTTACATATTCGTGACTCTCCGAATAGCGGAGTCCTTCTAATATCTTTGCCATTTTGTTTATTATGTATTAAGGTAATCTATTTCTTATAGTGCTTGTCGTAGAAGCGTTTTTTCACTACCTCTCCATCGTGGAGCTTGCGGTGGATGCGAATTTGCAACGGTGTCCCGAGCTTAGCGTATGCCGCGTCCACCAAAGCCATGCACACGCTTTGTCCGGTTGAAACAGACTTATAGCCCGTCGTAACAGTGCCAATCGTCTTATCTTCGGCCACCACTTCGTATCCGTGGCGTGGAATCGCGTGTGAGGACAAAAGAATGCCAACCACTTTTTGCGAAGCACCTTCTGTCTTTTGCTTGGCAATGGCTTCCTTGCCGATGAACTCCTCTTTGTCGAGTTTAACAAACATGCTCAAGCCCGCCATCACTGGGGTTATATCTGCTGAAAGTTCATCACCATAAAGTGGCAGTCCCACTTCAAAACGCAGTGTGTCGCGGCATCCAAGGCCGCAAGGCTTTGCCTTTCCGCTTTCCATTAGCTTGTCCCATGCCTTTTGAATAAAGGCGTGAGAGCCATATACTTCGAAACCATCTTCGCCAGTATATCCTGTTCGGCTGACAATGATTTGTTCGCCATCTGTTTCAATAGTCTTGAACGTATAGAAAGCCAGTTCTTTGCATTCAAGACCAAGCACCTGTTCCATCACTTCTTCTGCTTCTGGTCCTTGAACGGCAATCTGTCCATAGAGTTCGCTCTGGTTGTCAATGTTCACCTGATAGTTTTTGGCATGTTGGTTCATCCAGTCAACATCCTTGGCGATGTTGGCGGCATTGATGACGAGGAAGAAATCGTTTTCTCCCATCTTATAGACCAGCAGGTCGTCCACCGTTCCTCCATTTTCATAGAGCATCATGCCGTAGAAGATTTTCCCCACTGGGGCATCCTTCACATCGTTGGTGAAAATGTGTTGCACATACGCCTCAGCATCTTCACCGGTAATGCGAACTTCTCCCATGTGGCTGACGTCGAACACGCCGCAGGCATGGCGGACGGCATTGTGTTCGTCTTCAATACCTGTATACTGAATTGGCATTTCAAAGCCGCCGAACGGCACCATCTTGGCGCCCAGTTTCACATGTTTGTCATAAAGACAAGTTCTTTTTTCACTCATGGTTATATTATTCAGTTAGTTGCGTTTCCAACAAATGAATCAGACTTTCAGCAGAAAGGCCGCGTACTGATGTTTCAGGATGATGTGTTAAAACGGCCTCCGCTAATGCTCCCGTCTGCATAGGCACGCCTTTAAACGTTTTTCGAAATGCGGTGTCCGAATCGCCGTGTGCGAAGAAATCGCCTGTCAGGAAAACATCGGCCACACGTTCTTGCTGTGTCACGAAGTGCATTTCGATACGTCCGCATCCTTCGACGCGTCCGCTGAAGGTGATGTTTTTTTCGTTGAGGCTTTTCTTTCCATAGAGATATTCTGGATCGCGATATGTCCGTTCGATTTCCTCAATTGCCAGTATGTCTTCCGGTTTGAGTTCCCAAATCCTGTTTGTCAGCAGTCGCTCGAGTTTCGAGCGCAAGCCATATACGCCAATTTCCAAAACCTCCTTGATAAGTCCCGTTCGGCTCTTCACGCTTTTCACGCCAGCTGATTCCAGTTTTAGGCGGTCGGGCGTCAGTGCTCTTGTCATGCGGTTGTAGTTGGTGTCATAGAGCATCGTGCCGTGTACAATGTTTCTGTTTTTCAGGTGATAGAAAGCGTTTCCGCAAACTTTTGTTCCGTTGGCAAGCAGGATGTCGTTGCGTCCCGACACCTTGGCTTCTACACCGATGCTTGTCAGAGCTTCGGCCACGGTGGAGGCATAATCGTTGAAAATTGGTTCAACAGCCCCTTCCGGTGTGATGAGGCTGAACATGATATTGCCTTCATCGGCATAAATGCAGCCACCACCGCTTTTGCGGCGAACCACGTCAATGCCTTCTCGTTGGCAGAATTCCAAGTCCACCTCGGCATCTGCAACTTGGTTGCGCCCCATCACCACCGTTGGCGGCAGTATCCATGCGAACAAATAATTGTCTGCTGGTAAGGCCGCAGCAACATATTCTTCTGCAGCAAGGAAAAATGGGGCCGTTTTGCCTTCCACATTAAAAGGGAAGGTGATGAGACAGGCAGGGAAAGCGCTTTTTGTTGTCACGTTTTTTAGTTGGTTGTTTGGGACAGGAACGTCATCCCTGCTCCATCAGTTAAGGGTTAGTGAAGCGCCACCGTCTTGTGGCATGGGCAAAAGCGAAATAGAAAACAGTCGTCATTCGTCAGCGTCTGTCCGAGAGGGCAGGGTAGGGGCTCGTTAAGAGCAGCCTCACATTTCTTATGCGAAGGTGAATTGTTCTCAGTTTTTTAATAAAAGTTCGGATAGGTATGTGTTTAGCTATCCACACCTTTCACTTTTGCGTGCCAAATGTAATAAAAAAAAGTATGTAGAACAAATAATACGACTTTTTTTAGTGTAGATGATATTGTAGAACACACAAAAGTCTGGAGCCAAGATTTATTTTCAGAACACATAGCCAGCTATTTTAGTTGCTTGCAACTCCATCTCCTCTTTGCTCTGAAGGAATTTTTGGCAATCAGAAAGGGGCATTCCGGAAAATCTCCAGAATGCCCCTTTAAGTAATTCTTTTGCTAATTGTCAGGAAACAATGTGGCGCACGGAATGGATTTCGGGTTTCGCATGGCCCGTCTTAGGTATCCTTGTATGCACGGCTCATTGATGAAACTGCTTGGTGCGTTCTTAATGATGTCATTAATCTGCTTGGTGATAACTGGATAGGGATATTGGCTGAAAAGCCAAATGAAACATCCGGGGCCGAGCGGGTTGTTATAGTTGTCTTTAATGAAATTCGTTTCCAGCGTCCTCACCTCGTTTGCAAGTTTTTCTGCTTTCGGGGCAATAACGCGCCGTATGCTTTCTGGCGAGTGTCCTGCATGAATCATCCGCATGCACTTTTGGTCTAATTCCCATTGCTGGTTTTCGATGCGGTTTTTCTTCTGCATGAACTTGTATAACCTGTCATTCAAGGGGCCGCCGCTGATTCTTTGCCACACGTGGTCAACTTCAACGTTCAAGTCTCCGTTTTCCAGTACAACTGGCATGATGCTTTCCTCTCCCATATATAATTGGGCCACAACAACGGAATCGACGTTGCTGAAAAAACTGAATCTGCCGTGAATTACTTCGCATGAGTCCAAACTGGCCGTTGTGTATCCGTCTTGTGAAGTGCGCAGATACAGCATCCGTCCATCGAGGCTTGCAACGGTTGAATTTCCGGCGATGTTGCACTGGTCAGTGCAGGATACAACTGCGAGCAAGATGGTCAGTAATATGATGCAATATGTTTTGTTCATGTCTGTAAATCCTCTCTTTTGAATCTGCGTGCAAATATACGATGTTCTTTCGGCTTATCTTCTATCGGTTCTGTTAGAAAGAATAAAATAACGTTTTGGAATATGAAGCACTCCATGCTTTCCTGCATGAGAAGCCGTTTTTTTGCCGGATGGGCATCCTTGGCCTTGAGCAAGCGCCCCTGGTGTAGTATTTGATTTAACCCAGAATCACATTTATTATAGAGCCCCCAATAACTTGTAGGCCTCTTTTCAATGGTGGGCGAAGCGTGTAGCCTACAAAAAATATCTTGAAAAGATATAACGTATCGGTTAATTTTGCGTAACTTTGCACTCATAAACAATATTGAGAGCCAGCATGAAACTGATTCTTTTGACGATGCCCGATTTCTTTATAGAGGAACATCAAATACTGACAGCTTTATTTGATGAGGGGCTTGAACTTTTGCATTTACGGAAACCCGACTCGGAATCTGTATATTTGGAGCGCTTGTTGACTTTGATACCTGAAACGTATAGGAAGCGAATCGTGTTGCACGACCATTTCTATCTTAAATCTGAGTACAATCTCGCGGGGATACACTTGAACAACAGGAATCCGTTGCCTCCCCAAAACTACAAAGGGCAAGTCAGTCGTTCCTGCCATTCGGCGGAGGAGGTTTTGCAATACAAAAAAAACTGTGACTATCTCTTCCTTTCGCCCATCTTCAACAGCATATCAAAAGAAGGCTATAAATCCAATTTTTCGCCAGATGAGCTCACTCTGTTGGCAAAGAAAAAGGTGATCGACAAAAAGGTCATGGCATTGGGCGGCATGAATGTCGAACATATCGCCCAGGCGAAGGACTATGGGTTTGGAGGCGTTGTGGTGTTGGGTGACCTTTGGTGTCATTTCAATCGCCATAAAACGTCTGATTTCAAGGAGCTTATCAATCATTTTCGCAAGCTAAAAAAGGCGGCTGATTAATACAAGAAATAATTTCAACATCATAAGTTTCAAAACAATGAGTACAAATTCTTACATGGTTTTCTCTGGTACCAACTCACGTTACCTTGCCGAGAAAATCTGCGCTGAGCTGAATTGTCCGCTTGGAAAGATGACAACAACCACATTCGCTGACGGCGAGTTTGAAGTATGTTACGAAGAGTCCATCCGTGGCCGTGATGTGTTCCTCGTTCAGTCAACGTTCCCCAGTTCAGACAATTTGATGGAACTTCTGCTTATGATTGATGCTGCAAAGCGTGCCTCTGCACATCACATCTGCGCTGTTATTCCATATTTTGGTTGGGCCCGTCAAGACCGCAAGAGCAAACCGCGTGTGTCAATCGGTGCTAAACTCGTGGCCGACTTGTTGAGCGTCGCTGGCATCAACCGCTTGATGACCATTGACCTCCATGCCGACCAAGAACAGGGTTTCTTCAATGTTCCTGTTGATCATCTCTACGCATCAACGGTCATGTTGCCGTATGTCAAGAGTTTGAATTTGCCAAATCTCTGTATTGCTACTCCTGACGTTGGCGGTTCAAAGCGTGCAGCCTCTTATGCAAAGTATCTCGGATGTCCTATGGTCATGTGCAACAAGAGCCGCAAGAAAGCCAACGAAGTGGCTGAAATGCAGATCATTGGCGACGTTACTGGCATGGACGTTGTGCTCGTTGACGATATTGTTGACACGGCCGGCACCATCACAAAGGCTGCCGACCTCATCATGAGCCGTGGCGCAAAGAGCGTGCGTGCCATCGCCAGCCACTGCATCATGTCTGGCCCTGCCGATGAGCGTGTTCAGGCTTCAGCCTTGGAAGAAATGGTGTTCACCGACAGCATTCCATATCGTGGCAACTGTCCGAAGGTGAAGGAACTCTCCGTGTCTGGCATGTTGGCTGAAACCATTCGCCGCGTGATGGAAAACGAGAGCATCTCTTCTCAATATCTCATCTAATGCGTATTCTCTAAGACCTGGCAACTCCAGGTGAATACAAATAAAAAAACTCGTTGTGCGTCCACACGTGTGGATGAACAACGAGTTTTTTGTTGTCTGATGTACAGTGGTCTATTATTAATAAGTAGGGAATTAATCTTTCACCATTACTTAAAAACATTGCTAAAGCAAATCCTTAAACTCCTCAATGGCCCTTTCCGCGATTCTGACGGCGTTGTCCAAGGGAAACGGCAACTCCCCTCCCGAAGCGTTCAAATGTCCGCCGCCGTTAAAGAAAGCTTCAGCCATTTTGTTGCACGGAAAATCATCGACAGAGCGAAGCGACACGCGGATAACGTCCCTCTCAGTATCTTCCCGCAGAGAGATGCTCAATTTCATGCCTCTCACTTGCAGAGGCATGTTGACCAATCCTTCAGCATCACCTCTGATGTAATGATATTCCTTCATTTCCTCGCGTGTGATGGTAAAGATAGAGGCCTTTTGGTTTTCGTAGAATTTCAGTTTGGAGTTTAAGACGTAGCCAACGAAGCGCAGGCGGTTTTCAGAGTAGTTGTTGTTGACGTTGCGGTAAATCTTGTCCTTGTCAATGCCCTTCTGCAGCAGCTGGCCGATTATATAGTAGATTTCTGGTCTTTTTGATGCGTAGGTGAAGCTTCCCGTGTCCGTCATCATTCCCGTATAGATACATGCAGCGCCGCTTCGTGTCATTTGTTCATAGCCCCCCATCTGCCATATCAGTCGGAAAACGATTTCGCATGTTGAACATGCTTGCGGGTGAGAAATGACGAGCGAAGCCGCCTTCCTGTCGGGATTGAGGTGATGGTCGATCATGATGCGCTTGCATTTCGAATGTGCAACGGCTTCCTGCATGTTCTGAAGCCGGTCTAAGGCACAGAAGTCGAGCATGAAAATCAAGTCAGCTTCATTGATTTTGGCTTTCGCCTCCGTTTCCTTTCCGTCATAAAACATGATATCCCTGCTGCCAGGCATCCATCGCAGAAAATCGGGGAAAGCATTCGGCATTATGATTTGCGGGATTTTTCCCAAAGAACGCAGATAGTCAGCCAGTCCCAAAGACGACCCAACGGCGTCTCCGTCCGGACTCCTGTGGGCGCAAATGACGATGTGCCGGGCGTCGTGAAGCAATTTAATCAGTTCGACCACTTCATGTTGCGTGATCACTGGAGAAATCTGTATCATTTGTTTTTCGATTAAGTGGTTGGTTTGGATGGGCGTGGGGCATGTCAGTTTCCTCCCATCTGATTTTTCCTTTCAGCGTGCCGCATCCTTATCGGCTGAGCGCTTTCAGCGCCTTAATCTCTTCCTCCGGATCTTCAGCTCCAAAGATGGCACTTCCGGCAACGAGAACGTCGGCCCCTGCTTTAACCAGTTTCTCGCCAGTCTTTCGGTTGACGCCGCCGTCGATTTCGATGAGGGCTTTTGAATTGTGGCTGTCAATGAGTTCGCGGAGCCTGGCCGTTTTTTCAACGCCATGCTCAATGAATTTCTGTCCGCCGAATCCGGGATTGACCGTCATCAGCATCACGAGGTCCAAGTCTTCAATGATTTCTTCCAAAAGGCAGACAGGCGTGTGCGGGTTCAGCGTGACGCCAGCCAGCATCCCCTCGTTTTTGATTTCCTGAATGGTGCGGTGCAGATGCGTGCACGCTTCGTAGTGCACATTCATGACATGCGCCCCCAAGGCCTTCACCTGTTTCAGGAATTTCTCAGGCTGCTGAATCATGAGATGAACGTCCAGCGGTTTTGTCGCAACCCGCGCCATCGCTTCCATGACAGGGAAGCCGAATGAGATATTCGGCACAAACACGCCGTCCATGACATCAAGATGATACCAGTCGGCCTCACTTTTGTTGAGCATTTCTATGTCGCGGCCGAGATTTGCAAAGTCAGCCGAAAGCAGAGAGGGAGATATTAAAGGCATATATGATTATATTTTTTGCGAGGCGCTTCGAAAATCCCGAAGCATCCCTTGTGTGTTATGTGTAAATCGTTTTTGTTCCGAGTTTGGCAGTGTGGCAGGGAGTGCGCCGCCATTGAAGTCTTCGTGCAGAAGATGTTTTTCTCTTTGGCGTTGACCACTTACCACTTATCTGCAAAGTTAATAATTTTTGGGAGACCCGCAGCCAGAACCGCCATAGAAAAATCAGAATCCGCTTTTCGCTCCACATCCAGCGTACTACAAAATCCATATATAATTTCCATCATTCGAATTAAAATTGTAATTTCGCAATTGAAAAGAAAATCTCAAAACAAATATATTCTATGTATAGAACAAAAACATGCGGAGAACTTCGCCTGTCGAATGTCAATGAAGAAGTGACCTTGGCCGGTTGGGTTCAACGAAGCCGCAAGATGGGTGGTATGACCTTTGTGGATCTTCGCGACAGATATGGCATAACCCAGTTAGTGTTTAACGAAGAAACCGACGCCGATTTGTGTGCCCAGGCCAACAAGTTGGGTCGTGAATATGTTATTCAGGTAGTTGGTCGCGTGAGCGAGCGCTACGCCAAAAACGACAAGATTCCGACAGGGGAAATTGAGATTATCGTGTCAAGCCTGACCGTTTTGAACGCATCAGACGTACCTCCGTTCACGATTGAGGAAAACACGGACGGTGGCGACGATTTGAGAATGAAATACCGTTACCTCGACCTTCGCCGTTCAAATGTACGTGCGAATTTGGAGTTGCGCCACAAGTTTTGCTTGGCCGTTCGCCATTTCCTTGACTCAAAAGGCTTCTTGGAGATAGAAACGCCAGTTCTTGTCGGGTCCACTCCCGAAGGCGCACGCGACTTCATCGTGCCTTCCCGCATGAATCCCGGTCAGTTCTACGCGCTGCCCCAGAGCCCTCAGACGCTGAAGCAGCTCTTGATGGTTGCGGGAATGGACCGCTATTTCCAGATTGTCAAGTGCTTTCGTGATGAAGACCTGCGTGCCGATCGCCAGCCGGAGTTCACGCAGATCGACTGCGAGATGTCGTTCGTTGAGCAAGACGACATCATCTCCCTCTTTGAAGAGATGGCCAAACATCTCTTTAAGGAAGTCCGCGGATACGACTTGGGCGATGCCCCCTTCCTGCGCTTGCCGTGGAGCGAAGCCATGCGTCGTTTTGGTTCCGACAAGCCCGACATGCGTTTCGGCATGGAGTTTGTTGAATTGATGGACGTGCTCAAAAATACGGGAAGTTTCAGCGTCTTCAACGAAGCAGAATACATCGGCGGAATCTGTGCAGAAGGATGTGCCAGCTATACGCGCAAGCAGCTCGACCAACTGACGGATTTCGTTAAATCCCCGCAGATTGGTGCAAAGGGCCTCGTTTATGCACGTGTCAATGAAGACGGAACCATCAAGAGTTCTGTCGATAAATTCTATGAGCAGGCCACGCTCAAGGCCGTGGCCGACAAGATGTCGGCAAAACCCGGCGATTTGCTGTTGATTCTCTCTGGCGACAACGCCATGAAAACGCGCAAGCAGCTTTGCGAGTTGCGTCTGGAAATGGGTAGTCGTTTGGGACTCCGCGACAAAAACAAGTTCGCCCTGCTTTGGGTTGTCGACTTCCCCATGTTTGAATGGAGCGAAGAAGAAGGTCGCCTGATGGCCATGCACCATCCCTTCACCTCGCCGAAGCCCTGCGACATCCCCAAGCTGGACACAGACCCCGCAAGCGTCTTGGCAGATGCCTACGACATGGTTTGCAACGGCGTTGAAGTCGGCGGCGGCAGCATCAGAATCCATGATGCCGTGCTTCAGGCAAAGATTTTCAAGGTATTGGGCTTCACCCCCGAGCGTGCGCAAGAGCAGTTTGGCTTCCTGATGAACGCCTTCAAATACGGAGCACCCCCTCATGGCGGCCTCGCCTATGGTCTCGACAGATGGGTCTCATTGTTCGCTGGTCTCGACAGCATCCGCGATTGCATAGCGTTCCCCAAAAACAATTCCGGACGCGACGTCATGCTTGACGCCCCGTCGCGCGTTGACCAGAAGCAGCTCGACGAACTCTCTCTGGACATCAGACCCTTGAATAAATAATAATGGGAGAACCAACCACCACCACACACCACAGGTAATGGTGAAAGAAAAAAAGTAGGTAGTCAGAATTATTTTATATATGCCGGGCGCATTATTCTTTAATTTTGACTACCTACTTATGTTTCAAGACATCATAAGCCCTCTCTAAACGTGAACAAATGAAATATGGTTATTTGAAGGTAGCCTCCGCGGTGCCGAAAATTGAAATTGCAGATTGTCATTACAACACGAGCCAGATAGAAAATTTCATGGCCAAGGCTGAAGGTCTCGGCGCAGAAATCATTGTCTTTCCCGAACTTTGCGTGACGGGCTATAGCTGCCAAGACCTTTTCCAGCAGCAGCTATTGTTGGAAAAAGCAGAAGCCTCTCTGCTCCGCCTGATGGAGTTTAGCCGCAATCTGAAAATCGTCACCATCATTGGCGTCCCCTTGTCCCACAAAGGGCGCCTCTTCAACCTGGCGGCAGTTTTGCAACACGGCAAGCTCCACGGTTTTGTTCCCAAGACCTATCTGCCGAATTACAAAGAATTCTATGAGCAACGCTGGTTCTCCTCTGGCGCAGACATCCGCGAGGGCGAAACCCTCAAGTTCTGCGGCCAAAACGTCCCCATCAGCCCCCGCCTTGTCTTTTCGTTTTCCGATATGAAGTTCGGCATCGAGCTCTGTGAAGACCTCTGGGCGCCCAATCCCCCCAGCACCGCCCTGTCGCTCTCTGGCGCAGAAGTCATTTTCAATCTCAGCGCCAGCAACGAGCAGGTCGGGAAGTCGGGCTACCTCGAAGACCTCATCCGCATCCATAGCGCACAATGTATCTCCGGATACGTATATAGCGGGGCAGGGTGGGGCGAGAGCTCGCAAGACCTCGTCTATGGTGGCCGCATCTATGTGGCAGAAAACGGCCGCATGCTCAAGTGTGGCGAGCGCTTCCTGATGGACGAGCAGATGGTCATCTCGGAAATCGACGTTGAATATCTGAGAAACGAGCGCCGCGTCAACACCTCCTTCCGTGCCGCCTGCGGTGCCCTCCGGGAAACATACACCGAGATTGAACTCGAGCCCGCCGTCGCGTCAGACCGCGAGTTTGAATTCCACAGAGCCGTCAACCCCCTTCCCTTCGTCCCCCGTGGAAAAGAACTGGGCGAGCGGTGTGAAGAAATCCTCTGCATGCAGTCGGAAGGATTGTGCAAACGCATCGCCCACACCCATGCCCAAACCGTTGTCCTCGGCATCAGCGGCGGCTTGGATTCCACGTTGGCCCTCCTCGTCTGCGTTCATGCCTTCGACCGCCTCGGGCTCGACCGTAGAGGCATCATCGGAATCACCATGCCCGGCTTCGGCACCACCGACCGCACCTACACAAACGCCGTCAACCTCATGAAGAGCCTGGGCGTGACCATCCGCGAAATCAGTATCGCCGAAGCATGTAAGCAACATTTCAAAGACCTGGGCCACGACATCAGCAACCACAACGTCGTCTATGAAAACGGGCAGGCCCGTGAGCGCACTCAAATTCTCATGGACGTAGCCAACCAGATGAACGGCCTCGTCGTTGGCACGGGCGATCTGAGTGAACTCGCGCTCGGATGGGCCACCTACAACGGCGACCACATGAGTATGTACGGCGTCAACGCCAGCATCCCCAAAACCCTCGTCAGGCATCTCGTTGAATGGGTGGCGATGAACGTCGTCGACGAATACAGCCGCGAAACCCTCCTCCCGCCGATGAGCAAGGCCAGATCACGCAGAAGACAGAAGACCTTGTTGGCCCCTATGAGCTCCACGACTTCTTCCTCTATCAAGTCCTCCGAAACGGCTTCCGTCCCTCAAAAATCTTCTTCCTGGCGAAAAAGGCATTTAGCCATACCGACGGCCAGACGGGAGAATATTCAGACGATGTCATAAAACATTGGCTCAAAACGTTTTTTAGGCGTTTCTTCGCGCAGCAGTTTAAGCGCAGCTGCCTCCCCGACGGTCCCAAAGTGGGGAGTTGCTGCCTAAGTCCGCGAGGCGACTGGCGCATGCCGAGCGACGCCTCGTCGAGAGAATGGATGGACGAGTGCGAGAATCTGTAGCCACTGCGCGTTTTTGAGCCAAAAAACATGGCGGCGAATCATGCGCACATGATAAACGAACAAAGTGCGAAAAGGAGCGCCCTGAAAGGGCAGCCAGTTCACAGCCCAGGGCAACGCCCTGGGTATCAGTGTATAATCGCCTACGCCCTGTAAGGGCAAAAGTATGGGCGAATGGTTGACTTTTACTTTTGCCCTTACAGGGCGTAGGGATTGGGAACATGGCACCCAGGGCGCCAGCCTGGGCTACGGACTTGCTGGGCTTTCAGCCCGTGCAGGGCCGCAGACAAGGCTTTTTTCGCACAATCCCCCACCTACTTCTCATATTTGAATTTTTGCCTCCGCTGGCACGCCCCCTTGATTTTTTGAAATCCGAAAAAGAATGATAGACAGAGAAACCATAGAACGCATCATGAGCGCCGCCGACATCGTCGATGTCGTGAAAGAATTTGTCACCCTCCGCAAGGCAGGCGTCAACTATAAAGGCCTTTGCCCGTTCCACAACGAAAAGACCCCCAGCTTCGTGGTTTCCCCGTCGAAGCAGCTCTGCAAATGCTTCTCATGCGGCAAAGGCGGAAACGTGGTCCATTTCGTGATGGAACACGAGCAGATGAACTATCCCGAAGCCCTTCGCTGGCTTGCCAAGAAATACGGTATAGAAATCCAGGAAAAAGAACTGACGAATGAAGAGCGTGCCGCGCAGTCGGTGAGAGAAAGCATGTTCGTCCTAAACGAGTGGGCCAACAAATATTTCGAGGAAACGCTCCACAACCATGTCGACGGCGTTGCCATCGGCATGGCCTATTTTCGGCAGCGCGGACTGCGCGACGACATCATTCGCAAATTCCATCTCGGCTATTCCCTTCCCGTGCGCGACGCCCTCGCCAAGGCCGCCCTCGCCAAGGGCTTCAGCGAAGAGATGCTGGAGAAAACCGGACTCTGTTACCGCACCGACGAGGGGCGCCTGCTCGACCGCTACCACGCCCGCGTCATCTTCCCCGTGCAAACCGTTTCGGGCATGACCGTCGCCTTCGGTGGACGCACCCTCTCGGCCGACAAGAAAGTGGCGAAATACGTCAATTCCCCCGAGTCGGAAATCTATAGCAAAAGCCACGAGCTCTATGGCCTCTACCTCGCCAAGCACGCCATCGTCAAGCAAAACCGCTGCTACCTCGTTGAGGGCTATATGGACGTCATCGCCATGCACCAGAGCGGCATAGAAAACGTTGTCGCCTCCAGCGGCACCTCCCTCACGGAGGGGCAGATACGCCTGATCCACCGCTTCACCGACAATATCACCGTGCTCTACGATGGCGACTCCGCCGGCATCCATGCCAGCCTGCGTGGCATCGACATGCTGCTTGCAGAAGGACTGAACGTCAAAGTCCTCCTCTTGCCCGATGGCGACGACCCCGACAGCTTCGCCCGTAAGCACTCGGCCGCCGACTTTCAAAACTACGTCGAAACCCGCCAGGTCGATTTCATCCGCTTCAAAAC
>ERZ1026870.569-NODE-569-length-19972-cov-5.033188_pt1 | contig 19972 bp, 15 predicted proteins | sample MGYA00380165_ERZ1026870 | MGnify/ENA primary metagenome ERZ1026870 (study PRJEB33269, sample SAMEA4719801) | human gut metagenome | biome: human-associated habitat; feature: organic feature; material: feces | place: Cameroon | collected 2013-10 ...
GAGAACGGCCGTGCGCGCGCCGCCCGCGTCGGCGCCGAGAAAGTCGGCGGCCGGGACGCTCCGACGGTGCTTGGCGGCCCATTCGACCGCGGCATGCCAGCGGGGCGCGAGCCCGCCGACGGGGAGACCGCAGACGTAGGGCGTGCCGAAGGCGCGCTCGAGGCTCTGCGCAAGCGGAAGGCCCGACGAGCTTGCAACGACGTTGACGCGTGCGGCCGCCGTGTTGGCAAGCGACTCGAGCCGGTCGCCCATCGCCCAGCAGGCGTTGATCGTGTAGCCCGCTCGTGAGGCGGCGTCCTTGAGGGATTGGAGCATGCCGCCCGTCGAGAAGTCCAGGGGCGTCACGCCGAGAAGATTGATGCCGAAGGATCCGGCGCGCGCGCCGTTTGGAATGACGAAGCGGCGCGAGAGCTCGATCCAGGCCTGCGCGCATCCCACGCTGTAGGCGCGCATGGAATTGGTCTGGACGGCAAAGGACGGGATGCGCGTGCGGCTTTCGACGAGGCGGGCGATGCCCTTGAGGTCGACGCCCGTCATCATGGGAATGGGCGTGCCGGCGATCGCGACGAAGGCGGGCGTGAGCTTGCGGGCGGCATCGACGATGTCGTCGACGATGCGCGCGTCGTTGCCGAGCACGGCGTCCATCTCGGTGAGGCCCGAAATGAAGACGGCCGAGGGCATCGTGTTCCAGCGGGGCTCGTCGTGCGTGGTGTAGGTCGAGTTGCAGCCGGAGGCGTCGTGGATGACGGTCATCCCGCCGAGTTCGTAGAGGGCGCTTGCGACGCCCGAACAGTCGGCCGTATAGGTCGACATGGAGCTTTGCGTGTAGTCTAACAACATCCGTTGCACCCGTATCCCTTGATGCTGATGAGGCGCTCGACGTCGACAGGTTCGCGCGCCGCGGCGGCGAGCGCGAGCGCGAGGCTTCTCATGCCGACGTGGCCCCACCAGGGGCCGCCCTCGAGCATGTTGAGCATGTGGGTCGCCCCCGTGAAGAAGGCGGCCTTCTGGCCGATGGCGACGATGTCGCGGCGCTTGGCGGCGGGTGCGGCGAAGCGCATTTCAGGCACGGTCGTCGGATGCACGAGGATGCCGGGCGCCTTTTTGCGGAGAATGTCGAAGTCGGTCTTGTCCGCAGGGAGGAAGCTGTCGCAGTAGAGATCCGTGACGCGTATGCCGGATTCGACGAGGCGTCGGGCGAGCGCAACGGGGCGCGTCGTTGCCGTCTGGCAGATCGCCACGGGACGGCCAGCGAGTGCTTCGGCCGCCTGTGCGAGCGCGGTGCGCGCCGCGGATTTTTCGGCCGTGGTGTCCCAGAGCGGAATGCCGGCGAGTTCGGCGAGCGTGCGCAGCGACGCGTCGATGCGCTGCTCGTCGTAGTCGAGCAAAAGCTGAAGGTGGCGCATGCCGTGGCGTTCGGCCAGAAAGCGTCCCGCCTGCAGGGCCGCCGGATTGACCGTGACGACCCAGCGCGCATGCGCCATGCGGCGGTACGACTCATAGGTCTTCATCGCCGGGAGTTCGAAGAACGGGACGCCTGCGGCGTGCGCGGCGCGCGCAAAGTCGCTCTCGGGACCGAAGGCTTCAAGCGATCCCGCCACGAGCAGGCCGCCCATGGGCTGCTCTTCGGGCCTGAGCCCGTGATAGAGCTGGCGTCGCATCTTGTTGTCGGGCGGCATCTCGCTCTTTCTGAGCGTGGGCGTCATGTAGCAGTCGGTGAAGACGACGTCCGGGAAGGCTTCGGAGAGCTTGCGGTATGCCCAGCCGATGTCGGCGCCCGCAAAGTGGTGCAGGCAGCTCGAGTAAATGAGGACGGCGGGCGGACGCTTGGGAAGGCGCTCGAGAATGTGCGTGACGCCCTCGATGATCGTCTCCTCGAGCTGGCCGTCGCGAAGGTGCTCCTCGGTCACGGTGATCGTGGAGAACCGGCGCTGAAGGCCGAGTTCGGCGGCGCTCAGGACAACGCCCCTGAGGCAGCCTTGGGCGCAGACGAAGATCTCGTGACATTCGGGCACGAGCATGCCGACGTGCACGATCGTCCAGGGGCCGCGGGCGGGCGGCGAATATTCGAGTCCCTGCCGGAAGGGGACGGGCCAGTGCGCCTCGGAGAGCTTGACGGCGGGAGCCGCGAGCTCGCGTTCGGGCGTGTGTGCGAAAAGTCGGCGCATGGAGGACCTCAGAACGTGAAGCCGCCCCGGGAGGCGGCGTCCGCCTTGCCGCAGGCCTCGAGCAGGCGTCGGGCAAGGTCGCGGTAGCGATCGGCCATGTCGGACGAAGGCGCATGCTCAAGGACGGTGAGTCCGAGCGCGTCGGCTTCCTGCACTTCGGGGGAACGGGGCAGGCGGCCGACGATCGTCGTCTTGAGGTCTGCGGCCAGCTCCTCGACCTTCTCGTCCTCGCGGGGAACGTCCCGCGCGTTGAGGATGAGACCGCCGAGGCGCGCGTATCCGCGTTCGGCAAATGTTTCAACCGCCGTGGCGATGTTGGCGGCCGCATGGATCGCCATGTTTTCGCCCGACGTGATGATGAAGACGTTCCTCGCCCAGCCGTCGCGGATGGGCATGGCGAAGCCGCCGCAGACGACGTCGCCGAGCACGTCGAAGATCACGACGTCGGGACGAAGGATGTTGAAGGCGTCCTGCGCCTTGAGGGCTTCGAACGCGGCGATGATGCCGCGGCCCGCACAGCCGACGCCCGGCCGGGGGCCGCCCGCCTCCACGCACAGAACGCCGCCCCTGCCTTCGTGCACCATTTCGTCGAGCTTGAGCTCGGACTTGTGCCGAGTGCGAAGCAGCGAGAGCACGGTTTCGACCTTTGCGCCCGAGCGAAGCAGCGAGGTGGAGTCCGCCTTCGGGTCGCAGCCGATGAGCATCACGCGTCTGCCGTCCTGCGCGAGTGCGAGCGCCACGTTGGCCGCCGTGGTGGACTTGCCGATGCCGCCCTTGCCGTAGATGGCGAGGCAGGTCATCGGATGCCGGGAAAGCGGCTTGCGGTCGTAGTCGAAGAAAACCGTGTCAAGCGTCGGAGAGTCGAGCGTGGGCATGTGGATGGATGTCCCGGTGGTGTGATGGTTCGATGTTCGCGCGGTGCGGGGCTCCTGCGGCGGAGCGCTATTCAAGAACGTGTCGGCCGTGTGCGTCCTTCTTCATGATACGCTCCTGCTCGCGCTTCCAGTCCTTCTTGCTCTGGTCCGCACGCTTTTCGTATTCGCGCATACCCCGGGCGAGCGCCACCGTCACCTTGACGCGTCCTCGTGTGAAGTGCAGGTCAAGGGGGACGAGCGTATAGCCCGCGCGCTCCGTCTTGCCGATGAGCTTCATGATTTCGCGCCTGTGCATCAGGAGCTTGCGCGTGCGGTTGGAGTCGAGCGTCACGTGCGTGCAGGCTTGGTCCGCAGGCGTCATGTGGGCGTTGCAGAGAAAAAGCTCGCCGTCGCGCACGTAGATGTGGGCGAGATTGATCTGGGCTCGGGACGCGCGGACGCTTTTGACTTCCCAGCCCTGAAGCACGATGCCGGCCTCGAACTTTTCTTCGATCGCGTAGTCGTGGCGGGCGCGCTTGTTCTGAATGAGTGCCATAGAATTGCCGCGAGGGAACATCCGACTTCGGTCGTGTGAGGGTTCGCGGCTTACTCCTTTTTTAGTTCAGTAAAAAGATTGTCGGGCTCCGGGTTCAGCTGCTGGCGTTGACGCCGGTCCCGATGGCCGTCCTGCGGCAGGACGAATGTTGAACGTTTCTTCAAGGCGGCGTCCGAAAGTGAAACCGGCTTCGCCGGGAACATTGCCGTGTCAAAGAGTCCCAACAGTCATCAACGCAACGGTCATCAACGCAACAGTCATCAACGCAACAGTCATAAGGGCGCCTGCAAGCCTCTGTCTGAAGACGGCGGCAGCGGCGGCGTGCCTCCGGTCTTCGTTTTTTGATTCTTGACTTGCCGTCGTGCGGCTGATGTCCGGTTTGTGCAAACTGCGCGGCAATCTAGTATTGTAAGGCTTTTTCCGCGGCGTCGAAGCCCCCGGGCCCCTGCCGCGGAGGCTTTGCCGAAAGAGGGCGATCATGCAGGTGGAAGTGTTGTTCGTGAGCGAGCGCGGCGTGGCCGCAAAGACCGTTGAGGCGCCCGAGGGCGCAAGTGCGCAGTCCGTGCTGGCGCTCGCGGGCGAGCCGCTTCCCGCAGGCGCGGGCCTGGCGGTTTTCGGGCGCCGCATCGAGCCCGACGCCAAGCTTCGCGAGGGCGATCGCCTTGAAGTTGCGGGCGCGCTCGTCTGCGACCCGAAGAAGGTGCGCCGCGCGCGTGCCGAAAGCCAGGGCGACGTGCGCGTCGTCACCTGCGGGCGGCACGGCGGACGCCGGCGTCTGGTCAAGTCAGCCTAGCGCCGAGCCGAAGGCGGTCGGCCCAGGTTCAAAGAAAGCGCGCGGCCGCAGGTGCCGAACGGCTCAACCGTTTGTTACAATCGAAACCTGCTGAATCCAATCCGGACCCCGTCCCCGCTTGGTCCGGACGCGCATCGAACGATTCCCCGGCTCTCGAGATGCGCCTTTGCGAAACAAAAGACCGAGAAGGAAAAACAAAAAGACATGAACTGGCTCAACGACATCATCGGCGTCATCAACAATTATCTTTGGTCCTACGTGCTCATCGTGATGCTCATCGGCATCGGCCTCTGGTTCACGATCCGCACGCGCTTCGTGCAGATCCGCTGCATTCCGGAAATGTTCCGCCTGATGACCGAAGGCGCGGACGCCAAGCCGCGCGAGGGGCACATCTCGACCTTCCAGGCCTTTTGCGTCTCCACCGCCTCCCGCGTGGGCGTGGGCAACATCGCCGGCATCGCCATTGCGGTCGCCACGGGCGGCCCCGGCGCCGTCTTCTGGATGTGGGTCATCGCCACGATCGGCGCCGCGTCGGGCTTTGTCGAATCCACGCTCGCCCAGATCTACAAGGCGCCGCGCAAGGGCGGCGGCTTCGTGGGCGGCCCGGCCTACTACATCGGCAACGTGATCGGCTCTTCGTTCTTTGCGAGCCTCTTCGCCGTGCTGCTCGCCGTCACCTACGGCCTCATCTTCAATTCCGTGCAGGCCAACACCATCAGTCTCTCGATGCAGACCTCGTTCGGCTTCAACACCCAGATGACGGGCCTTGCCGTTGCCGGCTTCACGGCGCTCGTGATCTTCGGCGGCCTCACCCGCATCGCCAAGGTGGTGGGCATCATGGTGCCGGTGATGGCCGGCGCCTACATCATCGTCGCGCTTGCCGTGACGGCGCTCAACATCACGATGGTGCCTGAAGTGCTCGTCACGATCGTTCGCTGCGCCTTCGACTTCGACGCCGTTCTCGGCGCGGGCTTCGGCATGGCGCTCATGACCGGCATCAAGCGCGGCCTTTTCTCGAACGAAGCAGGCATGGGTGCGGTTCCGAACGCCGCCGCCACGGCCGACGCCACCCATCCGGCCAAGCAGGGCCTCGTGCAGGCGCTCGGCGTCTACTTCGACACGCTTGTCGTGTGCACGGCCTCCGCCATGCTCGTGCTCCTCACCCCGGGTTGGGCCGATTCCGGCAAGACCGGCATCGAACTCATCCAGCAGACGCTCACGGGCCAGCTCGGCGCCTGGACGAACGCCTTCATGAGCGTCACGGTCCTCTTCTTCGCCTTCAGCTCGATCATCGGCAACTACTTCTACGGCGAAATCAACATGGACTTCATCAGCCGCCACCGCGCCGCGCTCTGGATCTACCGCGTCTTCGTCGTGATGATGGTTTACTTGGGCTCCGTCGCTTCGCTCGGCCTCGTCTGGAACCTCGCCGACCTCTTCATGGCTCTCATGGCCATCGTCAACCTCGTCGCCATTCTGATTCTCGGCAAGTACGCCTTCATCGCGCTTGACGACTACGTCAGCCAGAAAAAGCGCGGCATCCTCAACCCGGAATTCGATCCGAGCGTCCTGCCGAATTCCCGCGGCATTCTCTGCTGGCCCCGCCACAAGGAGGAGGAAATCGATCAGTGCTGATTGCTCGTGCTGATATTGCTCGTGATGATATTGCCCGTGCTGATCGCCCCGTGCTGATGCCGGCTTGAACGAATCGGCATTATGAAAAGCCCGCCTGCGTCCTGATGCGCCGGCGGGCTTTTTCGTGTCGGCCTTCAGGCTGGGCGGGAGGGGGTGTTGTGCATCACCTTGGTACTACCTCTTTTGGGGTATGTTCTTGAATGTCGTTGGGGGAGAGGGAGAAGTACGGGCATCGGGAATAACCCTCCACCATTACCTCGGAGGGGTTTAAGAAAAACTTAAGAAAACTTAAACTTTGTAAAACGATGAGGACCGCGCCGACCCCGCCGACGGCCTTGTCACAGGAGAACAACATGCAAAAACAACTGACCCCCGTTGCCGCCGCGCTTGCGCTTCTCGGTCTTCTCGCCGCTGCGCCGTCTTCGGCCGCCGACAATCCGTGTGCGGCCTGTCATGCGAACGTCGCCAAGGATCATGCAGGCGCAGCCCACAAGGACCTCGCCTGCACGACCTGCCACACCGGCACTGAAGAGCATCTCAAGGACATGAAGAAGCGTCCGGCCGTCAACATGGATCCCGCCCAGTGCGGCGCCTGCCACCAGCCGCAGTACAAGTCCGCCTTCATGACGTCCGATCGTCCGGCCCGACAGTCGAAGAAGGCTGCCGGCGGTCCGGCGCCCGACCCGTTCTTTGACCGTGCGCTCGGCGGTCACGGCTTTACGAAGGAGCACGACCTGCCGCGCGCCCACACCTTCATGGCGATCGACCAGTTCATCGTCGACCGTGCGTTCGGCGGACGCTTCGAACCCAAGGACGGCTGGCTCTACACGACGCTCGAGGGCGGCAAGTCCTACAAGGCCTGGGATGTCCTCAAGGACAACTATCCCGACAACAACGAACAGAAGGCCCACAAGCCGGGCACGGCTGCCGCCGCCAACGGCGTGTGCTGGTCCTGCAAGTCGACCGACCTGATGCTCGACTGGGCCTACATGGGCGACAAGGCTGAGGGCGCGAAGTTCCACCGCGGCTCCAATGCGGTCGACGTCGTGCGCAACGTCCAGCACGGCATGAACTGCAACTTCTGCCACGATCCGCACAGCGCCAAGCCGCGCATCATGCGCGACGCGCTGATAGACGCGATGACGCGCGACGGCAAGATGAACGTCTACAAGGACTTCGCCGCCCGTCAGACCAAACTTGAGGTGAAGGACGCCGGCGTGCGCGGCTTCGAACGCAAGGTCGCCGTGCTCGAACGGGCCGACTCCCGCCTGATGTGCGCCCAGTGCCACGTTGAGTATGTCTGCAATCCGGGCATGAACGTCAAGACGGGCGAAAAGGTCGGTTTCGACAGCCGCTTGACGAACCTCTTCCCGTGGGTCAATGCCGACCAGATCGAAGCCTACTACGATGATGTCGGCTTCCGCGACTTCAAGCACAACCTGACCGGCGCGACGCTCGTCAAGATGCAGCATCCGGACGCTGAAACGTACTTCGGTTCCAAGCACGACAAGGCCGGCGCCGACTGCGCCTCCTGCCACATGCCCAAGGTGAAGGACGAAAACGGCAAGACCTACACGATGCACTGGGCCACTTCGCCCAAGCACTACGTGAAGGAGACCTGCCTCTCCTGCCACAAGGACAAGAACGAAAAGCAGATGGTTGCCGCGATCGACGCGATGAAGGGTCACTTCGACGGCAAGGTCCGCGAAGCCGAATCCCGCATGAACGACATGTTCAACGCGTTTGAGCTCGCCAAGGCCGTCGGCGTGTCCGAAGACGTCCTTGTCAAGGCACGCAAGCTCCACGAATCCGCCCACATCAACTGGGAATACTGGACTGCCGCCAACGGCGCGTACTTCCACAACCATGACATGGCCGTGCGCAGTCTCGCCAAGTCCGCCAAGGCCGCTTCCGACGCCACCGCGCTTCTGAGGAAGGCCATCGACGAAAAGGCCGCCGCCAAGAAGTAATCCCGACGCGGATGCGATTGGCATGACGCCATGATGAAACGGGCGCCTCCTCGCGGAGACGCCCGTTTCCTATATAGTGTTGGGACAAGAATTCGTCCGGCGCCGCGAGCGCCGGCAACCCGGTTTCGCATCCGAAATCTTCCCAAAAAACTACTGATACGCACGCACATGTCCGACGAAATCCTTCTCTACTTCATTCTCCTTCTGATGCTCGTTCTCGCCGTCGGGGCGCTCGTGCCCTCGCTGCTGCGGGTGGGCCGAGAGGAGGCGAGCGTTGAGCGCGAGGACAAAGCCTACGGCCAAGCCGTGACCGAGGCCCTCGTCAGACAGCGGGCGCAGCTCGAGGAGGATTTGAAGTCGGGCGCCGTGACACGGGCGCAGTACGAGGTGCTCGCCGACGATCTTCGCCGCCGCGCCCTTGAGGAGCACGACGCGGTGTTTCACGATCCCAACGACGGTGCGGGCCGCCGCGCGGCCGCCTTTTCCGGCCCCGTCGTGACGGCCGTCGTTGCGGCGGGCGTCGCAGTGCTCAGCGTCGGCATCTACGCCTTCAACGGTGCGCCCGAGCTCATCGGGCTCGAAAAGGCGCAGGCAGTCTACGACGGCCGTGCCGACACGCCCTCAATTGAGCGCTATCTGGAGGCAAGCCCCGGAGACGGCCGCGCCTGGGTGCTCCTTGCCCGCCGCTACGTCGACGAGGAAAACTATCCGAAGGCGGCCGAGGCCTACCGCAGGGGGCGTGCCGCCAACAGCAAGGTGAAGGCTGATCCGGCCGTGATGCTTGAGCTTGCGGCCACGCTTTTGACGATGGGCGGGCCCGAAAACGCGCGCGAGGCTCAGCCGCTGGCGCAGGGTGCCGTTGAAGGCCGCCCGGGCGACATGAAGGCCGTCGAGATTCTTGCGGTCACCGCTTCGGCCAACGAAGACTGGCGCACGGCGGCCGAAAGCCTTTCGCTTCTCATGGGCGGCATGAATCCCGACACGCCCGAGTACCTGCAGTACGAGATGACGCTCAAGCGCCTGCGCGAGCTCGCCGCCGTGCAGAAGTAGCCGAACCGCCCGCGCGGGATGCATTCGGGTAATTCCGCCGTGGCACGCGCCTTGAGACGGGTATAAAATTTTTTCCTGTTGGAATAAAAAGTTCCAACGCTTTCTTTTATCCCCTCGAACAACAAGAAGGTAAAAATCATGAACCGCTGCAGGGCATTTCTGTTGAAGGCCGTTCCCGCGGCCTGCGCACTTTGCGCGGCCGGAACGATTCTCGCCGCCGATCGTGCCGATCTGATGGGCTACGCGCCGGGCGCACAGGTGGTGAAAGCCGACGTGAAGGACGGGCGCATCGACGTGATCTCGGGCATCGTCTACAGTCAGGTCAAGTCTCAGCGCAGCATCCGCCAGCTTCGCATGACGGTGATGACGCCGCGCACCAAGGCGAAGAAGCCCGCCGTCGTCTACTTCCCGGGCGGCGGCTTCACGACGGCCGATCACGAAAAGTTCATCGAGATGCGCTACGCGCTTGCCCGCGCCGGCTTCGTCGTGGCCGCGGCCGAATACCGCCCCGTGCCGGTGAAGTTCCCGGGCCTCGTCGAGGACGGCAAGGCGGCGGTTCGCTATCTGCGCGAGCATGCCGACGAGTACGGCATCGATCCCGCCCGGATCGGCGTGCTCGGGGACTCCGCGGGCGGCTATCTCGTTCAGATGCTCGGCGCCACGAACGGCGAAAAGACGTTTGACAAGGGCGACTTCATGAACGTCTCCTCCGACGTGCAGGCGGTCTGCTCGTTCTACGGCATCTCCGACCTCACGTCGATCGGCGAGGGACTCGATGAGGCGCAGATCCGCATTCATGCCTCGCCCGCCGTCACGGAAGCCCTTCTCGTGCATGGTCCCGCCTTCGGCAAATTCCCCGGTGCGAGCATTCTCTCCGACAAGGAAAAGGCCATGAAGGCGAGCTCGCTCGGCCACATCGACGGCAGCGAGCCGCCGTTTCTCGTCCTGCACGGCTCGGGCGACACGCTCGTGAGCCCGATGCAGAGCGCGCACCTCTACGAGGCGCTCAAGACCGCCGGCGTCGACGCCGAGTACGTGCTTCTCGAAGGCGCCGGGCACGGCGATCTGCCCTGGTTCCAGAAGCCCGTCATCGAGCGCGTCGTCAAATTCTTCGAGCAAAAGCTCGGCAGCCCCTCAAGGGAGGCGGCCGAAGGCAACAATCTTTGAGGCCCGCCGCCGGCGCCGGGCGCCGGTCCCCGCATTACTCACGCCCCGTTCGAGCCAAGTGCCCGCCGGGGCGTTTTTGCATGCATAAAAACTTATCTAAACAGGCGTGTAAAAATCTCTTGACATGAGAATATAAAAATTTCTATAATGTCGTCAATCGCTGAAACCGACGCTTCGTAACGAAAAGAAGTGTAAGTGCCGCACGTCGTTCTTGATTTCGGACAAAAAATTCTTCATATAGGAATTTATTTGTCTATTTCAAGCCGACGACGACGTGTCGTGATGAGGCGACGAATCAAACCGCGTGCTCCGCACTTTCAGCCCCGCTGCGGAGGGCGTGAACCAGGCTCTTAAGGAGAGAACAATGAATCAACAGGAAAAGGCCGAGCGCTTCACGGAACTCATGACGCGCTTTACGTCCGTGCTGGGCAAGATTCTTCCGGACGATGTCGCCGACCGTCTTGCCGAGCTTCGCAAGGAGCAGACCTCCGACATTTCCCGCATCGTCTACGATGCGATGTTCGACGACCTTGCGGCGGCCCGCCGTCTCAACGTCCCGCTTTGCCAAGATACGGGCGTCATCCAGTACTACATCGAGGTGGGCGCCAATTTCCCGCTCCTCTCTGAAATGCGCGCCTGCCTGGACGAAGCGGTGCGCCGCGCCACGATCGAGGCGCCGCTTCGCCAGAATGCCGTCCAGATCTTCGACGAACGCAACACCGGCAACAACACGGGCGTTCGCGTGCCTTGGATTGACTGGGAAATCATTCCCGACTCCGACAGCTGCCTCATTCACGGCTACATGGCCGGCGGCGGCTGCTCGCTGCCCGGCGCCGCCAAGGTGCTGATGCCCGCAGAAGGCTACATGGGCATCGTCAAGTTCATCTTCGACGTGATTGTCGAACGCGGCATCAATGCCTGCCCGCCGCTTCTCGTGGGCATCGGCATTGCGGGCAGCGTAGAAGTGGCCGCCGAGCTTTCCAAGAAGGCTCTGATGCGTCCGGTGGGTTCCAAGAATGCCAATGAAATCGGTGCGGACTTCGAAAAGATGATCGAAGAAGGCCTCAACAAGCTCAATCTCGGGCCGGGCGGCCTGACGGGCACGAAGTCCGTGATGGGCGTCAACGTTGAACAGGCGGCGCGCCATCCCTCCTGCCTCGCCGTGGGCGTGTCCACGGGCTGCTGGGGCCACCGCCGCGCGACGATCCGCATCAATGCGGACATGAGCTATGAAATGATCAGCCACAAGGGCATGACGCTTTGATTTGGGAGCACTGCAAAATGACGAAGAAAGTTCTGACGACGCCGATCTCCGACGCCGACATCGAATCCCTCAAGATCGGCGACGTGTTCTATCTCTCCGGCGCCCTGATCACGAGCCGCGACATGGTTCACTTCCGCCACGTCGAGGAAGGCATGGATCTGCCGTACGACCTTGCCGGCAAGGCCATCTTCCATGCGGGTCCCATCATGGTGCCCGACGACAAGAACCGTTCCGGCTTCCGCGTCGTCTCCATCGGGCCGACGACCTCCATGCGCATGGAGAAGTACGAGCGTGAATTCCTCAAGAAGACGGGCGTCAAGATCGTCGTCGGCAAGGGCGGCATGGGCCCCGAAACCGCCGCGGGCTGCCAGGAGAGCAAGGCCGTTCACTGCGTCTTCCCGGGCGGCTGCGCCGTGCTCGCCGCAGAGTGCGTCGAAGAAGTCGAGGAGCGCCACTGGCCCGAACTCGGCCAGCCCGAATCCATGTGGGTGATGCGCGTCAAGGAGTTCGGCCCTCTCATCGTTTCGATTGATGCCCACGGCGGCAATCTCTTTGAAAAGAACAAGGCCGAATTCAACAAGCTCAAGGAGCCGATCGTTGAGGAAATCTGCGGCAAGGTGAACTACCGCCATTGATTTCCCATGCGGGCCGATCCCGCAAGTTGAAAAAGAGCGCCCCGCGGATCCTGCGATCTGCGGGGCTCAGCTTTTTGTGCCCCGGCATCCTTCAGCGCCCGTTGTCGGGGCGTCTGAAGGCGGGCCGAATCAGGTGATGAAGGCGCGGGACGGCATCAGAAGCGGAAGTCGCGCTCGCCCGACTCGATGCGGATGAGGCGCTTTTCGCTGGCGAGCCGGATCTTTTCATGCGGGATCTTCGGGAGTTCATTGGCGATGACGCGCTCGCCTGCTTCGCGGGTTTCCTTCGAGGCGTAGTCGCACATGTACTCCTTCATCGTCATGATGGCGTTGGCCTGGCAGTAGGTGGCGATGCTGCCGTCCTTGGCCCATTCCATGAAGCGGTCGCCCGTGCGGCCGGCGCGATAGCAGGCCGTGCAGAAGGACGGCAGGTAGTGGTTCTCGAGCAGCCAGCGGACGATTTCGTCGAGCGTGCGGCGGTCGCTCGTCTCGAACTGTTCGGTCTTTTCCTCCATTTCCTGGACGGATCGGATGGCGTAGCCGCCCACGGAGGTGCGCGAGCCGCCGGAAATCTGGGAGATGCCGAGCTTGAGCGCTTCGGTGCGGATGCGCTCGCCTTCGCGGGTGGACATGATCATGCCGGTGTAGGGCACGGCCATGCGGATGAGCGCGACGATCTTGAGGAAGAGCTCGTCGGGCACGGCGTTCTTGAAGGAGGCCGGATCGATGTCGTCGGCCGGGCAGATGCGCGGCACGGAGATCGTGTGCGGACCGACGCCCCAGACGGCTTCAAGGTGTTCGGCGTGCATGAGCAGGCCGACGAAGTCGTAGCGGCAAAGTTCAAGGCCGAAGAGAACGCCGAGCCCCACGTCGTCGATGCCGCCCTCCATGGCGCGGTCGTGCGCTTCGGTGTGATAGGCATAGTCCGACTTCGGTCCCTTCGGGTGGAGCTCCTCGTAGGCCTTGCGGTTGTAGGTTTCCTGAAAGAGCTGGTAGGTGCCGATCTGGGCTTCGTGGAGCTTGCGGTAGTTTTCAACCGTCGTGGCGGCGATGTTGACGTTGAGGCGGCGGATCTCGCCGTTCTTGTGCTTGATCGAGTAGATGGTCTTGATGGATTCGAGGATGTACTCGATCGGGTTGTGCTTGGGATGCTCGCCGGCTTCGAGAAGCAGGCGCTTGTGGCCGAGATCCTGAAGCGCGATGACTTCGTTTCGGATCTCCTCCTGCGTGAGCTTCTTGCGCACGATGCTCTTGTTCTTGGCGTGGTACGGGCAATACGTGCAGGTGTTGATGCAGTGGTTGGAGAGGTAGAGCGGGGCAAAGAGCACGATGCGGCTGCCGTAGATGTGCTCCTTGACCTTGATGGCGGTCTCGAAGATCTTGTCGTTGATTTCCTTGACGTCGCACGCGAGCAGCACGGCGGCTTCGCGATGGGTGAGGCCCTTGAACTGGCCGGCCTTCTCGAGAATGGCGCTCAGCAGGGGAACGTCGGACTTGTGCGCTTCGGCGTAGGCGAGCGTGTCGCGGATTTCCTGATCGTTGATGAATTCTTCCGCAACGCGGGATTTGGGGTCGTAAAGGGCCATTGTTGTCTCTGTCTGGGGACTTTGGGGTCTTGAAATGAATTCTCCGGAGCGCAAAAAGCAAAACGGCCGATCAGATGTTGTCTGAATCGGCCGTGCTGCTTGTGTTTCGGAGAGTTGCAGGCGGGGTGTCTCAGGCCGTGCCTGCTGTGTTGCGAACTATTGTGCCCGATTGCTTTTATTTTGTAAAATGCAAATATTGCACGATAGATTGCAAAAACTGGAATTGTAGAGACGATGGAGCGACGATGGAGCTGAAGGCCAGATCGATCAAGCTTTTTTGCGCCGTAGTGGAGACGGGGTCCCTGCTCTCGGCGGCGAACCAGAATGCGATGAGTGCGCCGGCGGCGAGCCGTGCGGTGAGTCAGCTCGAGGAGAGGCTCGGGTGCCGCCTCTTTGACCGCTCGACGAAGAACCTGACGCTCACGGAGGACGGCAAGGCCTTCTACCGCGTTGCGAAGGAGTCGATGCGCGCGTGGCACATGCTCGAGGACTTCCCGAAGCAGCGGGCCTCGACGAAGAAGCAGCTTCGCATTGCGGTGCTCGCCCGCCACTGCAGCAACGTGATCATTCCGGCGGTGGCGAAGATCCTGAAGGCGCATGAGAAGACGCTCAGGATCACGATGGACGTCCATCAGAGCCGTGACATCTACTACTCGAAGTTCTCGCATCCCTTCGACGTGGGGTTCGGCACGCTTCTGAGCAGCCACGACGACCTGCAGAAGGCGGCGATCGCCCATCTGCCCTTCCGCCTGGTCGTGCCCAAGAGCAGTCCGCTCAGCCGCTTGGAAAAAGTGAGGCTCGAGGACTATGCGCACGAGAACTTCATTCTGCTCTCGGCCGACAAGCTCGAGCGCGAATACATTCGAAGCCTCCATCCGCCGCTCTCGCCCGACCGCATCGTGGCCGAGCTTTCCTCGACGCAGGTGGCGCTTCGCTTCGTCAAGCGCGGCATCGGCGTGCACATCACGGACGAGCTCGCCGCCATGAGCGTCTCGAACGACTGCGCGGCCGTGCCGCTGGAGAATCCGCTCACGATTCCCTTCTACGTTTTCTGGCCCGTGACGTCCGAGAGCCTTTGGCCCGAAATCCGCCAGTGCATCGCCGAGATTGCGGGGAGCATTCGGGCGGCGGGCATTCCCCTCACGCAGGCGGGCGAGGATTTCCTCAAGGCTTGAGGACTGCGTCCCGAAGAGACAATCCGCCGCAGGAGGGGGAAAAAAGAAAAAATCCCGCGCCGCCTGAGGCGGCCGCGGGATTGGGATCGGCAGCTGTTCACGAGCCCTCAGGCCCGTGATGCCGGGGCGTACAACCCGTCAGACCCAGCCCTTTTGGCGGAATTCCTTGAGCTTTTTGGCGAAGTAGGCCATGTCGTCGGGCGTCGAGAGGGAGACGCGGCACCATTCGACGGCGGGCGGGAAGGGGCGTCCGACGAGGATGTGCTCCGCCTTCATGCGGTCCTGGAAGGGCTTGAGCGGCGCCTTGAGGTTCATGAAGATGAAGTTCGCCTGACTGTCGAGGTATTCGATGCCGAGTTCGTCGAGGGCCTTGCAGACGATGACGCGGGCGTCCTCGTTGGCCTTGCGGGAGTTCGGAATGAAGTTCTTGTCGCCGAGCTCGACGAGCGCGGCGGCGATGGCCGAGTTGTTGAGCATGATGTCGTAGGCGACCTGGGTGCGGACCTTGTCGACGACGGCGGGCGCAGCGTAGGTGAAGCCGAGGCGCATGCCGGCCATGGCGAAGATCTTCGAGAAGGTCTTGAGCACGCAGAGGTTTTCAAGGCCCTCGTCGACGAGCGTCTTGCAGGAGACGAAGGACGGATCGCGAACGTACTCGGCGTAGGCCTCGTCGATCACGAAGAAGACGTCGGCCGGACGAGAGCGGATCCAGTCGTGCAGGGCCTTCGAGTCGACGATGGTCGAGGTCGGGTTGTTCGGGTTGACGAAGTAGACGATGACCGGACCGTTGATGCCGGCGACCGTCTTCTTCATGGCTTCAAGGTCGACGGACCACTTGGCGCCCATCGGCACGGTGACGACCTTGATGTTGTTCTTTCGGGCCGTGTCGGCGCCGTCGCTGTAGGTGAGCTCCGGACAGACGAGGCAGACGCCTGGACGGATGTGGGCTTCGATGCTCGCTCGGATCGATTCGGCGGAACCGTGGGAGAGCATCACGTTTTCGGGCTTGCCGCCCATGAAGTCGGCGCAGGCCTTGCGCAGCGCTTCGGCTGCAATGAACGGATAGCGGTTGGCGTCGGGCAGGGCCGCGACGGCGGCGTCGCGGGCGGCCGGCGTAAGTCCAAGCGGGTTTTCATTGAAGCAGAGCGCCATCGGCTTCTTGGCCGTGGGTGCGGTGAACTTGGGCAGCGCAGGGGCTTCGGCGGCCTGAGCTGTGCCCAGCATGAGGGAGCCCGCACCGAGTGCGGCTGCTCCAAGGAAATGGCGGCGATTCAGGGTCATGCTGCTCTCCGAGTATGTCGTGATTGATGTTCAGCCGGCGGCCGCTTGAGGTGTGGCAAATGGAACGAAACGGGCCGGCGTTTTCAATATTGTGACGCGAAAGAAGAGCCGCAAATCCCTGCGGGAGAGAGAATATCGCACTTCGTTGCGCGAATTCAGAGCAAATGGGCGAAAGTTTTTAGGGAATTGTGACTAGGCGCCGCCAAAAGCTCCCCATCAGGCTGCGACGCGGGGCCAGGCGGCCTGCCATGGGCCCGAAAGGAGGGTCACGAGTCTGGCTTCGTCCTCGGCGATGAGGCTGCGCGTGCAGAGCGCGCCGTCGCGAAGGCCGCAGAAGGCGCGCGCACAGAGAAGGGCCCGCGCAAAGGCGGTCCAGCTTGCGTACCTCGAGATCGCCTCGGCGGCGATGCGGCGCCTCATGGCCTCGATGTCGGCGGGCTGCACCATCTCGACGTACAGCGCCGCTTCGAGAAGCGCGGCGGCCTGGGAAAGTTCGAGCGCGCGCAGACGCGTCCAGTCGAACTCGTCCCGGAAGGCGTCGACGAACATGCGGCGCCTGCGCATCGTTTCCTGCTCGGCGGGCGAGAGCGCGAGCACGTCGAAGCCCGACCAGCCGAGCGCCATGCTGTCCTTCATGAGACGGTTCACGGTGTGGGCGTCGGCAATGCGGTGGTAGAGTCGAGTGACGGGCGCTCCGTTGACGATCGCGCGAAAACGCTCCGCCAGATCGTCGGGCGACATGATTTCCAGTTCGGTCGAAAGCTTGTGTCCGATGTCGTTGGCGGCGTTCATGTCGCCCGCAGGGATTTCGCCGGCCTCCCAGCCCTGCGTCCAGAGCGTGAAGCGGGCGATGGCGGCGGCCGTGCCCTCAAAGTCGATGTTGTCCCAGACGCGGGGGGCCGACTTGGTCTTCACGCCTCCGAGGCGCACGAGCGCGCCGCGCAGGTCCGCAAGAACGGGCTGCATGGCCGCGGAGGGCATCAGGAGTTCGATCGGTTCGTCGTCGTTCGTCATCGGCTTGCTTGTTGAAGAGTGGGGCGTTGAGCCATTTTAGCCCGACATGCGGCGTGATTCTGCGCCGGACGCCTTGACGATGGTCATGAAGCAGGGATCGGCCTTGCAGTGAAAGAGCGCTTCAAAGCGTTCGCCCGACGAGTTGACGAGAAGAAGGGGCTCCGGCCTGAAGGCTTCGCGCGGAGTCTTTTCAAGAAGTTCGGGAAAGGCCTTGAGCATCTTCGGACAGCGCTTGAGCGCGGCGCGGATGCAGTGGCGGCAGGTCATCAGATCCGCCTTCTCCACGGGCTTGATCTCGAAGGCGGGGGCCGTCACGCGGGCCCCGTGGCGCTCGTAGAAGGCGCGCGCGGAGTCGTTGGCGACGTTGGCGGCAAAGCCGAGAACGCGTTCCGGATAGGGCGCCGACTCGTCGACGGGCGCGCGGCCGGGCCGGACGCGGGCCGCTTCGCGCATCTTTGTGAGCGCGTCGACTGCGTCGCGACGCATCATGTTGACGACCGAAGCGGGCACGAAGACGTCGAGATCCTCGGGCACGAAGATGTCCGAGGCCGAGTAGAGCGTGTCGCCGAGTCGGTCGAGATTCCTGATGAGCGTCTCGCGGTTGCGCTCGGGATTCGATGGGGCCTCGAGCGCCATCGCCACGTGGGCTTCGGCGCATTCGCGTCCGTCCGTCACGATGAGCGTGAGCGCATCGTCCTCGACGAGGAAGGTCATGACGATCGGGATGCGGCGAACGGCGGATTCGCCCGAAAGCGAACGAACGAATGTGCGGTCGAGGTTGCGCATGAGCGTCATGCCGCGGCGAAGCCCTTCGGGAAGCTCGCGGCGGCTGCGAAGCGAAAGCTTCACGAGGCCGCCGCCCGCGGGCTCTGCTCGGTTGACGGCCAGGCCGTGAATCTCTTCGTCGTCGCCGAGATAGGTGAGGCCGTCGCCGTTGGCGATCGATACGCCCTTGAGCGGACGCACGAAAATGTCGCCGGGCTCGATACGTTCGCAGCGGCCGACGGGACTGCCGGTGTGCTTGGGGCTTTCGAGCTGCGCGAGCTCATAGGGCTTGTCGAACTGACGTCCGTGCACGAAGTAGTCGGTGCGCCCGCGCTGAAAGCTCTTTTCGGGATCGGGCGTGAAGCTGAAGGTCGAGACGCCGTCGGAAGTGCGGCTCAATTCGGGACGGCGCGCGATGATGGCGTCGAGCTTTTGGCGGTACCAGGCCGTGATGTTCTTGACGTAGACGAGGTCCTTGAGACGCCCCTCGATCTTGAAGGATGAGACGCCCGCGTCGATCAGCGCCTCGAGGTTGTCCGTCTGATTGTTGTCGCGAAGCGAGAGGACGTGGCTGCGGGCGGCAACGCGTTCGCCCGCCTCGGTGTAGACGTCGTAGGGAAGACGGCAGAGTTGGGCGCAGGCGCCGCGGTTGGCGCTGCGGCCCGTGATCGCCTCGCTCATGTAGCACTGGCCCGAATAGCTCACGCAGAGCGCACCGTGAATGAAGCATTCGATGCGGGCCGTCTGCAGGGCGGCCCGGCAGGCGGCGATTTCGGCAAGCGACAGCTCGCGTGCGAGCACCATCTGCGAAAAGCCCGCCTTTTCCAGAAAGGCGGCTTTTTCGGGCGTGCGGATGTCGCACTGGGTTGAGGCGTGCAGTTCGATGTCGGGCAGAGGCCCGGCCATGAGGCCCATGTCCTGCACGATCAGAACGTCGACCCCGGCCTTGGCCGCGTCGAAGGCGAGCGAGCGGGCGCGCGGCAGCTCCTCGTTCGTAAAGAGCGTGTTGAGCGCCATGAAGACGCGGGCGTTGTAGCGGTGGGCGTAGTCTGCAAGTCTCGCAATGTCCTCCATCGCGTTGCCTGCCGACTGGCGGGCGCCGAAGGCGGGGCCGCCGATGTAGACGGCGTCGGCGCCGTGGTCGATTGCGGCGATGCCGGTCTCGGCGTCGCGTGCGGGCGCGAGGAGTTCGAGGGCGGTGAGCGGAAGCGGCGTGTGGGTCACGAAGGGCTCCTCAGGGTGTTCAGTGCGCGGGTTTGCCGTAAAGGCCGGGCTTGGCGGGCCCGGTGACGGCGCAGGTCTTGACGGCGAGGTACTCGGCGAGCTCGGCGTCGCCCGCCTTGCGCGCGAAGTCCGCGGGCGACATGCCCCGGTCGGTGCAGTAGTCGCGGTAGGCGCCTGCGCGCAGCAGCACCATGACGGCTTCGCGGCTCGGCTTGCGGGCGGCCATGTCGAGTGCCGTGATGCCCGCCTTCGTTTGGGCGTTGACGTCGGCGCCGAGTTCGATGAGGCGCTTCATCAGGTCGATGCGCGCTTCGGTCGCGGCATAGTGGAGCGGGGTCCAGCCGCGCGTCTTGTTGACTTTGGCGCCGAGCTTGAGAAGCTGTTCAAACTGTGCGCTCCTGCCCTTGAAGACGGCCAGCATGAGCGGCGTTTCGCCGTGGAGGTTCTCCATGTTCACGTCGACGCCGACGGCATTCATCAGCACGTCGGCCACGTCCCAAGCCTCGCTCCTGAAGGCCCAGGTGAGCGGCGTGTCGCCGTTTTCGAGCACGATGTTGGGCGTGATGCCCGTGGCGAGAAGGCGGCGGACCTCGGCGGCGTTGCCCGTGGAGAGCGCCTGATTGAAGTCCTTCGAGTTTCGGGCCATCTGATCGACTTCGGCTTCGGAGAGCACGAAGGCGCCGGCGCCTTCGGCGCTGAATGCCGGCTGTGCGGATAAGAGAAGCGCTGCGGCGGCAAGAAGAACGGCGGACTTATTCATTTCGCGGTGTTTCCTCAGGAATGGGCAGGCGGAAGAGCCTGACGGCGTTGGCCGTAGTTTGTCGGGCGACGTGCG
>ERZ1026870.573-NODE-573-length-19911-cov-6.160002_pt1 | contig 19911 bp, 5 predicted proteins | sample MGYA00380165_ERZ1026870 | MGnify/ENA primary metagenome ERZ1026870 (study PRJEB33269, sample SAMEA4719801) | human gut metagenome | biome: human-associated habitat; feature: organic feature; material: feces | place: Cameroon | collected 2013-10 ...
GTATTGCACTTTGAGACTTGCTGCCTGATCACGATGGTTGTTTCTCTTTTGAATATGAACGCGCTCGGTCTTGGTACTACAGCTTCGGTGGTATCAGCCTGTATGATTGCGGTTATTGCCGGCATATTGAAGGAGGCATACGACTATAACACATACGGCTTGTTTGACAACAAGGATATTATAGCAGATGTATTTGGCGCATTTGCTGGTTTTTTAATCATTATTTTAATTGGATAGATTATGACATTTGAAGAAGCAATAAAGATATTGAAGAAAGAGTTTTTTGGAATTGAATTCAAGAAGTTCGACAAGCCTCTTAAATTTGAAGAAAAGCTATGGATTCGTAATGAGAAGCCAGAGATTCTTGAAGCTTTGCATATTGTGGCAAAGAATGGCATTAGTGTTTCCGTTCCAGAAGCAGCTCTTCGTATTCGCAGCATAATTACCAAGAAGATGAGGGCAGGAGAGGGAGCACCGGCTCCAGTTTCAGGCACTCCATTGAGCGCAGCAGAAGGAATGAAATTGCAGTGGAAAGACAACAAGAATGCAGACAAGAACCCTGCCCTTGCAGAAGCAGCCTCCCAGTTCAACGATACTTTGTTGGATGAGCAGGGAAAGAAGATTAAGCGTCTCGGCAAGGAGATAGCCCGACTTAACAAGATCATCCACAAGAAGAACTTGAAGATTGCCGAGAAGGACGAGGTGATTACAGACTTGGGCAAAGAGTTGAAGGCAACGAAACAACAGCTTGATAGTTATACCAAGATGGCTCAGAAGATGGCTGAGGTTATTGTCCTCAAGAAACCTGTAACCGTAGATTTTTTCGAGATGTGTTGGGAATTGGCGTATAGTGAAGAAAAAGAGGCGGCAGAGGAACTTTCAAAAGTTCTCAATGACGTTATAGACCGATTTCTTCTGTCTTGCGGAATTATTACTAAAGAAGAATAAGCTATGCCAACAACAAACAATAAACAGAATACGAATATGAGCAAAGGGAGAGTGTCTATAACGGAGCCTTCTCCTATGGTTCAGCAAATGGCGCAGCAGAATTATGCCATGAAGAATGGTGGAGAGCTGCCGATGCAGGGTGCGCCAGGAGGTGCTTCTACTCCTGTTGCTCCTCAGCCGATGGACATGAATTTCTTTGGTGGCAATGGTGGTGCTAACGGCAAGTTCGAGGCTCCCGCTATAGTTACCTCTCCTGACCTGACCCCAGACAGCAAGGCCCCCGACCCTAAGTACGGAACTGGTGGTGTTCAGTTTACCAATCCTGCCCAGACTCAGCAGAATGACTTGAGTTCGCTTTCTGCAGCTTTGAATTCTGCAGGAGTATCTTCTCCTTCTTCTGGGAAGGAATTTACAGCCGATGAGACAAAGAAGGATGGCGGTTTCTTTGGTTGGATAAAAGGGCTTGCTCCAAAGTTGAGACCCGGAAGACGAGACGGAGAAACTGATGATGAGTACGATCTGCGGCAAACACAAAATATGCAGCGCGTGGCCACCTTTGCAGATGCTATCCGTCACATGGGTAATATCGTGAACACTTATAAGGGAGGACCTTTACAGCGATTCAATGACCCTACGGACTACCTCATGGCAGGCTACGAGAAGCGCAAGGCTGAGCGTAGACAGCAGGATGCAGCTGACAGGGCTATGGCTTATAATCAGGCAACTCTCAATTTGAAGGAACGTGCGGCTGAGGCCAAGAACGCCTATGACCAGCTGAACCTGCTGCTTAAACAGAATGGAGCGACTCTAAGTAAAGACAAGTTCGACTACCAGAAAGCGAAGGATGCGGCAGCCGCAAAAGCTAAAGCTGAAAAGGACAACAGAGACTTCAAGTACAAGCAGGAGCGCGACAAGGCTAAGGACAAACTGGCAGAAAGGCGTCTTGGCATAGCAGAGTACAATGCTACTCATAAGGGACGCGGAGGTGGCGGTCGCTCCGGTAAGGGCAGTGGTACTTCAGGAAAGTATTGGTTCGAGGATAAAAACGGAAAGATTAGGTATCAGCCAAACAAGACCATGTGGGAGCAGGAGTATTATCGTGAATACGGGAAGCTGCCACAAGGCGAGTCTTCAACCTCTGTAACCACAAAGACTACGAACTATAGGACTGGCGAGGAGAAAACAACCACCACACGGACAAAGGGTGCGTCCGTAACCAGTCAGGCAGCACAGCAACAGAATGCTGCCAAGAGAGCGAGAAGTAAACCAAAGAGTACTCAGAAACATAATGCCCTGAATAATTGGTTTAAGAAGAATTATAAATAAACATATCATAATATGGCACGTGATAGAATAGATACAATGTACGATGCGCTTGTTTCGGACGGTGCGCAGATCGGCACAAGACAACAATTCAAGAAGCTGATGCTTGCTCCGGGAAAGGAAGGCTACAGAAACCGACTCGGCTTCTATCAGGCAATGAAGCAGGACGGAGCGAATATTGGTGATACTTACGAGGATTTCGGAAGAGCACTCGGACTTCATGCTGTGAAGCCTCAGCAAAAGGCAAAGCCAGTGGCACAGAAGCCTATGACCACAGCACAGAGAGCAATGCAGGTTCCGTATAGACAAAATACGCAATTAGGCAAAGCTCCAAAGAGTGCTCCAAAGAATGCTTCTCCTTTCGTCCAGTCTCTCTATGAGATTGACGATGCGCAGAAGGGAGCAGATTATCCAGTTGACTATGCTTCGCCTAAGGCTACACAGCAAGTGTATCGGCAGAATCAGCAGGTAAGAAGACAAGCGGCAAAGACTGCTGCCCGGAAAATGGACAGGCAGGCAAGCCACGCTCAGCCTATCATGCAGACTAATACACCTGCTGATACTTATATAGGTAAGACTGAGGGACAGCTGATGGATGAAATGAACCAAAGCGCAAACGCATTGGTTGGTTCTGAAATGGGCGACTATCTTGATAAGGTTATTGGAGACGAGTTCAAGGCGGCTCATGCAAAAGGTCTTGCTGTGCTGAGTGCAAACAGTGGAGTTCATGGTACTGGTGGCGCAGACTGGTGGATTGGAGAAAGAGCTTATCAAAATCAAATGGATCAAGACAAGCAGCTTCAAGAAATCACAGGAAATATTCAGAAGAATATAGAAAGTATTTTCTCTAACCCGAAGGTTAAGCAGAGAGTATTGTCTGATGCCCAAAGACTCGGAGTTTCACCAGAGGCTTATATTGAAAATTCACTTGCACCTGCACTGATAGAGAAAGCAGGAGAACAATTCAATAAGACTCAGCTTAATCGTATGATGGCAAAGGGCGCATCTGACTATATAGCAAGCGGCATTCTTAACTCTCTTACAGGAACATTGCTTACAGGTCTTGTTTCTACCAAAAGCCAGAGGCAAATGCAGCAACAGGCGGACGCAATGACGGAAGAGGGACTGAATCCAAACTATAAACCAGGCACTTGGGCAAAAGCAGCAAAGGGAGCTGTTGCTTTCGCAGCAGATGCACCTTGGTATAATCTTGCAGGTTACGGAGCCGGAGCTTTAACAGAAAAGGTTTTCGGCAATACGGCTCAGCAGATGGCGAGAACGGCTAACCAGTCTTTGAGACAGAGAGTATTTGAAGGTGTGGCAAGAGGTGTTGTCCATGGTGGAGCTACAGGCTTCCAGTATGGAGCCATCAACGGAGCCGTTCAGAACTATTCTACAGGAGAAGATACTTCACTTTGGGGGACTTTGAAAGCAGCAGCCAAAGGTGGATTGGAAGAAGGTGTTAGCTTTGCCACTATGGAAGGCATGGGTGGCGCAGTTGGTGCTTTTGGTCATGGCATTGGTCTTAAAGGAACAGAAAAGACGTGGAAGCAGAGAGTTAACAAAATGGGGCAAAAACTTACCTATGAGGGTATTAAGACTGGTATGGAAGGTATTGGTATGGCTACAGGTGGAGTTGCTTCAAGTTATGCTAACCATGTCCTTACTGGTGACGACTGGCACGGTTTTTCTACTGAGGGGACCCTTGAATCTTGTGCGAGTGCTGTCATCTTTAAGCTTACCCATGCGAAAGACTTATTCAAAAAGGAAACAGACAGAAACGGAAAGCCATTCAGCTTTACCAGCAATATTGCCCAAAAGACTGCAAGATTTTTCTTGTCTGGCGAGGCAAAATCAGCACCTCACGTTTTTTCTGACGAGGAGAAACATCAGTTGTTTGCTGCTGGTTCTGAGTTAGGAATGAAGCCTATGGAGAATATTGTCAGCTGGGCAAAACAGGCTAAGAAATACAGAGCTGAGGATATTGAGAAGAGTGAAGATGGTTCGGATTTACTCAACAACTATCAGCAAATTATGCAGGATCCAAATGTGTCTTGGGACGCTAAGGCAAAGTTTACTACTATGATCATGGGGACAATGCCAGAATCTCGCCCAATGATGGACCATATATCCTATGGAACGGAAGAAGGAACAGGTGGAGACAACCGCATACACACCTATAAGACCATAAACGAGTATGCTTCTGACGGAACTCTTTTGTCGAAACATAGATTTGACACAAAAGACAAGAGAGAGTCTATTGTTTATGAAATTGGTGTAAGGAAAGAGGAATTGCGTTCTAAGAATGCCCTTGCTCTATTGGTTGGTTTGGATAGAAACAATTATGACTTGCAAAATGCCTTTTTCAAGGAGAATGCGAAAGACTGGGAACAGGTGCAAGGGATAGTTGAAGGTATGCAAACAGGTGGCTCGAAAATAGACCATCAGTTTACGGAGTATGTATTAAATTCCGAAAACGGTTCTTTCTTACCTATCGTTGATGCCGTGGCAAACAAAAACGGTATGGATAGAGAGGGTATGCTAAAGGCATTTGATAAAGACCCTATGAAGCGAACTGATGCAGAGCAGAATGCTTGTGTTCAGCTTAGAAAGGCTATAGAAATGGAGGTGTTCCCGGCAAATAAAGTTCATGAAGAACAGAGCGCCATGGATGGTAAAGATGTCGCTACAGACAACAACCTTGGAACTGAGCAGCCAAATGGCGGCGCAGTTAAAGCGGAGCTTGATGGATTGAAGCAGGCTGAGGACGAGATGGACGTGCTGATACGTGATAATGATGTGTTCGGTCAGAATTTCCAAAGATTGAAACAGCAGGGTTTGACCAATCCGCAGATTTATGACTGGATGGTTCAGCAGGGAGGGTTGACTGTTGAACAATTAGAACCATTTGCCCATTATATCAATGCGAACGCAAGAGTGCAGGGTATGCAGGAGGCTACCAAGAATGCTATTGACGAACAAGTTTCTTCTTATGTGCAGGACTGGTCTTTCCATGGAACGTTGAACGGGCAGGAAATGAATGGTGAACAGGCGATTTACGTGCAGGACAGAAGCGGAAGAACACTTATCCTTGGATCGGGAGAGGTTGCTTTTGACTCAACAACTGGCCGTGCCAAGGAAGGTGTCGGCGATATGATTGTGTGCCTGGACCCTAACACCCATGATGTTGTGTATCTGAAAACGGATGATGTTACCTTATCTCAGACACAGGATGCAGAGAATTTTGGTAACGAGTATCATCAAAAGTTGCAGATGATTAACTCGCAGCCATATAATGAGGCGGCGCAGAAGCAGGCTATGATAGATGCAGCGAAGCCTCAGCAGGAAGTTCAACCAAAAGAAAATAAAAATGGAGAAGAAACAAAACGTAACACTAATGCAGGCATTAATGAACCTCAACAAAGCGCAAAAGAGGCTACTGGAAGTGATGCAGAGGCAGCAGAAAATAATAATACTAAAACGGTGCAGACCCAGCAAGTAGAACAGCCTCAGCAGACCCGTAAATTTACTGATGGAACAGATGTTCCTATGACTACTGACAGTAAGGGAAGACCTACACCTGACTATGGGAAAATGACTCCTGAGCAGAGTGCGGAGATTCTTACTGAGGACTTCGGGGAGAATGCCGATAAGGTGGTGGATGGACAGATTCAGAAAGCTGAGAAGGCTTTGAAGGATGCCGAGAAGATGAAGGTGGACTATACCGCCGAGCCTAACGACATCATGGAGCAGGAGGCTTTGAAGAGCCAGACCATTGAAGCTGCCAAGAAGCAGTTGGAGCACGCTCAGAATATCAAGAAGACTATGACCGCCAAGAAGGTGGCTGAGACTGTGGGTAATACAGAACAGACTGAGGGTGCCCATGAGGCTGGCAACGTGGCCGCTCAGAAGTTTGCGAATGCGCCAAGACTTGTGGGCAACAAGCGCACAAGAATGCTTCCTGACGGAGAGACTAAGATCAAGGGACACTATGAGATTGTTCCGGCTGAAAGTCTTACTCCTTCTCACGACGTGAACAATGGCTATAAGAAATCTGAGGGATTCCCTACCGATGCAGAGGGTAGAACCGTGAACGACCGTGACTATGAGCACGACAAGGCGGCTCAACATAATACGGACCAGATAGCCATGAAATATAATGGTATGGCTATTGAGAATGTGCCAGTTGTATCTGATGAGGGTATCGTGTATGATGGAAATGGTAGAACTATGGCAGGACAGAAGGCTGCAAAGGAAGGCACGGATGGCGAATACATCAACGACCTTCTGGAGAATGCCGAGAACTTCGGCTTTACCCGTGAGCAGATTGAGCAGAGCGGTATTGAGCATCCTCGCCTGGTAATGGTAACAGACGAGCGACTGCCTTACGATGCTGCAACCTTCGCCAAGTTCAACAGAAACGAGAAGAAGACTCAGAGCAATACCGAACAGGCGGTAGCCAAGGCTAAGACGTTGACTTCTGATGAGGTAGGCGCTATTGTTGCCGAGATAGAAGGAAACGGTTCTCTTGATGCTTTCTTTAACAATTCCAAGGCAATAAACGACTTAGTGAAAACGTTAGTAGATAAAGGCATCATCGGGCAGAACGAGGTGGCACAGATGATGGATAGTCCCGAGCGACTTTCGGCACAAGGCAGGGAGTATGTGAAGAACCTTCTCCTGGGTTCCATCTTCAAGCCTGAAACTATCAGAATGCTTGGCATCGACTCTGCGGTGAAGAACAAGGCTATCAATGCTATCCGTTCTGTAATGGACAACATGAAGTTAGGCGATTACTCTCTTCGTGATGAGATAGACCAAGCCATTCAGTTGCTCTACGAGGCAAGACGAGGTGGAAACAAGGTTGATACGCTGCTGAGGACACCGGATATGTTCGGTGAGGACGCATCAAAGCGTTATCCTTCTATCTCTCAGATGATGGCTTTGGCCTTAGAGGGTAAGGTTGCGGATTTCAGAGACTTGCTCGATGAGTACAACAGAATTGCCGCTTCAAGAAATACTGGTGAGGGCAATATGTTTGAGGCTGCTCCTACCAAGGAAGAGTTAATAAACGAGTATTTGAACTTTAAAAAATGGCAAGATTATGGCACAGGACATTCAGAAAATGAAGGAGGCAATGATGTTTCAGGCATTCAAGAACCTCAACAAGAAGCATCAGGAGGAAATGAACCAGCAGGAGCAGAGCGACCAAGAGTAGAAGAACCAGACGACTTAGTAAACAAAGAACTCGAAAGTCGCATTAAGGTGACGGACGAGGAAACTGAGACTCCATCAAAGAACGGTCCCATCATGAAGCAAAAGATTCTGATTGATGGAGACAAGGAAGTGATGAAGGTGGATGAGCCAAACGAAAAGGGCGAATACACCGGTTCTTACTATGAGTTTGATGGCAAGAAGTTTGGTGATCTGAATGAGGTTGCTGAGTATATTGACAGCAAGCAAGCAGAAGGTCCTTTCCCACTCCTTCCAAAGGAAGAGAAGCCAGATGCTACTTTTAACCCGATTGAGGCTGCTGCCCAGGAGTTCAAGAAAGAGCATCCTCTGACTGAGGATGAAATCATGAAGTCTGACGTGGATGATTTATCCAAGGATATGGCTTTGGACTATCTGAACGGAGAAGTGACAGATGATTTGCACCGTGCAATCTACGAAAGCATCTATGCTAAACGTAAGGGATTAAATGCTGAGCCAAAGGTTGGCACTTCTAAAACAGAACCATCTGCTGATCCTATGGAAGAAATCAAGAATGCAGCAGAAGGATTCGAGAAGGAGAAGAACGCAAAAATAGAACAGGTTGGAAAGCCTCAGCAGATTGCTGACGATGCAGCAGTATCAGCCTCAAACAAAAAGGTCAACGACCTGTGGAAAGAACTAATGAATGCAGGTAAGGATGAGGCTTCTTCTTCCTTTATCGGTCTTAATTCAAGACAATTAGAGGTGTTGCCTAAGCTGGTGAGCGCAATGGCAGAGAATGCTTACCTTAGAATCAAGAGAGGTATGCACAATCTTGAAGATGTAGTAAAGGAAATGCGTAAGGAGTTTGCTCCTGCAGCCAAGATTTTCAAGAAAGAAGATGTGGATGCTATCTACGAGCAGATGATGAATATCCGCTATCGCGATGGAGAGCAGCGCATGAGCTTGAAAGATTGGGCAGACTACTACGAGAAGACTTCTCCTAAGCATCAGGAGAATCTGGTGGGTGACTCTAAGAGTGCCGAGCAGAGAAAGGTGAGCGAGAAGAAGTTTATGGATAGGGTCAACACTCGTCTTGGTTTCGGTCAGAAGATTAACGGCATCGTGGAACTCAGAAAGATGGCAGATGAATGTGGGTTGAAGGATGTGAAGGACACAGACTTGCAGGAACTTGCTGAGACTGCTATTGTCCAGCGAGCAAGAGGTATTGCTTCTTCGGAATCAACCAACGATGCAGAGAAGTTCAGACGCATCAAGAAACTTTACGAGAACCAACCAAGCCTCAACCAGAGAGACTCCGAGCGAGTGATGAAGCAACAGTATTCTACACCAGCTCCTTACGCATTCCTTGCAGATATGTATGTAAAGGGTAATGGAAAGGAGATAAAGAGTGCGCTGGAGCCAAGTGCAGGCAATGGTATGCTTACCATCGGCTTGCCGAAGGATGCCGTTCATGTGAACGATATTGATGCCCAGCGATTGGCGAACCTGAGAAGACAGGGCTTCAAGAACGTGACCAGTCAGGATGGAACCCAGCCTTTTGCAGACAAGGACGTTGACGTGGTGGTAACCAATCCACCATTCGGTAGTGCTACCCCTAAGGAGTATGACGGCTATAAGATTTCTTCTTTGGAAGGACAGATGGCTATCAATGCCTTGGAGAGCATGAAGGACGATGGTCGTGCTGCCATTATCATCGGCGGCAAGACGGAATACGCCAAGAACGGAAGTCTGAACCCGAAGGATAAGGCTTTCCTTGGTTATCTCTATAGCCACTATAATGTGGAGGACGTGATTAATGTGGATGGTAGTCTGTATGCAAAGCAGGGAACCAGCTACCCTACACGTATTATATTAATAAACGGAAGACGCTTGGATGAAAATGTCTTTCCTCCTGTAAAGGATAAGGCAAGAGCCGAGACCGTGAAAGATTATGACGAACTTTATAAACGAATTGAAGATGATATACTACGAAGTGAACGGATGGATTCTTCCATCGGAGGAGAAACAAGAAGTGCTCAACCAGAACTTGATCAACAAGGCGCTGCTGGTACTCCTAAAGAGAGAGTACGAGCAGGAGAACGAGGAGGAAGCAAACCAGATGGTGAGCGAGAGCCTGACTTATTTGACTCCGCTTCCGTATCAGGAACCCATGATGACTTGGAAAATCAACGAGGAACCGAGCCAAGACAAGATGGAGAACTTCCTGATGGAGATAGTAGAACAGACGGAACAGGGACAGATGTTGCTCGAAGCGAGGGGACAGGAAATAACTCCAATTCCGAAGGACGAGTATTGGAATCAGGAGGAAATGGACGGTCTAACGCTCAGCCAAATGCTGATGGAGCTTCCGAGTCCGGGAGCGGAAGGGGACCACGGCGACAACTACAGCGGATGGACCAGCCCGTACGTGGATTAAGTACAGAGAAAGTTACATACACTCCAAAGAGTGAAAACCCATTCACCCTAAAATCTGTTATGCCTGCCGACCAGCAGGAGGCGGTAAACAAGAATCTCGAAAAGTTGGGCGATGCCGACCAGTTCCTTGTTGACGAACTGGGCTATAATGATAAGGACGATTTGTATTCTCATCTTGCAGCAGAGCAAGTTGACTCAGTAGCCCTTGCCTTGCAGCAGGCAAAGAAGGGCAACGCCTTTATTGTTGGAGATCAGACTGGTATCGGTAAGGGAAGACAGGCAGCATCGTTTATTCGTTATGCGGTAAAAAACGGACAGATACCAGTTTATTTTACTCAGAAAGCTCACCTATTAAGTGACGTTTATCGTGACTTGGTAGATATTGGTAGCCCAGAGCTGAGACCATTTATTTTGGGTAGCAAGAAAGAGGCAACTGTCACCGACTCTGACGGAAATGTTGTATATCCAAAACCTTCTGACGCAGAAAGGGACCGTGTCCTTGCATACATTGAAAAGAATGGCAAACTTCCAGAGGAATATGACTATGTATTAACAACCTATAGTCAAGTAGGCAATGGTGTTTACGAGTTTGACGAGAACGGAGCACGAAAAGAGAAAAAACTTGCGAAGGGTAAAACATTCGGTGCTGCTGCCCTGAGCGGACAAAGAAGACGTGATGCTATTGAGAAATTGATGGGCAACGCTTATCTTATCCTTGATGAAAGTCATACTGCTGGTGGAAATAGTGGTCAAGGAAACTACTTCCAACACATTATTCAGAAAGCAAAGAATGTTACTTTCTTCTCTGCAACCTTTGCTAAGAGACCAGACAATATGCCTATCTACGCTTTGCGTACTGCCATGAACGAGGGCGGTATGAAATCATCCGACTTGATCGATGCCGTAAAGCGTGGAGGTGCAACCTTGCAGGAGATTATGAGCCAGACATTGACACAATGCGGTCAGATGATTCGTCGTGAACGAGATATGACTGGTGTGACTATCGACTGGAAAGCGATTGATGAGCCAGAAAAAGTACAGGAGCAGAGAGAGCAGTATGATAGTATCATTGGTTTGTTTAATGATATTATCAATTTTCAGAGAGTGTATGTTTCAGATTACGTTAGTAAACGTAATGAGGAGCTGGCAGAAATACAATCAACCATCGGTATTAAGAAAGGCACCGCGGCATTGGGTATCAAGAATCAGCCTTTTGCAAGCAAGGCATTTAATACCGTTCAGCAGGTACTTCTATCTTTGAAAGCTAAGTCTGCAGCAGAGCGTGCTATCGACTATTTGAAGCAGGGTATGAAGCCTGTGATTGCGCTGAATAATACCAATGAGTCACAGACAGGAAATCTTGCTCTTGGCGAGGAAATGGATGCACCAGACTTGGGCACATCTTTAAAGAAGGGTCTGGAGGGTACACTTCGCTATACCCAGAAGGATGCTAAGGATAACAGCGAAAGCGGCTATATAAAACTTTCAGACTTGGGCGAGGAAGCAACTGAGGCTTATCATAAACTGGAGAAGAAGATTGAGCAGACAAGTACTGGTCTTTCACTATCCCCTATTGACGTTATTAAGAACGAACTGGAGAAAGCAGGCTACAAGGTTGGCGAGTTAACTGGACGACAAACCGAGTTTATCTACAATGACAACGGAACCGTTACCAAAGTAAAACGTGCCGACACAGATAAGAAGAAACTGGCAAGAGAATTTAATGATGGTCAGATTGATGCTCTTATCCTTAATAAGAGTGCGGCTACAGGTATCTCGCTTCATGCTTCAAGTAAGTATAAGGACCAGAGAAAACGAGTAATGATTGTGGCACAGCAGCAGCTTGATGTAAACGATGAGGTTCAGATGCGTGGACGTATCGACCGAACAGGACAGGTTGCAAGAGGTGCATACGAATACGTTGTTTCTCTTATTCCTGCCGAGCAGCGACTGTTGATGATGTTCAAGGCTAAGTTGAAGTCGCTTGATGCTAATACTACTTCTTCTCAGAAGAGTAAATTCAACGAAATGGATGTTGCTGATATTACCAACAAATATGGTGACAGAGTAGTTCGTGGATATATGGCTGAGCATCTTGACCTTTATTCTCGTATGGCAGACCCATTCGGTTGGGATAAAGTCTACGGAGAGGATTTATCTTCTATAGACCCCCAGAAACTTATGGCGACAGCTTCTGGAATGAATGGCGATAGTGAGGCTGGTGCGGATGCCAGTAAGCTTCTTGGGCGTATGGCTCTTCTGAGAGTAAATGAGCAGGAGAAGATGCTGCAGGAGATAGGCGAGCTTTATGCTAACGAGATTCAGCGCCTCAACGAAATGGGCGAGAACGACCTGGAGATTACCGAGCTGCCACTGAAGGCTAAGACTATCCGCAAGGAGGTTTGGAAGCAGGGCGCAGAGCCAGGCAGCGACAATGCTTTTGCTGACAACACCTATATAGAAAAGGTGAACATGGCTATCTTGAAGAAACCTATGAAGGCTTCTGAGGTGCAGAAGGCTCAGGAAGGTTTGACTGGCGGTAAAACTTGGGATGGATACAAGGAAGAGAAGTCTGCTGCTGTGAAGGAATACTTCGACCAGAAGATAGCTGACGAGACTCAGAAGTATGAGGATCGTGCAGTGAAGGCAGCAACCAAGGCCAAGGAGAAATATATCAAGGACGCCAAGAAAAATCAGAAGGATTCGGGTATGACCGATGAGCAGATTGATAAGATGGCTGGCTACCAGTATGAAAGTATCTATAAGCAAGAAAAAGAAAAACTTGACGGGGCTATAAAGAACATAAAGACCAAGAAAGAAGCTTTTGAAAGGGTGTTTGACACGTTCAGTACAGATGATGTTTACGTACTCCCTGTAGATATGAACAACCCCAACGAGATAAGCGGAATGGGTAATAGTTACGGAAGGCTCATTGACATCAAGGTGACAGACAACTTCTCTCCTAATGCGTCAACCGTTTCCTTTGCCACATTGGACGGACGAAGAAAGATAACTTTCCCTGTAGCAGGAAAGGTTGGTTCGGGCGACAATAGAGTGGATATTATCGCGGCTATAGACCGAATGACCAAACAAGCTGGTGGAATGGGGGATAAGCACCTTAGTGTTCTTAAAATGAACAAAGACAACTGGGATAGACTTGTAAGCAGCGAGAGCCGCAAGGATGGCTATATTGTAACTGGTAATCTGATGCAGGCTTTGGTTGACAGTAAGGATCAGGGCTTGGGCGGTCAGTTGGTGAAGTACACTACTGATACTGGCGAGGTGAAGACTGGTATCTTGATGCCAGACCGATTCGACCCTAAGGGCTTGACTACGGATGCGCCTATCAACAGCGTGGCTGATAAGTTTGAACTTTCATCATGGCACGGAGGTATTGACGAGGTTACTTCATCGGATGGTGAAGTAAAGGTGAAGCGCATAGACAACTATCGTGGCTACTACTTCGAGCTTCGTGTACCAAAGAGCAAGGCGAAAGGTGGCAAGTACTTCATGGACGAAGATTTGCTGAAACTGGTTAATGACAACAACTTTGAGACCCGAGGCAACACGATGCTTGCAGAGTTTGAACCAAACCAGTTGAAACCAGTGCTCGATCGACTGTCTAAGATTGGTGTGAAGGTGCAGGAGGAGCGCAAGACTTCTGAGGATGAGGGCACCCACTTCCGTGAGGAAGATCCTATGGAGATTGAATTATCAAAGGATGAATATGCGGTATTGGCTCACACCATTGACTCTTCGCATAAGAATTATAAGCGTGGAAAAGTTAATTATGAGTACACTGCTGATAATTTTTATGTATTCAAATACAATAAATACAATGATTATAACGTTTATCAGAAAATCCCTATTGATGGGAATGAAGAATTAATTAATTATATCAAAGATGGAATCAACAAAGAAGCTATCAGAAATCCAAGAGATATTGATTCAGCTCTTGAAGCAGGTTGGGATGGACGAAACGGGCATTATTGGGACTCTACTTCTAATCAAGAAGGACGTGGAGGCTCAGTACGACCTGGCGAGGTATCTTCACTTCGGTCACGCAACGGAAGACCAAGTGATGAACGTATGGGTGAAGAACTATCTGATAGCCCATCCTCAGCAGTCAACAACTACATCGAAAAAATAGCCAAGAAGACTGGCGCAAAGGTTAACATGGTTTCATCAGTTGATGAAATTACCAATAAGGCAGCTAAGGCCGCTATCGAGGAAGGCAGAAAGATTACTGGCTGGTATGATGAAAAGACTGGCGAGGTTCATCTTTATATGCCTAATATCCACGATAGATATACTGCCGAGAAGACCATTTGGCACGAGACCGTGGGACACAAGGGAATGCGCGGACTGATGGGAGAGAGCTTCGACAAGTTCCTTGACAGTGTGTGGTATGACCTTGACAAGCCCGGGAATGCTGATCTAAAGAAGCTTGTTACGGAAGAAATGAAGTACAGCCCACTGGACTATCGTAACGCCATAGAGGAGGGCATCGCAAGAATGGCCGAGGAAGGCAAGGGAGAGCCTGGCTTCTGGAACGCAATCAAGAACAAGGTTTCTGACTTCTTCCATGAACTGGGGTACAGAATGTACCCTAACACCAAGGACGTGAAATATCTCCTTTGGTTGAGCAAGAACTTGCAGAAGAATCCTAACGACCCATACTGGAAGATGAGGGCTGAGGCGGTAAGATACCGTCTTAGCCATGAAGATGTGCGAAGTGTGGTTTCTCATGATGGTGTGTTCTACGAAAATGATGGCAAGTCTCGTTCCCTGGCAGACTTACCAAAGGCAGAGTATCAGGAGGCGACGGACGGAGAGATTCATTTCCGTACTACCCCAACCGCCGCTACTGCCCTTGACAGATACCATCGTTCACTTGATGCTCATGGCTACATGGCTACAGAGAGTTATATGGACAATATGCTTTCATTGAAGAAGTTGATGAATGCTATTGTGCCAGACAAGAAGATTGAAGATATAGCTTCTTCGGAAAATCCGTACATTCTTCAAAACGTGATGCAGGGAATAATGAGTGACGCAGCCAAGATGTTCGAGATCAACATCATGAGTCCTTTGGAGAAAGCTATGGCCGGAGTACTCGATGCCTTCGATGGCAAGAAGACTGACGACAAGATAAGAAACTTCAACCTCTATATGATAACCAAGCACGGACTGGAGCGAAACAGAGTGTTCTTTGTACGTGATGCAGTGAGAAAGCTACGTATGGATGACAGCACGAAGGCAGACGCAGATAAGCTGCAGAGCGATTGGGATGCAAAGAAGGATGAGTTGGGCAACCAGCTAAGAAGTGGAATTATCGACCTGAGACGCTACTACGAGAAGATGGACGGGTGGATACGTGACAACGTAAGCAAGGACTACGAAGCTGGCGAGCATGACTATTCGGGTATGCACGGCGTGCAGGATATGAGTAGCATGAAAGACCCGTACAATGACGGAGAGGCCATACAGAGCGTGATGGATTCGGAAGCAAAGATGGAATCGGTAAAGGCTGGTTCGGTAAGAGATTATTGGAATAAAGTAAGAGCAGCTACCGGATATTCGGTAGACTCAGACTATAATAACGGCATTATAGACAGAGACCTGCACGGACACGTATCGAAGATGTTTGACTGGTATGTGCCACTGAGAAACTATGACGAGACAACGGCCGAGGATGTGTATGGTTATATCACAGGAGTCGGAGATCCGAAGAACCGCATAGGAAGCACCATTGCAAAGGCAAGAGGCCATAAGTATCTTAGCGAGACCAACATTCTGGCTCAGATAGGAGCTTTAGGAAACAGGGCTATCAAGAACGGAGGTGACAATGCTATCAGACAAGCCTTTGCGAGATTTGCGAGAAGTCACTCTGACAACAATCTGGTTAAGGAGACGAGTGTGTGGTACGTAAAAGACCCAACAACAGGAATTGTAGAGGAACGTTATCCAGATATTCCTGAGGGTGCCACAGCTGATGAGATTAATCAGATCGTATCGGACTTTGACACAGACATGAGACTGCTGAAAGCTCAAGGTCTTGCAACCAAGACGTTAAACAGAGGAAATATCGGTTATCGCTTTGAGCGAGCTAAAGACAAGTCGCAGCACATCGTTGACGTGATGATTGCCGGAAAGAAGCACAGCTTTGTTATCTTGGGCAATCCGAGAGCAGCGCAGGCTCTGAACGGAATGCTGGAGCACAAGAACGAGTCATTGGCAGGACGAACTACTGCCGCCATATCAAGATTTATGGCTCAGGCCTGTACTTCATACAACCCAGAGTTTGTGATGCGTAACATGGTGCGAGACTTCGAGTTTGCTTCTACCAACTTGCTTGCCAAGGAAGGTATGGCATACACAAAAACTTTCGAAAAGTATTATGCGCAGGTTGGACTTATCGAGGGTATCAGAAACACTAAGTTGAGTGATTTTAAGAAAATGACAGGCTTCGGCTTGTTCTCTAAGTACAGAAACGGAACGCTTGATACGTCTGATAAGATTCAGAGATACTTCAAGGAGTTCATGGAGAACGGCGGTGAGACAGGCTGGGTTCAGATAAAGAACATGAAAGACCTTACTGCCGAGTACAAACTTCATGTAAAGACAGAGAAGAACGGCAAGGCCAGGGTATCAAAGAATGTCTTTGACTTTATCTTCAAGAATTTGGAGAACGCCAACGAAGTGGCTGAGAACTTGGCTCGCTTTGCTACTTATTGCGCGAGCCGCGATGCTGGCCGTTCGACTGTCCGCTCTGCTTATGATGCCAAGGAGGTTTCTGTCAACTTTAACCGCCATGGTTCGGGCAATGCTATCTATTCGTTCAAGAACGGAGAGATGAGTAATGCTAAGACTGCAAGAAAGAATGTCTATGGTTTCTGGGCTTCTTGGTTCAGAAACTCATCAATGTTCTTCAATGCGGGAGTGCAGAGTACCAATCTCCTGATCAAGAACTTCAAGAACAACAAGGCTGGAACGATAGGCTACATCATGGCCGGTCCAATGATGAGTGGTATGGCTATGGCTCTTGTCAACAATATGCTTATCGCCAGCGAGGATGAGAAGGACAGGAAGGGAGTAAAGGACCCATACGGAGAGCTACCTGACTATATCAGAAGAAACAACCTCTGTATCTACGTAGGAGGTGGGGAGTTCATTACTATTCCACTTGCTATTGAGGAAAGAGCTTTCTATGGCCTTGGCGACTTGGCGGCTGGTCTTACTTTCTCGAAGAATATTTCAAGTCAGAAGATGCCAAACCTCACAGAGAACAAGGATATTGACAAGTATCTGAATCCATTTATGGATGCTGTGGGTTGTATTTCTCAATTAGTTCCTGTAGCAGATTATCTTGGAAATGCCTCATTCGGTAAGAATCCTGGAGAGGAAACTTTTAAGGCGGTATTGCCATCTGCAGTTTCTCCTATTTTTGAATGGTTCTTTAACTCAGACTGGAAGGGCGCTCCTATTCACAGAGAGAACAAGTTTGACGAGAACCAGCCATCTTGGATGCTGGCCTACAAGGGTACACCAGAATGGCTCATCAACATCAACAAGAAAGCAAACGCATGGTCGAACGATGTAGCTCCTGGAAATGAGAACATGAAGGGAAACGATTTCCTTGATGCTGCGACAGATCCATCTTTGCTGCAGCACTTATATAGTAGTTATCTTGGAGGTGCAGCCACCTTTATGGAAAGAGTCGGAGGACTTGTTAAGAAAGGTAATGACACAGAAACAAAGGATATTCCTTTTGTGCGCTCCCTGTTCTATACTCCAAGCGAGCAGACAAGCCTTCAAAGAACCAAGAGTAAGTGGTATAACTATTTGGATGAGACTGAAAAGATGATAGCGAATGCTAAACGCTTGAAGTCAAAGAAAGTTCCTTTGGATGAGCTGGTTAAGAATTATGGCGACTACTACAAGTTTAAGCAATCAAAGGGAGCTGAGAAGATGAATGTTATCGAAACGGCTACCAAGGAAATGAAGAAGTGGAAGGAACTACGCAACAAGTCGAACGATGCAGAGAGTATCAACTTTGCCAATCAGAATATTGATTATATTATGATGAGGGCAGTGAATGAACTCGACAAGTTGAACTAAAATAAGAAAGGAGTGGGCTTAATGCTCACTCCTTATTTTTCTCCTTTAGTTAATTTGATGGCATCTGACTCATAGAAACATCTATAACAGAAGCAATCAACGTAAGGCGTATATGTATAGTAGTGTACTTCGTTTACACTATATCCTTTTTTGATTAAAGGGCATGAGCTATTCGAAGAATGGTTTGCTTGTGATTAGGAAAATCCCTTTCTATGAAAACGTAATTGCCTAACTTAGTTGGCATAAAATAATATACAACAACAAGTACCATTCCAAAAAATAGCAAGGCTAACAAACGTACATGCTGTCTTCTTATTTTCGGAGCGAAGTGCATATCATACATTTCTTTTTTAGGAACTATTGCACCACTTGTTTTACCTACTGTACATACACGATACAATGATAGGCAGGATAAAATAAACAGGACCGCGAATATAATAACCGAAATAATTGTTTCCATATGCTATAAGTTTTATTTTTATGCAAAGGTAGCGAAAATAATGATAGGTTGTACCATATTTGGGGTGATTTCTTTGTAGTTTAGACTTTTACTAAATAAATGAGCATGAAATGGCTCAATATAAAATACTGATTAACAGTGGATTATAGGGAGAAAATTTTATTTTGAGCATAGTTAGGAAAGGGGTGAAGTTCTTTGTAACTTTGCACCAAGTTCAATAGTGAACGAAACGATTAATCTATCATTTATTATGTCAGAATCAAAAACTTACGTATTCGGGGAGAATGGAACCAGCCAAGGTGGCGGTTTGAATAGCATTCTTGCTATGCTCCCAGCACTCATGCAGAAGCAGGGTGTAGATCCAAGTTTGATTGCTCTCTGTAACGGAAAGGGCAATGGTGGCGGATGGGGCAATGATTTGTTTGCCATCTTGCTTCTCTTCATCATCATGGGTAGAGGTAACTTCTTCGGCGGTTCCAACTGTGGTGGCTTCATGCCTAACGGACAGGGCGGTGTTGCTCCTATGATTAACAACGATGCCAATACGGCTGTCATCATGCAGGCAGTTCAGCGCAATGGCTACGATGTTCAGTCGCTCGCTACTGCTCTCAACACTACTACCGGTAACGTTATCGCTGCCATCAATGGTGTAAGCAAGGAGATTTGCGGTGTCGGCAACCAGATGGGTATGACTGCTAATCAGGTATTGACCGCCATCATGCAGGGTAACAACGCAATCGCTACCCAGTTGGCAGAATGCTGCTGCAAGACCAACAACAGCATTACCGCTATGGATGGTAATATCAAGTTGGCTATGTGCCAGCAGACTGGTGCTTTACAGAACGCCATCAACAACGTGGCAGTCGGTCAGGAGCGTGCAGCTTCCTCTCTCGCTTATGCTACCCAGCAGCAGACTTGCGACTTGCACAATGCCATCAAGGAAAGCACTCAGACTATCGTTGATGGTCAGAAGCAAGCCGAGTTCAGGGAAATGCAGAACAAGATTGATGCGCTCCGTGAGGAGAATAGCACCTTCAAGTCTTCTGCCATGACTTCTCAGATTATCGGTCAATCGCTTGCGCCTGTAAATGCCGCTTTGGCTGGTTTGCAGAGTGAAGTCAACGCAATCAAATGTGCCCAGCCGAATACGGTGACTGTACCATATCAGCCATTCCAGGCCATTCCTAACTGCGTGGCTTATCAGTATGGACTGAATGCTGCTAATGCAGGATTCTGGGGTTAAGGAAAGGAGGCTGCTATGTTATGGTTAAGACCTTATACATGGGTGAATCGTAACGGTTCGGCGGCTATCGCTTCTACTGGCGTGAAGGTGAATACTGCCGATGTGGTGTTCACCTTTAAGAACCACGCCTTCGTGAATGCCAACTATAGAGGAACGATTTTCGTGAATCTACGTCAGGCTATTC
>ERZ1026870.575-NODE-575-length-19894-cov-7.643178_pt1 | contig 19894 bp, 20 predicted proteins | sample MGYA00380165_ERZ1026870 | MGnify/ENA primary metagenome ERZ1026870 (study PRJEB33269, sample SAMEA4719801) | human gut metagenome | biome: human-associated habitat; feature: organic feature; material: feces | place: Cameroon | collected 2013-10 ...
ACTTGACGGTGACGTTCGGGAGCGAGAGGAGCTTTTCCTGAAGCACCTTGTCGGCTGTAAGTTCCGAGCCCCGCTGCAGAAGCACGACGGAGGAGGCGATGCCGGCGAGGTCGATGGCGGCTTCGACGCCGGAGTTGCCGCCGCCGACAACAGCAACCCGCTTGCCCTTGAAAAGGGGGCCGTCACAGTGCGGGCAATAGGCAACTCCGCGGCCCTTGAAGTCTTCTTCGCCTGGGACTTCCAGCTGCTTCCAGCGGGCGCCCGATGCGGCGATGACGGTCCTGGAGCGGAGTTCTGCACCGTTTTCCAGCACAAGCTTCCACAAGTCGCCTTCGCGGGCAAGCTTGGCAACGGCATGCGGCGTAATGATGTCGATGTCATAGGCCTTCAGATGGGCCGTAAAGTTTCCGGCGAGCGCCGTGCCGTCCGTCTTGAGGATGGATGTGAAGTTCTCAATGTCGGCAGTTTCGTTCACCTGTCCGCCCAGACGGTCGGCAACGATGCCCGTGCGCAATCCCTTGCGGGCGGCATAGATAGCTGCCGTACTGCCCGCCGGGCCGCTGCCGACAACGAGAACGTCAAAAGGGGCTTTGGCGCTGATCGAGGCTTGGGCCGCTTCTGCGACGGAGGTGTCGAGCTTGGCAAGAATTTCGGAGAGTTCCCTGCGGCCGGAGAGAAAGGGTTGGCCGTTGAGAAAGACCGTTGGAACGGCCATGACGTTGCGTTTGGCGGCTTCGTCTCTGAAAAGCGCGCCGTCAATGATGGTGACGCTGGCGTTCGAATTGAGAATCGAAATGAGATTGAGCGCCTGAACGACCTCAGGACAGTTGTGACAGGAGAGGGAGATGAAGATCTCGAAATTCAGCACCCCGGCGAGGCCGGCGATTTGCCGTGCTTGCTCATCGGAAATTTTGGCCGGATGGCCCCCGGTCTGCAGAAGTGCGAGCACAAAGCTTGTGAATTCGTGGCCCATCGGCAGACAGGCGAAGCGGATGCCCTCATGGCCGCCCTGAGGGGCGACTGTAAAGCTGGGACGGCGAACGGAGGCGTCGGACTCGACTTCATAGGAAATCTTGTCAGAGAGCTCGGTGACTTCCTTGAGGAGCGCTTCGATGCTGGTACTGTCCTGGGAGCCATCAAGAGCGGCCCTGAGCACGATGGGACGGCGGAGTTTGGTGAAGTAGCTTTGAAGCTGGGCTTTGATGTTGGCGTCAAGCATGATGGATGAGGGCATTCGCTTGTGTGGATAAGGAAACAGGCCGCGACCGTACGGGTCTGCGGCCTGTCTGAATCAGCCGATCCTTAAATTAGATCTTGCCGACGAGGTCGAGAGACGGCGTCAGGGTGGCGGCGCCGGGCTGCCACTTGGCCGGGCAGACCTGGCCGGGATTGGCGGCAACGTACTGAGCGGCCTTCACCTTGCGAAGAAGTTCGGAGGCATCGCGGCCAATGCCGCCGTCGTGATGTTCCATGATCACGATCTTGCCTTCGGGGTTGACCACAAACGTGCCGCGCTCAGCAAGGCCGTCAGCCTCGATGAGTACCTGGAAGTTGCGGGCGAGCGTTGCCGTCGGGTCTCCGATCATCGGGAACTGGACCTTGCCAACGGCGGCGGAGCTCTCATGCCAGGCCTTATGGGTGAAGTGCGTGTCCGTGGAGACGGCATAGACTTCAACGCCGAGAGCCTTGAATTCGGCGTAGTTTTCGGCGAGGTCTTCAAGTTCCGTCGGGCAAACGAACGTGAAGTCGGCTGGGTAGAAGAAGACGACGGACCAATGACCCTTGAGGGAGGCTTCGGTCAGTTCGACGAATTCGCCGTTAGCATAGGCCTGAGCCTTGAAGGGAAGGATTTCGGTGTTCAGAAGGGACATTTTTTAACTCCGGTATGAGACGAGTGAGAAGGAGTCTCATTTGTTGATGGATGTATGTTAGTCAGTTTTTATATTCCTGTCAATCGAATAAGTAAAAAACTATTGCCGGAAGCGGAAAAAACCGCCGTTGGCGGCGGTTTGCGCTTCAGTTCTTGAAGCGGCGGCGAAATTCCTGCTTGAGGTTTGGGGCCAGCCTTTCAAGAGCGTCCATGGTGGAGAAGATGGAAGCGCGGCCCCGTTGCGAGAGGTCGCGAAAGCGAGACAAAAGCTCGTTTTCCTCTGCCACGGGGACGTGACGTTCGGCAGTGATGATGAATAAGACATCGAAGCCGCAGGCAGCCAGGCGAGGCAGGCGGTAGACGCCGGGGTCGTCCTCGCCGCTTTCGAATCGTTCATAGACGGGGATCTGTACGCCAAGCAATTGTGCGATCTGTTGCTTGGTATAACCAAGGCGTTCTCGTTCATGACGGAGACGCTCTCCGATTTCCTGACGCTTTTTGGTGGAAGTTGTGGCCATAACAGCGTGTGGCAAATAGTTTGGATGCCGTCAGTATAACGGGATACGAAAGAGAAAACGGGAGGCCGCCTTGAAGGCGGCCTCCCGTTGATGCTTATGAAGCTAAGGCGTAGAAAACGTTTCCCTCGGAGCAGAGCGCGAGGGTGCTCTTCAATGTTTAGACGTTGAAGAGGAAGTTCATGACGTCGCCGTCCTGAACGACGTAATCTTTGCCTTCGGCACGCATTTTCCCGGCCTCCTGAGCACCCTTTTCTCCCTTGTAGGCAATGAAGTCTTCATAGGCGATCGTTTGAGCTCGGATGAAGCCTCGCTCGAAGTCGGTATGGATAACGCCGGCGGCCTGCGGCGCCGTGTCGCCCTTGTGAATGGTCCAGGCTCGTACCTCTTTGACCCCGGCCGTGAAGTAGGTCTGCAGGCCGAGCAGGTCGTACCCGGCGCGTATGACGCGGTCAAGACCGGGTTCGGTCATGCCCATGTCGGCGAGGAACATTTCCTTGTCCTCGTCGTCAAGGTCGGCGATGTCGGCTTCGGTCTTGGCGCAGACGGCTACGACGGGAGAGTGTTCGGAAGCGGCAAACTCACGAACGGCATCGAGCAGCGGATTGTTTTCAAAGCCGTGATCTTCAACGTTGGCAACGTACATCGTCGGTTTGATCGTGAGGAGAAAGAGAGGACGAACGACGGCGATCTCTTCGGGCGTGAGCTTGACGGAACGAGCGGCACGGCCTTCGTTGAGGGCGGGAAGAAGTTTCTCGAGCACGAGCACGAGCTTGAGAGCGTCCTTGTCGCCGCCGGAGCGAGCCTGCTTGCTGTAGCGGTTAAGGGCCTTCTCGACAGTCTGGAGGTCGGCGAGAGCAAGTTCAGTGTTGATGACGTTGATGTCGTCAAGCGGATCCACCTTGCCGGATACGTGAACGATGTTGTCGTCATTGAAGCAACGTACGATGTGGGCGATGGCATCGCACTCACGGATGTTGGCGAGGAACTGGTTGCCCAAGCCCTCACCCTTGCTGGCGCCAGCAACGAGACCAGCGATGTCGACGAATTCAACGGCCGCAGGAACAATGCGTTCGGGACGAACGATTTCGGAGAGCGCCTTCAAACGGGGATCGGGCACTTCAACGACGCCGACGTTAGGTTCAATGGTGCAGAAAGGATAATTTTCGGCAGCAATGCCGGCTTTGGTAAGCGCATTGAAGATCGTCGACTTGCCGACGTTGGGAAGGCCAACGATGCCACACTTCAAACCCATGGTGAATCTCTGTTCTAATCAAAAAAAAATTGCAGACGGAATCGTCCGGAAAATCGTCTTATTTTAGCAAGTGGGATCTTGCTGCGTCTTGACTGCGGCACGAAGAAGATCTAACTCGTTCTCCGTGAAAATGCATACGCCTGCGTCCGACAGCAACTCGGCGGTGAGACCTCGACCAGCGACAAGCGTGCCCGTAAAGGTACCGTCGTAGATCTGTCCGAAGCCGCAGGAGGGGCTCTTGGCTTTGAGAAGCGCAAGCTTAATGCCGTGTGCAAGACAGCGGTCAACTGCGAGCCGGGTGCCGTGCATGAAGAAGGCCGTGTTGTCTTGACCGTCTGCAGTGATGATGCGGTCTCGACCGTCTAGCACGCCGCGAGCCGTGCCTTGAATTTCAGAGGGCGTGCGCGGCGTGGGGAGACCTCCGTCGCTTTCCGGGCAGATGCTGACCCAGCAGTCGTCTTTGAAGCCGGCGGCTCGAAGGGCATCCCGGAGATCCGTCTTTACGCGTCCGTCATAGCGGCAGGGTGCGCCGAGAAGACAGCGGCTGACAAGCAGCTTCATTCGGCTGTCTTCTTGGAAGGCTTGGTCGGCGTGCCGTACTTGGCCAAACGGCGTGAGACGCCCGTGAAATCCCCTTCGGCAAGAGCTGCGGTCTCGGTGAGGGCGATGCGGATGCAGTCTTCAATGGCTGCCTGGTGTTCGGACGATGGCGCCGATAGCACGAAGTCGGCCACCTGCTGAGCCAGGCCGAGCGTGCGGGGGTGTCCCGTGCCGAGACGCAGGCGCCAGAAGTTCGGCGTAGAGAGTTTGGATGATATGTCCTTGAGTCCGTTGTGACCGGCATTGCCGCCGCCTTGCTTGATCTTCATGCAGCCCGGGGGAAGGTCAAGTTCGTCGTGAACGACGAGAATCTGGTCCGGCGTGATTTTGTAGTAAAGCGCCAACGCCACTACGGCATCGCCCGATCGGTTCATGTAGGTCGAAGGCTTTAGAAGCCAGATGTCGCTGCCGCCGATTCTGGCCTTGCAGACTTCACCTTGGAACTTCCGCTCGTCGCGAAAGAAGGCGCCTGTCTTGCGGGCAAGCTCGTCGACGAACCAGAAGCCGGCATTGTGTCGAGTGCGGGCGTATTCGCTTCCCGGATTGCCGAGGCCGACGATCAATCGAATTCCTTGTTCGGTCATGAAGATTTAAGCGTGAAAAGGCCGGCAGAGCCGGCCGAAGAATGCAGGGTTCAAGCACTTTCGCAGGGTTGACTGCGAATCAAGGGCATTTTAACGGCGAGGGCCGCGCTTGTCGTAGCCGCCTTCTCGACGGAAGTCGCGCTTGGTCTTGGCGCCGCGGTATTCTCGCGTTTCGTCGCCGCGCGGCTGCCAACCGCGGTCGTCATGGCGTTCTCGACGGAAATCTCCGCGGTCTTCGCGGCGCGGACGATCAAGCTTGACCGTGGTTTCACGTCCCTTGAAGCGCACGCCTTCCATGGCGTCGATGATTTGGTCGACACGATCTGAGTCGACCTCGACAATTGTGAAGCGGTCGCTGATGTCGATGGCGCCGATGCACTTCGACGGAACTCCGGCTTCATTGGCAATGGCGCCGACAATGTCGGACGGACGAATGCCGAGATCACGACCGGCTCCGACGAAGAGGCGCGTCATGCCTTCCTCGGGCGCCTCACGGCGTTCGCGACGCGGGGCGCGTTCGCTGCGTGCAGACTTATCGCCGCGTTCACGGCGGGGCCGTTCGAAGGGCGAGTAGGCCGGAATTTCCGTATCGTCGTCGTTGGTGCCTTCGTTTTCCTGTGCGAGCTTCATGGCGGCAGCTGCCACGTCGAAGGGATCGTATTCTTCGCAGAGAGATTCGACGACGACGCGGAAGCGGTCAAGGTCGCCAGCTTCGAGAATCTCAGCAAGAGAGCCGCGCATCAGTTCAAGGCGGCGGGCGCGAACGTCCGTAGCGGACGGCACAGACCGCATTTCAACGCGCGCCTTGGTGATGTTCTCGATGGCGCGCAGATGACGGTGTTCGCGAGGCTCGAGAATGGTGATGGCGGTGCCGGTGCGGCCTGCTCGGCCGGTGCGGCCGATGCGATGGACGTATGTTTCGTAAGAGGCCGGGATGCCGAAGTTGATCACATGCGTGAGGTTTTCGAGGTCAATGCCGCGGGCGGCAACGTCGGTCGCTACGATGGCGTCGATCTGACCGGAGCGGGCGCGTTTCATGACGCGGTCACGCGTCGGTTGGTCAAGGCCGCCGTGAAGGGCTTCAACGCTGAAGCCGCGGGCGCGGAGAGATTCCGTCAGGTCATCCACCTCCATGCGGGTGCGCGTGAAGATGATGGCGAGCTCGGGAGCTTCAAGGTCGAGAATGCGGCCAAGAGCTGTCGTGCGGTAGTTGTGTCCCACGACGTAGGCGATCTGCGGAACTCTGGGGGGCTCACCCTCGGCGGTCTTTTCCTTGGCAATCGTGATGCGGACCGGATCAATGAGGCGGGTTTCGGCGATTCTGGCGATCTTCGGGGGCAGCGTCGCGGAAAAGAGCGCCGTCTGAACGTGTCCAGGAAGAGCATCGAAAATGGCGTCGAGCTCGTCGGCAAAGCCCAGATCGAGCATTTCATCGGCTTCGTCGAGGACGATGGCCTTAATGTTGGCGAGATCGAGCGTGCCGCGACCGATATGATCAAGCGCACGTCCCGGCGTAGCAACGACGACGTGCGTGCCACGGCGCAGAGCGCGAATCTGGCGGCTGTAGTCCTGACCGCCGTAGATGGGGGTCACGACGACACCGGACTGGCGGCCGTAGTTGTGGAAGGCTTCGCTTACCTGCAGGCATAGCTCGCGGGTCGGAGTGAGAACGAGAATGAGCGGCGCATCGGCTTCCTGGCCAAGTACGTGGCGTTCAAGGAGAGGAAGAGAGAATGCCGCGGTTTTGCCGGTGCCCGTGGCGGCGCGGCCGAGTACGTCGGCCCCGGTCAGGAGAGCTGGAATGGCCTCGTTCTGAATGGGCGTGGGTTCCTCAAAACCGAGTTCAGTAAGCGAGGAAACAATGGAGTCGGACAGGCCGAGTTCGGAGAAAGTCGTCATGAATGCGTGTTGAAAAGTTGTGACGACCGGCCCGCTGTCTGGCGGGAGTCAATCGGACGTCGGGAGAAAAAGAAGGATCCGTTTTCCCCGCACATAACGAACGACGCGAACTTTCTGGAAGGGGCAAACGGCTTGTGGACGGCGCTTCAGGCAGCGGCCGCAGAGGTATGGAAGACCGAGCCTGGGTCTTCGGAAGGAGGGGGTTCGTACAAAAAAGATCCGCAGGGAGGCCCCTGCGGATTCTGTCAAAGCAACCGAATCAAATCAGCGATTTGTTAGGCAGCCGGGGTTTCGGCGGCTTCAGCTGCCGGAACTTCTTCTTCAACCGGGAGGGCAACCGTGGCGATCACGATGTCTTCACCGGACTTGGAGTGAACTTCGATGCCTTCCGGAAGCTGGAGCATGGAGGCGTGGAACGTCTGGCCGGCTTCGAGCTTGGAGAGGTCGACGGCGATGAATTCCGGCAGTTCCTTCGGCATGCAGGTCACTTCGATGGCGGACACGGCATGGGAAACGATGCACTTGGAAACCTTGACGGCCGGGGATTCTTCTTCGCCCTGGAAGTGCAGGGGCACGCGCATCGTGACCTTTTCGTTCGGGTTGATGCGCTGGAAGTCGATGTGCATGACCTGCGGCTTGTACGGATGCATCTGGAAGGCGCGGAGAACGACGAGTTCTTCTTTGCCGTCGAGTTCCATCGTCAGGATCGAGGCGTGGAACTTTTCCTTGCGCAGAGCGTAGAAGATCGGATTGTGTTCGAGCTCGATCGGCGTAGCGGGGAGGTTGCCGCCGTAGACGATGCCCGGCAGCTTGTCCGCGCGGCGAAGGCGGCGGCTCGCACCCGTACCCTGCACGTTACGCGTGGTGGCGATGATGTTCATTGGATGACTCCTAAAAATAAAGAAAAACAGTTCCCGCGGTCGCGACCAACTGCAGGAACGAGGAAAGAGTTTTTTATTCCGTGAACAGATTGCTCACGGAGTCTTCGCGGGCAATGCGCGAAAGGGTTTCGCCGATGATCGCGGCACAGGAAACCTGGCGGATCTTCGGGCAGGCTTCGGCGGCGGCAGACAGCGGAATCGTATCCGTGACGACCAGCTCGTCGAGAGCGGAGTTCGTAATGCGTTCCACGGCGGCGCCGGAGAGCACGGGATGGGTGATGTAGGCGACGACGCGCTTGGCACCGCGATCCTTTAGGGCGCCGGCAGCATTGCAGAGCGTACCGGCCGTGTCGACGATGTCATCGGTAATGACGCAGGTGCGGCCCTTGACCTCACCGATGATGTTCATGATTTCTGCGACATTGGCGCGCGGACGGCGCTTATCGATGATGGCAAGATCCACTTCGAGAGCCTTGGCCATGGCGCGGGCGCGGACGACGCCGCCGACGTCCGGCGAAACAACCATCAGATCATCGTACTGGCGTTCGACGAGATCGTTGAGAAGCACCGGGGTGGCATAGATGTTGTCGACCGGAATGTCAAAGAAGCCCTGGATCTGGTCGGCATGCAGGTCCATCGTAAGGACGCGGTCAACGCCGACGGACTGAAGCATGTTGGCGACGACCTTGGCGGAGATGGCCACGCGAGTGGAACGTGGACGGCGATCCTGACGAGCATAACCGTAGTAGGGGATCGCAGCCGTGATGCGGCGGGCGGAGGCGCGCTTGAGGGCGTCAACCATGATCATGAGTTCCATCAGGTTGTCGTTCGTCGGAGCGCAAGTGCTCTGAAGAATGAAGACATCCTTGCCGCGCACATTGTCGAGCAGTTGAACCATGACTTCGCCGTCGCTGAAGCGGTTGACGGTGGCGGAGCCAAGGGGAATGTTGAGATATTTCGTGACGGCCTGAGCAAGTTTCGGGTTGGCGTTGCCCGTGAAGACCATCATACTTTCCGGAACCATGGGATCCATGACTTAAGCTCTTTTCGTGGGCGGGGGCTTGCGCTCTCGCAGTTAACAACAGGGAAGCCGTCAGGGTAACACAAAGACGGCCCTGAAAAAAGAAAGGGAGTGCATTTGTTGCCTCCCATCCTTTTTCGTTTTTGTGCTGGCAGGGGTAGAAGGATTCGAACCTTCGAATGCCGGAATCAAAATCCGGTGCCTTAGGCCAGCTTGGCTATACCCCTACCGATTGTTATTTAGTCAAGCCAAGCCGAGAGCGGGTGTTCGCGGAGTGACTTTACGGCAAATCCCTTCCAGCCGTCTGGCAGCTGCGGCAGCTTGTAGCAGCCGGGGTCGGCGATGACGCCGAAGACGGCGCTGCCGGAACCGGTCATTCTGGCAGCGTAAGTGCCGCAGGCGAGCAATTCGAGACTCTCTGTCACTCGGTGCTCTAGCGCTTGCGCCACGTTCTGCAGGTCGTTGTGTCCATACAGATTCGGCCAAATGTCCAGTGCCTTGCCTGAAAGGATGTCTATTTTCAGTGATTTGGTATTCCTTGTCAAGTTTTGCGCAGCAAAAATCTCAGCTGTCGAAATGCCGCGGCCGGGCCAAATGACGGCATACGAAGCTTCTGGAAACTCAAGGGGCGTAATGATCTCTCCAATGCCTTCCACAAAACCCGTTTGACCAAAAATGAAAAAGGGAACATCGGCTCCGAGCATTTCGCCGATGTTCATCAAGATCTCTCGGGAGAGGTTTAGGCCGAAGAGTCGGTTGAGGCCGATAAGTGTCGAGGCTGCGTCGGAGCTGCCGCCACCCAGGCCTGCACCGGCGGGGATGCGCTTTTCGACATGAATTCGGACGCCGCCCTCAACGTTGAAAGTTTCCATGAGAAGCCGTGCTGCGCGCACGCACAGATCCTTCTCTGGATCACCGATCACATCTCCCGTGCGCTCGATGGACGGCGTCTCGAGCCTGAAAAGATCGATCGTATCATGCAGATCTATAAGGGTAAAGACGGATTCAAGCAGATGCTTGCCGTCAGGGCGCCGGCCCACGACGTGCAGAAAGAGATTGAGCTTGGCCGGGGCGGGCAAGCCAAGCAAGGCGTTGTCGGACAACATTGTCAGTCTTCGTCCATTATGAGAGTGAGAGATACGGCGGAATCAGCGGACGAAGCCCGGATCGTGCCGGGCATGCCGTCGCTTCTGCGCTTGAGCACGCGGACGCTCCAGTCGTATTCCGCAATCTGATCGTCGGTCGTCGTTAGCCACTGTTCGAGCGCTTCCACGGGAATGGAGATGCCGGTTGCGCGCGTCATGAGTTCCTCGGCGGTGGGGGCGCTGAAGGATCGTTCGTCTCGAGCTGTCTGAAGAACGGCGCCTCGCGGGGTGACTTCAATGCGGGCAAGAATGCCGTTGAGCGGCGTCATCAGATTGAGGTTCAGGCCGGCGGAGGTGCGCCACAAAGAGAAGCGGCCGTTGACCGCTTCACGCTTCCCTGCTGGGGAGAATGAAACGAACGAGAACCGCCCGCTCCGTTCAAAAAGCGGGATTTCTTTGGTTGCGCAACCGCCGAGCATCAAGACTACGGTCGAGAGCGACAAAAGGGTGCGGCGTTTCATGGGGTGTCCGTAGAGCCGTATTTGAGGCGTTTGGCAAGGTCAAGCACGCGAGCATCTGAACCGGCGCGGTGCTCGAGTTCCCGGAAGAGCTTTTCTGCTTCTCGGTCACGACCGGAAACGGCGAGGATTTCGACTAGATGGCAGGCCACTTCGACGTCAAAGAGACGCTTGAGCGATGCAAGCGTAAACTCAGCCGCTTGGTCGTAGCGGCCTTCCTTGAAGCAGAGCCAGCCCATGCTGTCGAGCACGTAAGGATCGACGGGCGACAGACGGTAGGCATGTTCAAGAAGTCGTCTAGCTTCAGGCAGGTTCGTGTCACGGGTTACCCAAAGATAGGCGAGCGCATTGCCGGCTTGAACGTGGTCGGGATCGGCCGAGAGAATGTTCCGGAGAATGGATTCGGCTTTATCCAACCGACCGACATTCTGAGCGATCATCGCCGTGTCGTATGCGAGGGAGACGTCGTCGGGCAGTTTTGCACAGGCCGCCGTCATGACGAGCATCGCGTCTTCGGGCCTTCCGACCTCAATGAGCATCTGAGCCTCTCCCGTCGTGAAGAGGTTGAAGTGCTCCGGATAGTCTTCGGCGGCGTTTTGAAGCACGGTCCGTGCGTCTTCGACTCTTTTTATCTCGGCAAGAGCTGCGGCTTCGCGAAGCCGGGCCTGAGGCGCAAGCTCGCCATCTGTGAGAGAGGCGAGCGCGTCCGCCTCTTCCTGGTGGCGTCCGTTTTCGTGCATGACACCCGCGAGCTTGAGCCAGATGTCGCTGCTGGCGAAGTCTGCTTCGGGGTTTTGTTCGGCTACAAGGTCGATGTAGCGGGAGAAATACTCTTCAGCCTTCAGAAAGGCGCGGCAGTCCGTTGCTACTTGGCCGGCGTTGAGTGCAACTAGAGCCGTGTCGGGAGAGTCCTTGACGGCACGGTCGACGTCCTTCATGGCTTCGTCGAATCGGCCCGTGCGGGAGAGCACTCGGGCATGGATGAGTCTCACGGCCGAAGCGTCTGGATGCTTGGAGAGGTAGTTTTTGAGCATGGCTTCCGTCTGGGCTCGGTCGGCCTGCCAACAGAGGTCGGCTGCCGAGGTGAGCACCTGTTCGTTCTCAGGCGAAAGCCGAATGGCGGCTCTGCCGGCGCGGCAGGCGCCGGGAATGTCGTGGCGTGCTTTTCGGAAAAGGCCGACGGCGAGCTTGACCTTGGTGCTTTTGCTCTCTTTTTCCCAGTACGGAGACAGGACGGATTCAAGTTCGGAGGAGGCAACGTCGGGCTGAGAGAGAAGGGTTGTGACGTCCGCAATCAATGCGGCCTTGTCGTCTGCGCCGGCATAGAGGCGCGACAATTGTTCGCTATATTCGGACTGAAGGCCTTTTTCGACGGCGTTGACGAGGATCGTTCGTTGCGCGAGTTCTGCCTTCGGATCGATTGCGGCCCAAGCGCGGGCCTGTTCAAGCACGATTTCAGGCCGCTGCGTCTGAAGAGCCGTGCGCCAAGCGAGTTCGGCCACCTCGGAAGACTTCGTGCGTTCAAGCGTCTTGTCGAGAAGGGCCAGTGCAATTTCGGGCTGTTCTCTGTGCGCAGCGATTTCGGCGGCTATGACCTCATAGAGGGACTGGGCCGTGTCGCGAGATTCGGACGAATTTGAGTTGGCGCCCGGAAATGCCGCCGCGCAGCCTGCGGTTGCGGCGAAGGCGGCGAGCACGGCCGCTATTTTGAATAGTTTTCCGGTCATGAGTGAATGGAGGCTAGGGAAGCCGTTGGTGTAGAGTGTCTCCGTACTTTACCTCGAAATTTCAAGGAATGCGGCATGCGGGATCCCCGGAAGTTATTTGCAGATGCAATCATTGACTGGCATAAAGCCTGCGGCAGACACGACTTGCCGTGGCAAGTTGAGGACTGGTATCCGAGACTCGTTTCAGAAGTGATGTTGCAGCAGACGCAGGTCGTATCGGTTCTTCCAAAATACCATGCCTTTATGGCGGCCTTCCCTACGCCGGCGCTTCTGGCGGCTGCGGCTGACGATGACGTGATGGCGCTTTGGGCCGGGCTCGGCTATTACTCGCGCGCTCGAAATCTTCTCAAGACTGTGCGGATCATTGTTAACGAAATGGACGGGAAGTGCCCCACAACCGCTCAGGCGCTTGAAGAATTGCCTGGACTCGGCCCTTCGACTGCTGGGGCCGTCGCCGCCTTCGCTTTTCGCGAGAGAGCCGTCATGGCGGACGGGAATGCTCAGCGCGTGCTTGCGCGCGTGTTCATGGTCGAGGGCAATGCCGCCCAGCCTGCCTTCGTGAAGGCAATCCGCGAGCTCGCCGCCTCGCTGTTGCCGGCAGCAGACCTTATGCCGGCTTATACGCAGGCATTGATGGATTTTGGGGCGATGCTCTGCAGGCGCAGCCCAGACTGCGGCGCTTGCCCCTTGGCGGACTGCTGCGGCGCTCGTCTGGCGGGACGGGTCGCAGATTATCCGGGCAGAAAGCCTCGTCGGGAACGTCCGGTGAAGCATGCGGTCATGGTGTTTGCATTTACGGAGCAGTCAGTTTGGCTTCGTCTCCGTACGGAAAAGGGCGTTTGGCGCGGTCTCTGGACGCCGCCTGTTCATCAGCAGGATAAACCTATGGAAGCGCCGGATCCGCTATTGGTCTGCCCTGAACTCGAGGGTGGAATCCTTCGCACGATCAAATTCGAGCCGTTGGTGCATGACTTCACCCATTATCGACTCATCATTCATCCCGTGTCCGTGGATCTGATTGCGGGATGCGCACTGGAGGGCTTCACGCCTTTTGCTCCTGAGGATACGGCATCGATCGGCTTGCCTACGCCGGTGGCGAAGCTTTTGAAGATCTGCCGGGATGAGCGGGACTTTCGCCCGACGCTCTTCTGAGTCAACTGCCCTCGTTTTGAACGGCTTTTTCACCCGAAAGCAGGGCTTTTTGGTCAATGATGCGATGGCGTACGACGACGCCGTCTGTATCTCGAAATCGAGCGCCGAGCTCTTCAGCTACGAAGACGGAGCGATGCTGGCCTCCCGTGCAGCCGATCGCGATGGTTAGATAGTGTCGGTTCTGTGCAATGTAGGCCGGGAGCCATTTGCGGATGAAGCCTTCGATGTCGTTCACCATGTTGATAACGGTTGGGAATGTGCGCAGATAGTCTGCGACGGGCTTGTCGCGGCCCGTCAGGGGACGCAGTGCCGGATCGTAGTAGGGGTTAGGCAGGCAACGGACGTCGAAGACCAAATCGCTCGCGACGGGAAGACCGTGCTTGAAGGCGAAGGATTCGAATGTAAGCGTCATCTTGGCCTGAGGCTGTTCGATGAATTCCTTTACCCACTCACGAAGCTGAGAGGAGAGAATGCCCGTGGTGTCCATCAAGGCGGCACCGGCTGAAATGGGGGCCAGAAGATCCCGCTCACGGCTTATGGCCTCCTGAAGCGTGACGATTTGGTCGCGGCTCGCTGCAAGCGTTGAAAGCGGGTGACGGCGGCGTGTCTCGGAGAATCGTTTGACGAGCTCTTGATCAGAAGCTGTGAGAAAGAGGATGCGGACGTCAAAGCCGGCTTCCTCCAGCTCGTGGATTGCTTTGAGAGAGCCGTCAAACGTACTCTGGCTACGGGCGTCGATGGCCACGGCGGCGGATTTGATGCCGTGCGTGCGGAGGTCCTGGGCCACAGGGATCAGAAAGGCTGCGGGCAGATTGTCGATGCAGTAGTAGCCGCAGTCCTCAAGCTGGCGGATGGCAATGGACTTGCCGCCGCCGGACATGCCGGTCACGATGATGAGTTGCATGGCGCTACCTCCGTATGCGTGTTGGTCAGATGTCTTCGTCGTCGGAAAAATCCTGCTCGTAGTGAAGGTCGGATGGCGGAGTCCAGTTGTGAATGAGTTCGCAAATCTCAATCTCGGACTCTGCGTGAAGCAGGGCATTCTTGAGCGGACGATTGTTAAAGAGGCTGGCGGCCTCGCGCAGTATCTTCAGATACATGCCGTCATCGTTTTCCGGAATGAGCAGACAGAGGAAGAGTTGGACTGGGCGGCCGTCGGGGGCGTCGAGCGAGAGCGGCGTGGAGGTTCTTAGAAAAACAGCGGCCGGTTCAACAATGCCTTCAAGGCGCCCGTGCGGAAGCGCGCAACCGCTGCCGAGACAGGTGGAACCGAGCTTTTCGCGCGCAAAGAGTGCGTCAAAGGCTTCCGTGTGGGAAAGGCCGGCTGAGGTTTCGAAGACGAGACCGGCCTCTTCATAGAGGCGCTTGCGGCTCACGACGTCCAGATTGAGGCGAACGGTTTCAAGAGTAAGCAGAGGAGCGAGAAGATTCATGGCGCGTCGGACGGTCTGAAGGAGCCGTCTAGTCGAGAACTTCGTTCAGTGTACCAAATGGGGAAATCAGAGCTTGCGGCGAGAGCGGGCCGAGGGGATGCCGGCGCAGGTGCGGTATTTGGCGACTGTGCGCCGGGCGATGGGAACCCCTTTTTTCTGGAGTCGTTCACAGAGCACCTCGTCCGAAAGAGGCTGTTTGGGATCTTCGGCTTCAATCAGCTTGCGGATCAGGGCTTGAATTTCCGATGCTCCCTGTTCTTCGGCGCTTCCGCTCTGATTGCTGAAGGAGACGGAGCTGAAAAGCGAGCGCATTTCGACCGTGCCTTGACGGCAGGCAATGAATTTGCCGGAAACGGCTCTGGAGACTGTAGGAACGGAAAGGCCGAGCTCTTCGGCAATCTGGCTGAGCGTCATCGGCCGCAATGAAGCGGGGCCGCACTCAAAGTAGCCCTGCTGACGCGCAACGACGGCATCGGCGAGGCGCTGCAGTGTGGCACGACGCGCTTCGAGGCGTTGGATAAATGCTTTGGCTTCCCCCAAGAGAATCCGACGGCTCGTAGGGGCGATCGTGCCTTGCGCAACCTCGGAGCGGAGGTGAAGGCGCGGCTGCGCGGCCGAGTTGAGATGCGCCGTGCTCACGCCATTCTGCGTTCGTACGACGACATCCGGAACAATGTAGAGCGTGTTGGCTTCGCGTGCAACTGGATAAGGCGACAGGGTGCGCAGCATGCGGAGTGCTTCGTCGAGAATTGCGGGCTTTCCTCCAGCCAGTTTGAGCAAGGCTGAACGATTGTCGGCCGCTACCTTGTCGAGATGGCGGCCAACAATGCGCTTGAGTGTTTCGAGCGCCGAGGCGTGCATCGTGCAGGGATCAATGCGGTCGATTTGCTTCAGGAGGGCTTCAACAGGTCCCGTGGTGCCGATGCCGGGAGGATCCATGCTTTGCAGGACGGTCAGCGCTTCGCGCCATTCGGTTGCCGTTACATTGTCAATGCCTTCTTCCTTGAGAATGCGTGCATAGCAACGGGTGAGCGTTTCGAATGGGGATGTAAAGAAGCCTCGGTCGTCAAGCTCCTCGACAAGGCAGGCGAGGAGCAGATGTTGGCGTTGAGTGAGCGGCAGGCAACCAAGGTCGGCGAGCAGACTGTCTCGGAACGATTCGGGAGCCGGGATGCGCTCAAAGGGGGCCTCGTCCAAAGGGGCGCCTTGCCAAGCTTCATAGGGTTGGTCGACGGGAGTTTCGGCCTGTCCTGCGTCAAATTCGGAATCGTCCTCGTCTCGGTCATCCTGATGGTCTTCACGTTCCTTTCCTTGTGTTTCTCCGTCGTTTTGGGCGGGCAACGAAGGCTCTTCCACTTCAAGCAAAGGGTTGGTCTCGAGCATGAGATCGATTTCGCCCAACAGTTCCTGCGTCGGCATCTGCAGAATGCGCAGCGATTGCTGTTGCTCCTGAGAGAGCACCTGCTGTTGGGAGAGTGTGGCGAGGAGTTGGGTTTCCATAAGGATAAGGCTACATTCGGAAGTTTTCGCCGAGATAGATCTTGCGCACTGCCTGGTCGTTGACGAGCTCGTCGGGCGTACCCGATGCGAGCACCTCGCCCTCGTTGATGATGTAGGCGTGGTCGCAGATTGAGAGAGTCTCACGGACGTTGTGGTCGGTGATCAGGACTCCGATGTTGCGTTCCTTGAGGAAACGCACGATTCGCTGAATCTCGATGACGGCAATAGGATCGACGCCGGCGAACGGTTCATCGAGCAGAATGAAGCGGGGATTTGCGGCAAGGGCACGGGCGATTTCCGTGCGGCGACGCTCGCCGCCCGAAAGCGAAATGGCCTGGTTCGTACGCAGATGCTGGATCTGAAGCTCTTCGAGCAACTGATTGAGACGGGCTTCGATCACGCTCTTCGACAACGGTTTGCCGTCATCGTCCACTTGGAGCTCGAGAATGGCTCGGACATTGTCTTCAACGGAGAGTTTGCGGAAGACACTCGCTTCCTGAGGCAGATAGGAGAGACCCATGCGCGCACGCTTGTAGATGGGCATGTGCGTGATGTCTTGTCCGTCGAGTTGAATCTTGCCGTCATCGGCTACGACAAGACCGACGACCATGTAGAAGGTGGTCGTCTTGCCGGCGCCGTTTTTGCCGAGCAACCCCACGACTTCGCCCGATTTGACGGCGAGGCTGACGCCCTTGACGACATTGCGCGGCCCGTAGTGCTTCTTGAGGCCTGCTGCCTCAAGTGTATGGGTGCGGGGATGATTAACTTGTGCGTTTTCTGTCACGCTGAGGTCCTGTTACTGCTGAAGCTTGGTGGAGTTGGAAAGGGACGTGCCCTGACGTTGCGCGCCGGAGTCGGACTGGGAGCGGGGGGCGATGATCGTCGTGACGCGTTTGCCCTCTCCGCTGTGGACTTCGGAACGGGCGTTGCGCATGTCGTAGACAATGCGTTCACCGCTGGTCATATCCTTCTGCTGGCCGTTTTCGCTGCGTGAAAGTTGAGCCTTGCCTTCAAGCGTGATTTTGTCCGTCTCTTCGTCGTAGGTGATGCGGCTTGCGTGCGCGTGCACCCACTCTTCAACGCCTTGGGTCTTCGGATCGCGCTGCTGCTTGAAGCGGGCGGGAGAGCCCGTGATTGTGGCGCGACGATAGCCCTTGGGTGTGATCGCAAGGTCGAGGCGGGCGCCGGTTAGGTTCATCGAACCTTGGTCTACGACGACGTTGCCGTAGTAAACGGCGGTCTGCTTGACTTCGTCGCCATTGAACTTGTCGGCATGAACTTCAATGGGCTGGTTTTTGTCTGTGCTCAGGGCCCAGGTCGGCGCGGCGATGGCGGCGAGGATGCTGAAAACGATAGACTTCTTCATTTTTGGGCTGCGTTGGCGGAATTGTCGGTGGACTGCGCGTTGGGATGGAAGACGGAGACGACGTCGCCTTCTAGTTCGACGGTATGCAGGATGTTGTTGTACTTCATGCCGTTCGAGGCTTCCGTGGTGTCGATGCCGCGGCGCATGTAAACCTTCCTGTCGGTCTCGAACTGATAGGTATCGAGGTATCCCTTGACGTATTCGGTTGTGAAAAAGAGATCGGGTTCGTCCTCAAAGGGAGCTCGCTGCAGCAACACGTTGCCCTCGAGTTCTATCGTCTCAAGACTGTCGTTGCTCCAAGCCCGATCCCCGATGAGGGAGAGTTGCGGCTTGTCTGGATCGAGGGAGTGGTAGCTGGCGTCCGTGGCGCGCATGCGCTCGTCGGAAAAGTGCTCCATTGTGCGGGCGGCAAGACGAGCCTTTGCAATGCCTCGTTCGTCAAAGTCGGTCAATGTGACGCGGCGAGCTGAAAAGTCAGGACTCGTTTCGCTAGGAATGTATTTCAGTGTCTCGATGCGCGTCTGAATCGAGTAATAGTAGCTTGCGCCGACGAGCAACAGCAGCAGGGCCGCGCCGATGATGGCGGTGATGCGTTCGCGGAGGACTAGGCTGCGGTGAATCATTATCTGCCGAGGACGTAGGTGGCGTGCACGAGTGTATCCCATGCGCCCTGGGATTTGAGGATAAGTTCGGACAGTTCTCTGACGGCGCCACGGCCGCCGGGGAAGCGGGACTGCCAGTGAGTATAGTTCAAAACCTCCGGATTGCCGTCGGCCGGAGTCGTGGAGAGCCCGACACGCATCAGGAGTGGCAGATCGGGGACGTCGTCACCCATATAGGCGACCTGTTCGTCGGAGAGTCCGGTCTCTTCGAGAAGGGCTTCGTAGGCGGTGGTCTTGAAGCGCTGGCCCTGCGAGATGCGGGTGATGCCGAGTTCCTTCATGCGTTCTGCAACGATGTCAGAAGTGCGTCCGGTAATGATGGCGATTTCAATGCCATGCTTTTGCAGCATCTTGATGCCGAGTCCGTCGCGAACGTAAAAGCTCTTGTAGAGCTCTCCCGAGCCTGAAACGTTGATCGTTCCGTCGCTCATCACGCCGTCGATGTCGAGAACGACCATTTTGATTCGGGCCGCACGCTCATTTACTGTGGTCATGACAACTCTCCTTGCAGACGAATCAAAGCACCTTTGCCGTCATCAGATCGTGCAGGTGCAGTGCTCCGATGAGTCTGTTGTCTTCGTCAACGACGAGAAGCTGATTGCAATGGAAGGTGTCGAGGAGCTTGACGGCGGAGGCGGCCAGCTCTTGGGCTCGGATGGTCTTCGGGTTGCGGATCATCACGTCCTTCATAACGCACGGACGGATGTCGCCGAGACGCTCGATGAGGCGCCGGAGATCACCTTCGGTAAAGATGCCGGTCACTCGGCCGGCATCATCGACGACTGCGGTCATGCCGATATGCTTCTTCGTGATCTCCCGAACTGCTTCCAGTACTCCGACTTCTTCGCGGACGGCCGGAATGTCGGCGCCTGTGCGCATAATGTCCTGAACGTGGATGAGCAGGCGTCGGCCGAGAGCGCCGCCGGGATGACTGCGCGCGAAGTCTTCTTTCGTGAAACCCTTGGCGGAGAGCGTCGCAACGGCAAGCGCGTCGCCTAGTGAGAGCGTGGCGGTTGTGGATGTCGTGGGAGCCAGATTGAGCGGACAAGCCTCGCGCTTGACATGGCAGTTCAGATGCACGTCGGCATGCAGCGCAAGACTGGAGTTCGGATTTCCCGTGATGGCGATGAGCGTAGCTCCCTCGCGCTTGAGCGTGGGGACGATGGTGAGAAGTTCGTTGGTTTCGCCAGAGTATGAAATGGCGAGCACGACGTCATCGGCCGTGATCATGCCAAGGTCGCCGTGAGCGGCCTCAGCTGCGTGCACGAAGTAGGCGGGCGTTCCAGTGGAGGCAAAGGTGGCGGCAAGCTTGCGGCCGATGTGGCCGGACTTGCCCACGCCGGACACGATCAGACGCCCCTTGCAGGAGAGAATGCGAGAAACGGCGTCCGTGAATTCGCTGCCGAGAGTGGAGGCCAGGTGCGTAAGCGCATCGGCCTCCTGGGTCAGAACTTCCTGCCCGAGCTGGAGAGCTGACGCGGCATTGAATGCATGAGTGTGGCTCATTTGACGGTCCTTCTTTGCGAAAAAAAAGCTGTACAACCGACTAATGATAACCCGTGCCATGACACTGAGGGTTGGTAAAAATGACAGACCCCCGCCGGGGGAACGGCGGGGGCTTCGGAAAGCTTGAGCGTCGAACGATCAGTGCTGCAGAATCTTGGAGAGGAACTGCTGGGCGCGTTCGGTGTGAGGCGAATTGAAAAATTCCTGTGCAGGGAGGTTTTCGATGATTTCGCCAGCGTCCATGAAGATCACGCGGTCGGCCACTTTGCGGGCGAAGCCCATTTCGTGGGTGACGACCATCATGGTCATGCCTTCCTTGG
>ERZ1026870.579-NODE-579-length-19807-cov-9.662211_pt1 | contig 19807 bp, 18 predicted proteins | sample MGYA00380165_ERZ1026870 | MGnify/ENA primary metagenome ERZ1026870 (study PRJEB33269, sample SAMEA4719801) | human gut metagenome | biome: human-associated habitat; feature: organic feature; material: feces | place: Cameroon | collected 2013-10 ...
CATAAATAAAGGTTACAATTTCTACATTCTTTATTGAAATATTCATAATGGTATGGAACATTATCTATTGGTTGCCATTCTCTGACAAAGAAATCTCCCGACACTTTAGGAAATAAATGTAAATCAATAGGTTCGTTCAATAGGCTTCGATCATATTCTATTAACGATTTTCTAACTTCTTCTATCAGAAACTTATTACTAAATTTCAAATGCGAATACATCTCATAGTTTCTATCAAAACAATACCATATTCCGTTTATATCATTGCAAATAGAATCTAATTTTTTTGCATTTAAATATGGATAGTCTTTGCCAGTCGTAATAGCCGTTAATGCAAGTTTTTTTATCTCTCTTGTTTTATTCTCCAATAACTTTTGGTACTGGTTTCCCTCGTCATCAACAGCTTCCAAAGCAAACATGCATTGTTGCGCAAATTTTGAATATAATGCAAGTTTATGATAAAATGGTCGCATAATATTATTATAACGACTTACAATTTCACCTTTTATATGTTGATTTTCAACCAATATGATAAGACAGCCACCAATTATCATAGTGGTCAATATCGTAATAGCTAAAGAAGAATGCCCCTCTGTTACCGTTTGAAAAAAGTAGGATGTTAGTATTTGCATGTTCCTATTTCATCCTATTTCTCGCCAACCACCAAAATGATTGCGCAAGGTTCTCGTTATATACCAATTGATATTTCCAACGATTATGCCACCATCTACAACTCTTGTCCATAGCATACTTCAGTTTCTTGCCAATCGTATCAATGCCAATAGTTGACATGGGCAACACATCCTTTTTCTCGAATATGTCATAGAGTATACGTTTTGCGAGAGTTATGTCTGACTGATATGCATACGATTTGTCATCAGAAGCAAAACAAACTGCATTCATACCTATATACTCCACACAAATAGTAGCAATGGCATTGAAAAACTGCAACATCCGTTCCTCCTTATACACTTTGAATACTAAAGCCCAATCTATTTGTGAGTGATATTGTTGGAAGAATGTGCCAACATCAAGCACGTGTCGCAATGTTATCTCGTTCGAGGCGAAGTGCTCACCTGTATGACGCAACAGAAACAAGGCATTGAATGTAGGCGAAGGAAGCAAAACATTATCTATTGGACTCTGCAGACACGCTTCGTTCTTCAATACTGACATCAGAATCCTTTCAAACCTAATGTTGCTCTTATGCGACACATCATCAATAAACTTGGCATGGTTCTCTATTTCCACCCCGCCATAATTAAACGTAGAGTGTTTGTGATATTCCCTATGCACCTTAATGCCAAGCTCCTTCTCTATCAAAGCATCAGCCTCATCCTTCTTGCCAAACAGATACACATCAATATCTCCCGTAGGACGATGCTCGGGCTTCGGATAACACAGGCTGCATCCATATCCCTTCAACAACAAAAGTCTTATATCATTCTGTTTATAAAAAGTAGCTAAAGAAGCAATCCGCTCCTTATGCTTGGCATATATTCTCTCCATCATTGTTGCCTGCCCTATCCATTGCAGCAACACTGGCTTAGGCGGTCGTACCTCTTCTGGCAACAACGCGATGGCATCAAGCAGAATGGCAGAAACACCCTGGTGGAGAACGAGGGGGTACAAGAATTGCCAATTGGTATCTTTTAGTAACGCCGTATCTAACATTGCAGAATCTTGGACATTAGCTAAACGAAGAAGTCTTAATAAAGTTTGACTATTTTTTATTGATATCATTTTGTAAATTCTATTCTAAACACGAAAAAGTCTTAACTCAACAATCAAAAACTCGAAAATGCTGAAGGTAATAATTCTTATTTTCTAACTTCTAATTCCTAACTCTTCATAGAACTCTATTTGGCACTTCTGCACAAATCCTCTCTCAAATCTTGACGCTATCATCTGTCTGGCATTCCGTTTCATCCCCTCACGTGCATCCTTATCGCATAACATACGTTCCATTGCATCATAAAGCGCATCCACATTCTTCGACGGAACAATCAAGCCGTTCTTCTCGTTCACTATAATCTCGCGCGAGCCATTAATATCCGTCACAATCGAAGGCAATCCCATCGCCCCAGCTTCAAGTACCGTGTTAGGGAAACCCTCCCTGTACGATGGCATTACAAAGCAATCCGCATCCACATACTTCTGCAAAAGCGCGTCCCCATATTTAGGACCACAAGCCTCAATAGCCTCCATTGTGTCAATGTGTTGACGTGTCACATCATTCAAAGGGTCAAGTTCATGCTCATAATTCCCCACCAACACCAATTTCGTATCATTATATTTAGCATGAAGCCTTACAAAAGCCTCCACCAATTCATTAATCCCCTTATCCCCCACAATACGTCCCACAAAGACAAACGTAAAAATAGCAGGATCTTTAGTACTAACAAATCGGGTAGGGGAGAACACCTTCATGTCCACCCCCATCACATTTCCAAAACCCAAAACGCGCATAGGCTTCTTCGTAATGCCCCCGTTCTTTAAATCATCAAGCACCCCTTGTCCTTCAGGAATCACATGAGTAGCACAAGCGCAGGTAAGCCAGTCGGTCATCATCAGAATCTTTCGCTTCAGACCAGTAGCCGTAGGCCACACAAGACCTGTAAAAGTATGAATACGCACGGGCACACGAGTCAGCCATGCTGCCACCATACAAATCATTCCAGCTTTAGGAGTCATAGAATGCACCACTTGAGGTTTTTCCTTACTGAATACGCCAATCATCTTAATGAGCGACTTCAAGTCGTTCACCACAGAGATATGCCTTTCCATCGGCACCTCCACACAATGGAATCCATCCTTATCCCTAAACTCATCAAGCTCAGGTCCAGGCGACGTTACCGCCACCATATCATACCCCATCGCCCGCATCTTTATCATCACCTCACGACAAAAGCCTAAGGATTGAGATACGGTAACAGAGCGAATTATTTTGTTTTTATTGCGAGTCATAGTATTAATACTACTTTAATATTCTTTCATCCATTTCTTGCAATCTTTGAAAAAACTAACAACTATCATGATAAGCAATATACCAACGGGGAATGCTGCAATTATGGTTACGCCTTGAAGACTATACAAAGAGTTCTGAGCAAAGTGAAGTCCTACAGGAAGGAATATTAAGAGAAGAGCCCAGAAACCTCTAATCTTATGGGTAGGTTCTTCTTCTGCTGATATTTTCTTATAGCTATATGAGGACGCTACGTAAGTAATACCATCAAGCGTTGTGCTATAGAAGGCTATCATCGTAATAACAAGCAACATCAATGCTACGGAAGGAAGAGGTAGCGTATTAAAAATCATCAAGATTGCATCATACATCTCACCACCTTTACCAATATAGCCCGTCACATCCAATCCATGCTTCATTTGTTGTGCTAGACCATAATTGCCAAGAATTATGAATGACATATATGTTCCAGCAAGCCCCCATCCAAATGAACCGAAAACAGTGTGACGAATGGTACTTTTCTATTTCAATGTACATCTTCCGAAGATGCTCCTGCAAACGAGAACGCTCCTCGTCGGTCATAGCATGCAGTTCCTTTGACTGCATGCAAGCCTTCATATATAAGTTTTTTGTTGAAAGCATAATACTAATTGCATTTTTTAATTCCATGCTTTTCCGCATTGAGTATAATAATCTAAAACACTTTTTAATACATTCTGATAGAAAACATCTCGTCGCTTCTGCAAATTACTATACTCATATTCTTTTGATCTGGCAATCGAATACATAGATGCTGAAATCCACTTATCTTTATCATATTGCAAGATTTTAACAATATCATCTACGCATTTTTTCCTAAAACGCATGTTTGGAAGAGTCAACTCGTTCATGCCTCCGACATCACTGCTTGTCATTACAGGAAGGCCAACGCTCATTGCTTCTATAACGCTTCTTGGCAAACCCTCCTGCAAAGAAGGTTGTGCATATATATCCATACCCTTGATGCATTCCATGATTTTTTCATGCGCTACAAGACCATGAAAGTGAACGTATTGCTCCACCCCAAGTTTGTGCACTAAATCTTTTAGTCTTTGAGGATTTCCACCTCCATACAAATGGTAATGATATTGTAATCCTTGCCTATTCAGTCTTGCTATAGCACGTATAATGTATGATTGTCCCTTATATGTGGCTCCTACCGATGCACAAGTTACAATATTTTTAATCTGCCCTGATGTAGTATTCTTCCATCTCTCCTGAATATCATTAGATGCTTTTTCATCTATAGAATATATACAAACATCAGAACACCCCAATTGCATTCTTCTTGAAGGATAACGTTTTTGCAAAAAATCGGATGTTACATATTGAACAAAGTCTGCCATAGCCACTGTCTTTCTGCACGACAAATAACTACTTGGGGCCAACAATTTTCCACGCCAATCATAATTCCACAGAGCATCCCAAGGACACCCAATAACAGTTACAAATGTAGGTTTATGTTGTTTGTGTGCTATCCTGACAGCTGTATTAGCAGCACCTGACGGCACGTGAGCAATTACAAAATCACTGTCTGTGACAGCTTCCTTGATAATTTGTTTATTTGTTGCAGAATGTAACACCAACTTCTTTAATGTGTTTATCTTTGTGATAGGTATTATTTTTTTTACTTCTCCCATATCGACTTCATCACAAGAAGGTTTCTCAACATCTTCCAATGTTACAATAATACTAAGTTCACCAAAAATAGAATATCTTTTTAGGATATCATTCAAGAAATTATGATAATACTTATTACCACAACATTCGACTTGAACATCATATGCGATTAAGACTCTCATATTATTACAATATTACTTATTTACATTATCTCATTAACTATAGGAGTGAACATATCACTCATTGATACCGAATCAAAGTATGCATACGAGTTATTCGCATACAATTCATAATTATTATTAATGGAAGTTATACATTTTTTTATTTGTTCTACATCAGCATAATCTACACACAACCCCATCTTTGCTGGCTCTATAACATTCTTCAGCCCCGGAATGTCATTGCCTAACATAGGCACTCCAAGCGACGAGTATTCCCATATTTTATTGGGCGCACAGAAAATATTGTTCAAACAGGAATGATCATACGACAAAAGTCCAATGCGGGCCATTTTGGTCACAATTAAATGAGTAGGAGGAACAAGAAATGGAACATAGATTATGTTATTACTAATAGAAAGAAGCTGCTTGAGATAATCCGTTTCTTTTCCCATCAGTATCAAAACAAAATCGGGTAACTCCTTTACTGCGTTACAAATAGGTTCGAGATCTCTGTCAGGGGTTATCAATCCTTGATAATGTATGATTTTTTTACCCTTAATCTGCTCTATGATATCTACCACATTCTTAGGCAGTGTTCCATCCAAAGTAGGACGTTCTAACGGGCGGTTCGGAATAACCGTAGGAGTTTTAGACAACTTCCACCAAACTCTAAAAATGTGAGCTCGCGTAAGATCCGGACACGTTATTAAAGATGCCTTTAAGGCGTATTCCTTTAGGTTCTTGAGATACATTGGAGTTCCATCAAAGAGTTCATAAAGGTTTAGTATATAATGCAGTCGTTTGGTTCTGGGTCCCATTGCCAATAGCGTATCTGCTGTTGGTATATAGAATGTATGTTTCATAAGACCCTCTTTCCTTATGGTCTTCCATACATAGTATCTTATTTTAGACCACACTAAAACTTTCTCTATCTTACTCTTGGCATCTGGAATATTCAACATAATTATTTTCTTGCAGTATTTATGAAGAAAATCCATATTCTCCTCTAATTCGTTTCCACAAATCAGTGTTATTTCGACCCCCAACCTGCTTAATGCTTCTATAGTTGTCATAAGCGGAGGAAAAGAGGATACTTTTGTTTTTTGTACTATTACTAATTCTTTTGCCATAATTTAAACACAAACTGTTGATAAATATATATATAATGGTGATACAATAATCTTAAGTATAGAATTATCCATAAACGATGTCGGATATGAACTTGACGAAGCAAGACGGCCATACTCAAGCGTTACTGTAAACACAAAGGTTGCGAACAGAAAAAACTTTGTTGCAAGAACACCTATAGGAGTATTGATTTTGCGTAGCTCCAAATACAGCATTATATAGAAAGGAAACAACATTGTCATTAATCTAGTAAAGTTGTGTGAGACTCCATAGTTTAGATTCAACACAATAATCATTAACAGGCAAACTCTCACAAAAACACTATTACTCCTTATATATACAAACAAGACATATAGAAAATACATAAAGAAAGTGGCTGTAAAATACAATGCATCCGACCTAAAAAAGTTTTCTATATTCTTTTCATTATACCCACTCGCCATATCTACTAATAACGACAAAGACTCCACTCCTGCAAAAGAAGATACTATAAAGCCCATAAGATTAAATTGCCGAAACAGAAATGAGAGCATAGCCAATATAAATAGCCACTTCTGATTCTTAATGGCAACCGCAAAATACAATGGCAGGAAAAAGAAGGCTGTAGCATGGATACCTAGAGAGAGCACAATTGAAACAATTGCTATTTTTTTGCGTTCATTGATTAGATTGGTAAATGCATAGAAGAATAACGAGGTCGCAATTCCTTGTTTCATTATTTCTGTTACCTGCGTGTAAATCACAAAACAAAGGATTGAGGCTACGACATAATTCAACAAACGGCTTGAGTATTTGATACCACTATACTCAAAGATATTTAATATAGATACAAATATCAAATAATACAGCAACGTCACCCAAAATAATGACAGATATTGAACATTGCCGGTTAACTTATATATTAATATATTAGTCAGACTGAATAATGACGAGCCAAATCTCGGAGTAACATTTTCTAAATTATTGGCATCATATTCGGTATATTGGTAGACTCTAAATATATCACCCGAATCCGTTTTTTGAGTAAATGCCAGAACTCCTAGAAATAAAGCGATAATAAAGAACAGAAACTTATAATCCTTCCTAGTGTAGTTATGATTGGATGCTACCGAATACAAACTATCGCAAAAACTTACGAACGGATTTATAATAAAGAGTATAAAACACCTTAATGGGCTCACTCTTAAACGTTGGTCGTTTTCGTTTTTAATCTTTGACATACTTTCTTCTACAATTCATTAAGCCCAATAATGTCTCGGGCGATAAAACCTTAAACAACACCAACAGAACTTGTTCCTTAGAGCTAAGTCCTATAAACTTTGTTTTTAACACATTGCTTATTAACTTTTTAAAGGCACGCAATTCCTGTAAACCATTAGTATTAGAGCTACACTTTGAAATATAATTCATTACATTGGTATACACGCGCTTGCTGTATGCCACATATAGTTTTATAGAATCATCTACGTGGATTGTTAAGAGATTACCATAAAGCCTGCTCAATTCCTTCATGTATAGCGAATACTGTTCTGCCGAAACCAATTTATGAGTTAGTGAACCGGTTTGGTTCTCCACATAATGATAACCATTCAGATTTGAGTAATAACTGGTATTTATATATTGCATATAGTTCATTACAAATAAATGATCCTCGCCATAGGATACGCGCTCATCAAACCTTACGTTGTGTTTCATTACAATGCATCTATTGAATAATTTAACACAAGGAGAATTAATGATGTTGTTGTTTTCAGCATAGGCAAGTGTACCCACTAAATTGTGTTCTGTGCAGTTTACAAAATTATGCGTACATACTATCTTACCATCTTTAATATTTACATACCCCTGCATGTATATATCGGCAACTTCTGCTCTTAGTCCAAAATCGTCAAGGTATGTTGAAGATATGTAGTCATCACTATCCACAAAGCACAACCAATCACAGTTTGCGTGCTCAATGCCGTAATTTCGTGCCGAACTTACGCCACCATTCTCCTTATGAAAAACCTTTACACGATTGTCCTTCTGCGCATATTCATCGCAAATTTCACCACTTCTATCTGGTGAGCCATCATCTATAAGTAATAACTCAAAATCGGTGAATGTTTGGACAAGAATACTATCTACACAACGACGAAGATAGGTTTCGGCTTTATATACGGGAACTATTACACTTACTTGGGGCATACTATTTGTTTAATTTATTCAACAATAATTCCTTACACTCTTTCCTTTGCTCTTCCAATATGTCATTAACTAAAGTCCAGTTAATCGGCTTTGTGAAGTCCACATTGTCAAGATTATCAGCATCAAGTAGTCTGTCTTCGAGATGGAAGATTTTCAATAGAGAGGTAAAACGGCTCATTCCTCTACCTGCATTACCGATTACCCAAAATGGTTTGTTGAAGATGATGCTAAAGACCATACCGTGGAAACTATCTACAATGGTTAACTTTGCATCCATAAAGGCACGGAGCCATGCAGTAACACTTGGATATACACAATCCTCTATATTGTTTTTAACGTGCTCTACTGTTCTTATTTCTGTTTGGTATTTAGGTAATACTTGAAATGGCTTTAACCCTTTAGAATTTGCCACCTTTTGGATAAACGCTGTAATATTTTCTTTTGGGTCAAGGATGTAGTTGAAGAGTGTACCTTTGGATACAGGTTCGTTCTCTTGTTCTACCAGTCTGACATAATCTTCTTTGGCAAGGAGCATTGTTGGATCGAGTACATGGATGGCATCTACACCAAGATGTTCCTTGCAGAGTTTTACTCCAGAATCCTCACGCACAGTTACAAGGTCGAAATGCTTAGCCAAAGGTGCACAAACTTCGGTCTGCTGTGGTGTAAACTCCCATACGTTTGTTCCAAATGATGCTGCATAAGCTATACGCTTTACATTTTTTTCTCGTACAAAGTCCAAAAACATTGACGGAAGAAAGGCATTGTAGCATGGACGCCAACATTGATCGCTTCCTACTACATAAGCATCGTACCTCACCTTTGCTGCTTGTTTAGCAAAATCACAGAACGAGTGCATTGCAGCAGTATGATTGATGTATGTTTTAATGAAGTGGTTGGTATTGCGTTGTATAACGCTACTTTCGGTTTTATTTGGACAATATCTTATACCTCGAAACATATGAGGAAATAGTGTGTACAATACTCCAACCTTTATTTTGTGCAAAGCGGTACGTATGATGCTTCTGCTCGCTTCCCAATCTATGGTCTCCACCTCATACCCTGCCCTAATGAATATCTGCTGCAAAGCATAGTTCTGCAACAAACCTCCATAGTTTGTATGTAGTCGTTGGGTGAGTATTCCGATTTTCATTTCTACTATTATATATTACTTTTGATTTTTATTTGATATTATCATTTGCGTAGTGCGCGATGGTATCGAACCATAAGCATTGCTCCTCCTATGCACGCACTTTTCATTTAGGCTATTCTATTATTCAAATTCATAACGTTCCACCTCCTCGCCTTTGAGAATGCGCACGATGCGACTACAAGCCTTTCCGTCTCCATAAGGATTTACAGCCTTCGACATTTTATTGTAAGCGTTACTATCATCAAGTAGTGTACTAACCTCATTCATAATCTTATCATAGTCGGTGCCTACAAGATGTACTGTACCACTATACAAAGCCTCTGGACGCTCTGTTGTATCACGCATTACAAGCACTGGCTTGCCAAGCCCTGGAGCCTCTTCCTGAATACCACCTGAGTCAGTAAGAACAATAGTTGACTTCTCCATCAAGTACACAAACTCAAGATACTGCAATGGTTCAATGAAGAAGAAGTTCGAACGAGTTAAATCCTCACCAAACACTTTATGTATTGGTTTGCGTACATTTGGATTTAGGTGCATTGGATATACAAAATCAACATCTGGATATTTCTCTGAGAGATCTTTCATTGCTGTAACCATACGAATAAAACCATCACCAAAGTTCTCACGACGATGACCAGTAATAAGAACAAGTTTTTTGCCATCCTTTAATCTATTGACATCATAACCTGCCTTTGCAAGAATCTCTTCCTGCTCTTTTGCTAATGCTGAATCGTTTTTAAGCTTAGCCACAACCATGTGAAGTGCATCAATCACAGTGTTTCCAGTCACATAGATATTACCATGCGCCTTCTCCTCCATAATATTCTTCTCAGAGAGAGGAGTCGGAGAGAAGTTATATGTTGCAATACGACCAGTAATCTGTCGATTCATCTCCTCTGGCCATGGACTATATATATTATGTGTACGAAGGCCTGCTTCTACATGTCCTACTGGAATCTGTGCATAGAATGCAGCAAGTGCTCCTGCTGTAGATGTCGTTGTATCTCCATGTACAAGTACCACATCTGGCTTACATTCTTTAAATACATCACGAAGACCTGTAAGAACTCGTGCAGTTACATCTGTTAAGTCTTGACCTTGTTTCATAATGTTCAAGTCAAAGTCCGGCTTCACATCAAAGATAGTTAACACTTGGTCAAGCATTTCACGATGCTGACCTGTTACACACACTACGGTTTTAAACTCGTCAGTGTGCTTTTGGAACTCTTTCACAAGAGGACACATCTTGATTGCCTCAGGACGAGTTCCGAATACGAGCATTACTGTTTTCATATATATCATTTCATCTATTTTTAATTTGATATAGAAGTTAGCAGTCAAATTAGGGCGTACCCTAGAGAGCAGGCACTTTTCAGTGCCTACCTTTATTGACTTTGTTAAAAATTCGATTGTAAATTAACATTGTGGACTACTCCAGTCCGATACAAGAGGGTAGGAGTGAAGGATAATCCTTGCACCCCTCAAAGATTTTTTGAAAAAATTACCAAGGTTGTTCCAAACTGAACTGCCATGAAGTTTCACCGTGCTAATGATACTATAGCTGTCATTTGAGCACCTAAATCACTTCCAAAATGAAATGAGTTGTTGCGTGCTGTGGGTAAGCACATTATTGTTCAGACAAAATGACTGAATGGATTGACCATGAGGTAAAGCCTCTGTTTGGTACTTGAAATAAAAGCGTTCTAAATCTTCGTTGCTGTACATATTTTTTTAATTTTTGTTCAGCGCAAAGATATAAACTTCAGTGGTAAGCCCTAATTTGACTGCTTACTAAAGAAATAATCTATTTTCCAATTCCCAAATCACTCAATACTCTACGTGTAAATAACTTTCTGCCCTTTTTGTTAAGGAAGAAGCTATTGAAAAAGAGATCATCATTAAATCTGAATTCTTTATCCTTGCTATAGTCTAAAGTTAAGACTTCACGATTGACTTCTTTCAAATATCCATAGATATATGTTTCTTCAAACTTTGGTGTATAGTACTTAGCAAGATGCTCAGTTACAGGTGGAATTACATATACTGGTTTATACCCTCTTTCTGTACAGAAATCTATGAGTGTCTGCATCAATTTAATTCTATATGCTCTTCCTTCTACGTTTTCCTTTGTAAGAGACGCGTCAAAATCTGATATTCCGAATTGCTTTTTCCATCCATCAATCCATCGCTTAGCATCCCTCTCCAGTTCATCATTCTTCATAGGATTATACTCCAATAGAGTTTCTGGATGGACACCTATCTGCTTATCTTTTCCTAAGAAATACTTGATAAAAGCTTTAATTGCTGTCTTTTTAAAGAGTATCGGGTAATTGGCATAACGCTGAGCTTCTTTGAACATATAAGGTTGAATTGGTTCACCATGTATACCAAATTTGACATACTTCATGGCATCCATAAGTTCTGTCTTCTTATTAAGACCCGTGAATGGCATTATTGTGATGAGAACATAGCCTCCTTGCCTCAAGATACTATGGAAGTGGCGAAGTAGATTGTAGTCTTCAAGTAATGTTTGTGGCTGTTGTGCCCAATTCATAGCTTTTACATTCAAGCCAGCATAATCAAATGCCCACTTACCACCGCTACTACCTAAATTTACCACATCAAAGTTTCTCTCATCATGTTCACGATACCATACATTATCAGGATATGTCTCATGATTAAGGTCTCGAAACATTGATTTGTACCAATTGGTACGATACAAAAGTTCACAACCAGTAATTATCTTAAATGCCTTTCTAAATATTCTAATAAATATGTACATCTTGAAAAAATTAAAAACCAGGGCAACTGGCAGATTCTAAATGGTATTTATAATCCTCGTCCAAAGAACTTACCATTTTCATTTCTTCGTCAGACAAGGCAAAATCAAATATATCAAAGTTCTCTGCAAGTCTTTTGGGCTTCAAAGATTTGAACACAGGTACCGTATGGTTCTGTATATGCCATCTAAGAATAATTTGCCCAACAGACTTTCCGTATTTTTCTGCAATAGCCTTTAATATTTCATTTTCCCTAATCTTTGGAATCATTCTACAAAGTGGAGAATATGCTTGGATCGCAATATTACGTTCTTTTAAATATGAAACAATATCTTCTGCTGTGCGCATGGGATGAAGTTCCATTTGTACACAATGAGGCATAATTTCAACACCTTCATTAAAAAGATGTTCGAAATGACGTATCCGATAGTTAGCCATACCGATGGCTCTTACTTTACCACTCTTATAAACCTTCTCCATTTTGTGCCACGTATCAACATAATGACCTGGATAAGGCCAGTGCATAAGCCAAAGGTCTATGTAATCTGTCTGCAAGTTTTTAAGCGACATATCCATTTGCTCTTCTATGTTGCCCAACGCTTGCTGACTATTACCAATCTTTGTTGTAATGAAAATATCTTTCCGACTCAACCCTTGCTCTTTCAAGCATTCTTTCATCACTCGTCCTACAATATCTTCATTACCATAGTCTCGTGCAGTATCAAATGCTCGAAAACCAATCTGCATTCCTGCGGTAACAAGTTTCTTCATGACTGGATAATCCATCCAATTAGTGGTTTCCACTATTGGAGGCATTTCCACTCCATTACTTAATTTTATATTATCCATGATTTGGTATCCATTCATTATCTAAAGTTTCATTTCTGATTATTGTTTCTGTACCTTTGGTTACAGTAACTGAATTTGCCGGTACGTCTTTTACGACTATCGCATTTGCACCGATTCTTGCATTTTCCCCGATAGAGATGTCGCCTATCAATTTTGCACCACATCCTATATATACATTGTCAGAAACAGATGGGGCACCAATTCTTGACGAACCTTTCAACATATTAGAACCTATCGTTACATGATGAAAAATCACTACATTTTTACCAATTTTAGCCGAGTTACTTATAAATATGCCATGTAATCCATGAGGAAGGATTGGAGGTTGTTGTATTTGGGCACCAAGCCCTATCCAGGCTCCATAATGTTCCAAATACATCTCATAAAGAGCAGCATACCTTCTTCTATTCCTTTCTGATGTCAAGCATTTATTCCTTAAGTTCCATATTCCACCATGAAAAACATTAACCAACAATACTGCATTCTTTCTAACGACCTCTCTTTTTACCCCCCCCCAATACAGATCTTATATTCAATTTATGCATAGCGAAAACATTATATTGTCAATATTGAAAAATACCTTTTTGATACTTAAACTCTTTCTTAGAGCAATAATCAACAACCTCTTGTGTTCTATCCCCAAATATTGGGCCTGTACAGAGTTGCTCCCCAATAACACCAGGTTGTGAGCTATTCAATTCTATTACAATTGGCTCATTTTGCTCATTGAAACAAATATCCCATCCAATAAACTTGCACAATGAAAATTGATTCTTGTGAGCAGTTTCGATATTTTTGAGCAAAGATGGAATTTGATGGAGAATATGATTTTCAAATTTTATACCATTATATTCCGTAAAGGTATTTAATTGAATATCATAACCTACTGTATTAAGCTGACCAGAATTTGATACTCCAATTATAATACCTCCACTTCCCCAATTGTCAACCTTCATTCCTTCTTTGCCAAAACGTAAAACAACAGAAAGGATAGAATACTTGCCATTAAGATATAGTGTTGTTACTCGAAGAGTATTTATGCTAGTATGATTGAACTTTGCAAAACTAGGATGCTGCTTAATACATTCTTGAATTACAAAGTCATTTTTTCGTTCAGACAAAACTCGTAGTATTTCACTACGCCGTTTATCATCATTAAGATTATCTAAACGCAGAAGTTCAACACTCTTGCCGCCAGCAGAATCAACAGAATCTTTCACAACTAAAACATCTTCTTTAATACATTTATTGATTACTTGTTCCTGATTTATTTGCAACATCTTATCATCATAGTATTCACCGTCAATGCAACGAACATAACAATAAGGAAATTTTAGTGTACCTTTTACTAAATATCCTAACAGACTTTTATGTTCGAGCATTTTGGTATAATGATAATTATTCAGTTTATGAGCTACTAGCGGCAAATATATATAATGTGATATATACCTTGGGTTAAAACCACGATAATGCTTAAATAGAGCTAATTCTTCAAAATGCTCTAATTTACCCCCCCCCAATATTTTCCCATACATTTTTCTAACTTGATCTTTTTCATTTCCTGTTAGAGCTGTAAGGCTATTTGAAGGTATATTCTGGAGAACCAGTTTCTCTTCATCCTCCTGTTGTTTTTGTATGCAGAATTTTGAATAATTAGGAAGTACTAATCTCCTATATATGCCATTAATTAATCTATAAATCATTTTTTTCTTATTTTATTGAGTATAAAAGAAATTACTTTCTTACGTGTATCTTTATTGATTCCAAATGTATAAACACATATTAGAGTACACAAACTATTAACAAGCAACGTTAACACCAACCTCAAAAAACTTTCTTCCATTGTAAATACAATTACCAATGGCAGAATAGCTGCTATCATCGAGACAGCTATAGGATGCAAATAAACATACGTAATGTATCTTAAAATGTAAAATTTTTCCCTTTTATATAATGCTCTTGCTTCAAAGAAATTGCAGACAATACCATTAAATGCATAAACAATAAAGCAAGACCATACAGGTAAACCACACTTGAACAAGAGATATACCAAAGGCAAAAAAGAACATGCAGAATACACTCCACTTGTTAAATTAAGAGTTTTAACATCACCTGTAGCATGAACTCCATTAATTGTTGAACGAACTATTATGCGATACAATGCGATTGCTAATACAAAACGAGTGAACAAAACCGTATATTCAGGAACCTCAACCAACCAAAGCTTCAGTATATAATCAGCTTCTAGTATAATTGGAAATGCAATGAGAAACATTAAAAAGTATGAATATCTTCCTGCTTCATAAATCAACTGAAAGAATCTTTTCTTATCACCCTTCGCATAACTTTTTACAATTTGTGGAGTAATAGAGGTTGTGAAATTTGCTGCCAATTGATTTACACCACTTTCAATCTGATATGCTACTTGTCGTGCTGCATTGACTGTTACACCAAAGAAGATATTAATCAATATATTAATACCTTGGCTATTACCTGTTGCGCAAAAAGCACCAACTGTATCCCAAACGGAATAAGAGAGCATTTCTTTATAGATAGTTTTCTCTCTACAAAACGAGATATGTGTCTCTTCGAATCTTTTATAGCAATAAAACCTATAAAAAATTTGTAGTCCAGCACCCCATAAGGCTAAAATAATTGAGTATGCTATCAATTTATCGCTAAACGGTAGATAAAGCAAAGCAAAAACCAAGGAAAGTTTAAAAATAGCTTCAACCAAACCAACATAGGCATAGATATCCATCTTTTCATGCGATATAATCGTAGCGCTATAAGGTACTTGCGTTAATGAAAACATACAAGTAAGTACAGACATCTGGTACACAATATTAGCAGCAAACTCTCTACCCGCAGGGATATTCATTTTGTAATTAACAAACCACAGACCTATCGTTTCCATTAAAAGGAAAAGAAAGCTAGCCATCGCTGTGTGCATTGCAAGAGATGCATTGAAGGTTTTCTTCAACTTTACTGCATCACCTCTTCCTAACTCGAAAGTCAAGAATCGGCTAGTACCAGCTGACAACGATCCATTAATAATAGTAAACATCGCTACCATGCTACCAATGGCTCCATAGAGGCCATAATCCTCAACTCCTAACGCTTGAAGGATAATTCTTGATGCATAGAGGTTAATCGCCATCATCAAGAATGACCGCAAATACAAAAATATGGTATTCTTTGCTATTCTTTTATTTTCTGATGCCATATTTTCTTTATTATTATGGTCTCCAATAAATATTTTCCGCAATCACCTTGGCTGGATTACCGGAAGCAATGCAATGAGCAGGAATGTTGGTTGTAACAACACTATTGGCAGAGATAATTGCACCTTCGCCTATTGTAACACCCTTAGTGATACTTACATTAGAACATATCCACACATGGTCGCCAATTATAACAGGTGCTTTATCTTTATATCCCTTAATAATGACATGATGACCACCATTGTTATCACGTATCCAAACATCACGACCAATATGCACATCATCACCCATTACGATTTTATCAGAACAAACTATCTTTAAACCTATATTTGTAGCACAACTTCCTATCAACATCTGTGCGCCCTTAAATATCTGTATATCGCTATCATATTTAAAGTAAGAATGACCTTTACCAAAACTCAGCGTTGCACCATCTTCTACCAAAAGACGGAATTCCCCCTTACTGCCACGTGTACGCTTCAGATTAAGACTTACCTGACCACCAACTTCTATATTTGCGGTCTTTGCTATGTCTATAGCACAATGAGAAAGTACATCAAAATATTTCCCCTCTAGCAGATTGCTATGAATATTTTTTTTGCAGTAATTCCAATAGAAGATACGGAGCAACTGCATTGGGTTCTTCTTATTGCGATAAATTATTCGAAGAATGTTTTTAAACTTTTCCTTAGCAGAAATCTTATCATTACTCTCGTATGGGAAGAACTTTGCAGCACATTCATCGAATGGCATTTCATCAAGAGCCTTAAAGAATTCTTCTCGATTAATATTCTCAGGATAAGGTAGTTTACCACCCATTATAGCAGTGCTATTACCTGGGACAATATCCTTCAAAGAAAACTCCTTTACAATCAACTTTTCCTTGATTTTTTCAAAGTATTCTAGTCCTTTCTTGGAATTAATCATGATAAGGGAAGTTCCTAAATTCTGCTCTAAAGAAGGATCTACTTGACCGATTCCCCAGAAGTCGCCAAGAGTAATGTCACTCATACGAGGTATACCCTTGAACTTACATTCATAGCATGAAGGGCGTTCAAAGACATTGTTGTGGTATCCACGGCGATAATCATCCTCATGACCTTCGCCATAATACACCAGACCATTTTCAAAAGTTATCTTTCTGGCTAGACTATGCCAACCATGATCCTTGTTCTTGTCCTTAATAGATACAATCTTAGAACCATATTTAGCTTCCAAAGACTCCTTATACTTTTCAAAGACCTTTGGAGAGTTCGTTGCACGACAAAGGAAATCTACAATGATAAGATTATCGTAATCCTTACGAAGGAAGCTTCGCAGAGCAGCCATCTGACAAGGTGAACCACAGGCTAAAACCTTTTCGCCAGCAATCAGCAACTGCTTAATCTGCTTATACAAACCTTCAGCATTACTCTGTACATACTTGGAACTACGAAGACGCTTCAAATCTTTCTTGTCATTAGAAATGAAGTTGAATACCTTCAAGTCATCCGTATAGATGGCACCACTCACATATCCCTTCTGTTTATACATCGCCTGTGCCAACAGAGAGAATATTCCTCCAGATGTGCTGTCAAATCTTATGACAAGATCCTTGTTGTAACCACCATAAACTTTTGGCTCTGACAAATCATTATGCTTCAACTTGTCGATGTTAATCATCGGACAAATTTTCTCGCAAAGATGACAATCAGTACACTTTTCCTTATCTACCTTTGGATACCAGAATCCTTCATGGTCGGTATGGAAAGTAATCGCCTGGGCATGGCATACATCACCACAAGCATGACAACCACAACAATCTTTTTTATTCTTTATATCAATCATTTTAATAAACCTCGTTGAATTTTTCCATTCTGAGTCTTTGGTATTTCATCTATCCATTCATAGTGAACAGGAAGTTTATAAGACTCTAGTTTACCGTTCAGTTGGTTTTTAATATCATCAAAAGTAATGTCACTATCTTTGTTTTTCACAATGAATGCCTTAACAACCTCGCCAAGAACACCTTCCTCATCTGGTACGCCAATACAAGCGCAATCTGCTATACCGGAAATCTTGAATAACTGCTCTTCAACTTCTATAGGACTTACCTTTTTACCACCGACATTAATCAGTTCTTTCTTTCTGCTTATTAAATAAATATATCCTTTTGCTGTCTTATATCCCCAATCACCAGTACGGAAATAATCACCAAAGAAAGATTCCTCTATTGGCAAATCAAGATATCCATGAGTTACATGATCGCCCTTTACGCAGATTTCACCTTCTTGATTTACACCACATTCCTCTCCATTTTCATCCAACACCTTGATATCTGTATTTGGTGAAGCCTTTCCTACAGAATCCAAATGTGCATTATCTTGATGAAATTCCATAAAAGCAGAACGAGAAGCCTCTGTCAAGCCATAGTGCATACATACTCTGGTATAAGGAAGCAGATCGGCAAGTTCCTGCTTCTCATCCTTAGAGAAGAAGGCACTGCCCATTTCTATATATCGAAGTTGCTCCTTGAATTCACTCAGTTTATCGCCAGTAAGTTTTTTGAGGTATCGCCAGCTGGCAGGAACCATTGTGAAACCAGTTACATGGTCTTCCTCCATCGTTCGATATATCTTCTTTACATTGGCAAAGCTACCAAGCAGTATCAATGTCGCTCCCTTAGACAGACAGCATCTTACTCTACCCAAGCCAAAGGAATGACTGACTGGAAGAGCTAGAAGTTCAACATCTTCCTGTGAATTACCAATAAACTCATTGATATTTCTTGCTGCAGCAGCCTCATTATCATAAGTCAAAGGTACCCCTTTAGGTTTACCTGTAGTACCTGTTGTAAAAAGAATGTCTGCAACATCATTTCCATCAGAAAACAAAGGTGTAGAGAAATCAGCAGATAATTCAGCAAAGTCTTTCAATCTAACTTTGAGAACATCCTGTTCACTCTCATCAAATCCTACAAGAAGACTAGCATGCGTTTGCTTCACTATATAATCCAATCTAGTAGGATTAGTTGCAGCATCAATAGGAACAACCTTCAATCTTGCTAAGTGTGCGCCAAAATAGGCATATACGAACTCTATCTGTTTGCCTGCTGCAAGGACAATAACATTTCCTTCGTTTTGCGATAATTGAGATTTGAAATAGTCTCTTGCTCCCAATATACGTTGGCATAACTGAAGATAAGTCGCAGACTTCTTACCGCTCTTTACAGCTACCTTGTCGGGCTGTATAGTCGCCCACTGCCAGATTTGTTTTTCGATACTTTCTAACATATAAATAACCTTTGTGCTGTATTTATTGTATTGTCTCTTATTTGTACTTAAGCAGAAATTATTCCGTCAAATCCTCAATGAGACTTACAATATCGGAAACATCTTCCAAATCCATAACCATATCAGGCGTAATCTTAACATCAAATTCCTTCTCCAATTCTGCTAAGATTGCCACATTGTGAAGGGAATCCCACTCATCAAGTTCTCCGATTTCAGTATCTAACTCTACTTCACTTGTCGATACGTTAAGTACACGTGCTATCAATGCAATAACTTTTTCTTCCATTATTTTGATTTTTTAGTTTATACTCGTTTTAAATTATACTTTCGTATAGTCTATAAGTAAACAGTCTATTTAGGGCACCCCCCAGAGAGCAGGCACTTTTCAGTGCCTACCTTTATTGACTTTGTAAGTTAAAAATTCGA
>ERZ1026870.580-NODE-580-length-19797-cov-109.776314_pt1 | contig 19797 bp, 17 predicted proteins | sample MGYA00380165_ERZ1026870 | MGnify/ENA primary metagenome ERZ1026870 (study PRJEB33269, sample SAMEA4719801) | human gut metagenome | biome: human-associated habitat; feature: organic feature; material: feces | place: Cameroon | collected 2013-10 ...
TTCTTGTACTACTTGTCTGTTTATGTAAAATCTTTCAAAGAACTCTTTCTTTATCTTGCTTCAGAGTAATGCTTGATTTCTCAAAAGCGAGTGCAAAATTACAAACAATCCTTGAATCCACCAAATTTTTCTCGAAAAAAGTTTTATTTTAGCCAAATATTTAACAGTTATAAACATTTAAGCATTTTTTACACCTTATTATATATATAAATAGACTGAACTTTTGGCTATTCCAATATTTCTTCGTACTTTTGCCCTATCAATCAGTAAGGTTTAACAGAAAACGGAAATTCATCATGAAAATTATTGTATCAGAAGAAATCGAATCGGTATGTCCCACCTTTGTGGGTGCATGCGTAGAAGCCAATGTTGTGAACACCCATTATTGTCAGGAACTCTGGGAGGAGATTCATGCACTTGGCGAGAAGTACAAGGAGACGCTGACCACGGAATCCCTGAAAGAGATGAGCGGCATCGCTGCCACTCGAAAGGTATATCGTGCCTGCGGCAAGGACCCTTCACGCTATCGCCCTGCTTCAGAAGCCCTCATCCGAAGAATGCTGCAGGGCAAGGAACTCTATCAAAGAGATACGCTGGTGGACTTGGTAAATCTGGCAAGCATCGCATACGGCTACAGTATCGGCGGTTTTGACGCCGATAAGTTTGAGGGAGACACTCTGACCCTAGGTGTGGGCAAGGCAGGCGAACCATACGAGGGCATCGGCAGAGGCATAATCAACATCGAAGGCCTGCCTGTTTACCGAGACAATATCGGTGGTGTGGGAACTCCAACCAGCGACAATGAGCGAACCAAGATGAATCGCGACACTACCCACCTGGTGGTTCTCATCAACGGATATGATGGAGACGAACAGCATGTTCGCGAGAATGCTGAGTACATCATCCAGCTTCTGAAGAAGTATTGCCAAAGCGATGGAGGCAACTACTTCATCTATCAATAGTACTTCATTTATAAAGAAAGAAATCTCTCTAAAAAGAAAAAGGGGACCGGCCACTGCCGGTCCCCAAGACGAGAGAGATATAAGTGTTGACATTGTCAACAACGAGGCAAAATCACTTTGCCTTATATCTTTATATTCATTATCTCTTATATGACAAGCCGCCTCACAAATATGACTTTTTGTCATACATCATCCCTCTTTTGTTTAACAACTTACAAATTCGGGTACAAAGATACATACATTTTATAAAACAAACAAACTTTTTGATAACAAAACACCACAATTACCTTATTTTTCTATCTTTTTCGTATATTTTCCGCATGTTTATTTACTTTTAGAAACTATTTATAACTAAAAAAGAGACAAAAGGTAAGGATTAATATCAAAAAGCTGCACTTTAGATTACTCCATACTTCAGCAGGGCATTCCTAACCCCATCCTCATCCACATGGGTGGTAATGTAATCGGCTACCTGCTTCAGTTCTTCTCCGGCATTGCCCATTGCCACACCTACACCAGCCTTCTTGATGATAGAGATGTCGTTGCCGCCATCGCCAAAAGCCATGGTCTCATCAATGTTCAAAACCAGATAATCAGCCATTGCCTGGAGTCCCTTTCCCTTGTCGGCTCCACGCGCTGTGATGTCGGTAAAGGCAGGATGCCATCTGCCGGAAGTGCAGTTTTCGAGCGTAGGCATCAGGAGCGCCTCCTGCTCCACGGTACAGAAAGGAGTAACCTGCAGGATAGCCTCATCACCCAAACTGTTGATATCGGTGACGAAAACGCTGCTGTCTACCCCCAATCCCTTGCAGAAAATCTCATAAACCTCGTCGGTATAATGATGAATGGCAAAACGAGTCTCGCTGACCACGATGGCAGGATAGTTATCTCTATCAGCAGCCTCGATGATTTTCTTCACGTCAGAAGGAAGAATGGCGTGCTGGCTCACCAATGTATCCTCCACAAAGCAGCGGGCACCATTGGCGGTGATGTAACCATCGATGAGATGCTCTATCTGACCGAGGTTATTGATGATCTGCTTGGGGCGTCCCGTAGAAATATACACCTCTACCCCATTCTTCTTAGCCTGTTCCAAGGCGTCCACTGTGCTCTGCGGAATCCTGTGGGTCTTGAAACTCACCAACGTGCCGTCGATGTCGAAAAACAATGCTTTTATCTTCTTATCCATAAATATGTCTTTTAAACCTTAATATATATAAAAGAGGTGTAAGCCTCATCTTGCTCTGATTTTCAGGTGCAAAATTACTAAAAAACAGATAATTAGCAAAAGAAATGCAGATTTTTTAAATTTTCCTTGCCACTTTCGCAGAAAAAACGTATATTTGCTTCGACTTTCATGCACAAGAAAACATCTTGACCCATGCATAGGAAAGCAATCCAAAAACCTAAAAAGATTATGAAGAAGAAGAACTACGCTCTCGTAGCATCCTTCCTGATGATGCTAGTAGCGACGCTTACTTCATGCGAAAAGTTTGCACTCGATGAAACGAGTACTGACCCACATGATGCAAACGCCAATGTAACCTTCCATGTCTCCATGGGAAAGAACCAGTCGACAGAATTCAACACCAAGGCTGCTGAATTCAACACTCAGTTGTCTGGATTCAACACCAAGGCAACCGACAGCAATGCCATCCCGCTGGAGAAAGTATGCTCCCGACTCTCACTCGGCATCTTCGACGAAATAGGAAAGGTGAAGACCCTCAACACCCTATCTACAGACAAGGAATACGGCAAACTCTCCGTCGCTCTGGACGAAGGCGAATACCGGGTAGTCATCATCGGACATAACGGAGCCGGCAACTGCACCATCAGCTCTCCGGAAAAGATAAAATTCAGCAACAACAAACTCACCGACACCTTTTATTATTACGGCAGACTCAACATCACCAGCGAGGAAACCGAAGAGACGATAGAACTGAAACGAGCCGTGGCACAATTCAAGGTCCACATCACCGACTCCGTCATCCCTGCCAATGCCCGAAGCATCAAGTTCTACTACACGGGAGGAAGCAGCACCCTCGACGCCACCAGCGGTTACGGATGCGTGAACAGCCGCCAGACCGAAGTCTTCAAACTGACTAAAGACCAGAGAGACTATTCCGTATATACCTTCCCGCACGAAGACAGTCAGGGACTGAACATGAAAATCAGCATTCTCGACGCTGACGGCAAAACCATCAGGGAACTGGATAAAGACAACATCGAGGTGAAGTGCAACTACATCACCAAGGCAAACATCAGCATAGCCGAAAGTTCCGGCGACAATCCGGGTGGCGGCGATGGAGAAGATGAAGACGATAAAGGAAATGGCGGATTCAACATCCTGTTCAATCCGGAATGGGCAGGAGAAATAAACGTTGAATTTGAATAACTTATCAAAGATAAAGAGGATAACTTATCAAAGATAAAGAGAATAACTTACCATATTATTTAGGAGAAAAAGAACAACGAGAATTCATCTTGTATGTTCTTTTTTTCCATAATATAATATATTTTTCGATTCTTAAAGATTTGATAATTAAATTTTCTTTGCCATTTAAGAATAATTCCATAATTTTGCATCCGATATTATATAATATTATTGTAAAAGGATGAAAAAAATATTAACTCTTATCATGCTGATGGGAGCAATGACTGCCGCCGAGGCTCAATCTCTGGAATTGAACCTGGACAGTTGCCGTGCCATGGCGCTGCGCAACAACAAGCAGCTCAATGCCTCTAAGCTCAAGAAAGACGTGGCGACCAACCTGAAGAAGTCGGCACGCACGAAATATTTGCCTAAGGTTGATGCCTTGGGCGGATACGAATGGTTCAGTAAGGAGATTTCCCTGCTCAATGATGGTCAGAAATCAGCATTCAGCAATCTGGGATCCAATATCCTGGGCGGCATTTCAGGCAACGCCAACAATTTGATGACCGAACTGGTGGGCAAAGGACTGCTTACCCCAGAACAGGCGCAGAAGATTGGCGGATTGCTCAACGAGAAAGGTGGACTTATCCAGCAGCAGGGCAACGCCCTGGGGCAGAGCGTGGTGGATGCCTTCCGCACCGACACCCGAAACATGTGGGCTGGTAGCGTGATGGTGCGACAGCCTATCTACATGGGTGGAGCCATCATCGCTGCCAACAAGATAGCCGACATCGGGGAGCAAATCGCCGACAACGACCTCGACATGCAGACCCAGCAGACCCTCTACAGCATTGACCAGGCCTACTGGCTCGCCGTTTCCCTGAAACAGAAATACAAGCTTGCCACCAGCTACCATGACCTGGTGAAGAAGCTGAACGAAGATGTGCACAAGATGATTCAGCAGGGAGTAGCCACCAAGGCGGATGGACTGAAGGTAGATGTAAAGGTAAACGAAGCCGAGATGAAGATTACCCAGGCAGAAGACGGACTGGTACTCTCGAAGATGCTGCTCTGCCAGCTCTGCGGCATCCCGATGAACCAGCAGATAACCCTTGCCGATGAAGACAAGGAGTCGCTGGCACTGTCTGGAACACCTGTGGATACTGAGCAGCAGCGGGTAGCCGCATCCGATTCTGCCATGAACACCCGTCCGGAGTTGCGCATGCTGCAGAACACCCTCGATATTTCGAAGCAGGCCACCAATCTGGTGCGTGCCGTCTATCTGCCACACGTGGCTTTAACAGGCGGATACACCATCTCGAATCCGAATGTATTCAATGGTTTCGAGAAGAAGTTTGCAGGTGTATGGAATGTGGGCGTCATCGTTCAAGTGCCGGTATGGAACTGGTTCGACGGAGCCTATAAGGTGCGCGCAGCCAAGGCTGCCAGCAACATCGCCCAGATGAATCTCGACGATACCCGCGAGAAAATCCATCTTCAGATTGCCCAAAGCCAGTTTAAGGTAAAGGAGGCACAGAAGAAGCTCAGCATGGCGATGAAGAACATCGACAGTGCCGAGGAAAACCTGAGATGCGCCAACCTTGGATTCAAGGAAGGCGTGATGGAGGTGACCGACGTGATGGCTGCACAAACAGCCTGGCAGCAGGCACAGAGCCAGAAAATTGACGCAGAAATCGACGTGAAACTGACTCAGGTGGGCCTGAACAAGGCACTGGGAATCCTGCAGTAATTATAAAAACATAAAATAAAAATCAGAAGAATATGTCTAAGAAATCACAGCATAACAACATATTGCTCGCCGTTATCGGATTTACGGCAGTAGTCATCCTCGTGGGTGTCATCGGTTTCTTCACCCTGGAACAGAAGGACGACACCATCCAGGGCGAAGTGGAAGTATCAGAATACAGAGTATCCTGCAAGTTGCCGGGTCGTGTAGTAGAGTTGAGAGTGAAAGAGGGCGACTACGTTCACGTGGGCGATACCCTAGCCATCCTTGAAGTTCCAGAGATGAAATCGCAGGAGCAGATGCTCCAGGCTACCAATGCGGCAGCCGAGGCGATGAAGGATTTGACTGATGCCGGTGCCCGCAAGGAGCAGATTCAGGGTGCCTTCCAGCTGGTTCAGCAGGCAGAAGCAGCCGCTACCATCGCCAAGAAAACCTACGACCGCATGCAGAACCTCTACAACGAGGGCGTCATCAGCGGTCAGAAACGCGACGAGGCCTTCGCTGCCTACAAGGCTACAGAGGCTCAGGTAGCAGCAGCCAGAAGCCAGTATGAAATGGCGAAGAACGGAGCCCGTGAGCAGGAGAAGCGCATGGCAGCCAACAACACCCAGGCTTCGAAGAGCGCCGTGGATGTAGTGAAGAATCTTTTGAAGGAGACCGTCCAGGTGGCTCAGTGCGAAGGCGAGGTAAGCAACGTTTATCCTAAGGTAGGCGAGCTGGTAGGTCTCGGTTCCCCAATCATGAGCATCTCTATCATGAGCGATATGTGGGGCACCTTCAATGTGCGTGAAGACCATCTGCAGGGTTTGAACAAGGGCGATGAGTTCACCGCTTTCGTTCCTGCCTTCAACAAGGAAATCAAGATGAAAGTGTATTACCTGAAGGACCAGGGCTCTTACGCCACCTGGAAGGCCACCAAGGACAATGGCGATTACGACCGCAAGACCTTCGAGGTGAAGGCCCGTCCTATCACCAAGCTCGATGGTTTGCGCCCGGGAATGTCACTCATCATTAAATAACTTCTATGTTCAAGAGATTATATCATATAGCCCTCAGAGAATGCGGCATCATGTGGAAGAATCCCATCTATCTCTTCTGCATGGTCATCTTTCCCATCGTGGTGGTGATTTTCTTCACCTCCCTGATGAAGGAAGGTGTGCCTACGGATATGCCTGTGGGCATCGTTGACCAAGACCACTCGGCCACCTCCCGGCAGCTGGTACATAAGCTCGATGCCTTCCAGACCACCAAGGTGGTGTCGCATTACGAAAACATCGCTGAGGCAAGACATGCTATACAGAAGAACGAAATCTATGCCTTCCTGCTCATCCCCGATGGTACGGAGGCAGGATTGATGGCTTCCCGACAGCCTAAGATTTCGTTCTATTACAGCAGCGTGTCGCTGGCGGCAGGTTCCCTGCTCTTCCGAGATTTGAAGACCATCTCTACCCTGGGAGGCGCTGCAGCAGGAATGGCGAAGCTTTCGGCACTGGGAAAGACGAATGATGAAATCATGACCTTCCTGCAACCCATCGCCGTGGATCTGCACATGATTGGCAATCCATACGCCAACTACAACTACTATCTCTCCACCGTGATGGTGCCGGGACTCATCATGCTCTTCATCTTCCTGCTTACACCTTATTCTATAGGAACGGAACTGAAGTTCAACCGTGCCAGAGACTGGATGCGCATGTCGGACAACAACCCTTATCTCGCCATCGCCGGCAAGATGCTGCCGCAGACACTCATCTTCCTGAGCATCTTCCTGCTCTTTGAGTTCTACATCTATTATGTGTTGGGATTCCCTCATCCGGGCGGCGTACTGCCCATCGTGCTCCTGGGCGTGATGAGCGTATTGGCCTGCCAGTGCTTCGGCATCTTTGCCTTCGGACTGATGCCTTCGCTCCGCATGTCGATGAGTATCTGTTCGCTGTGGGGCGTGGTGAGTTTCTCCATCTGCGGAGCCACCTATCCGCTTTTTGCCATGGATTCCCCTATCGAAGCCATCGGTCAGCTCTTTCCTATGCGTCACTACTACATGATTTACCAGATGAATATCTTCAATGGTTTCCCGATGAGCGATGCCGTGCTCCACTGGGGTGCGCTGGTGCTTTTCTGCGCCCTGCCTATCCTCACCGTCTGGAACATCAAGAAGGCAATGCTGGTATATAAATACTTACCGTAATGAAGAAAAGTAGTTTATTATATAAGATTATCAATGGCATCTGGGACATGTGCTACATCTGGAAGACGGAAATGCGCAATGTTTTCCGCGATGAGGGTGTGCTCATCTTCTGCATCCTGGTGCCGCTGGGCTATCCGCTGCTCTACTCGTGGATTTACAACAACGAGGTGGTGAGAGAGGTGGATACGGCGATTGTGGACCTGAGCCACAGCCACAGCTCCCGAGAGTTTACCCGCGACTACGATGCCTCTCCCGATGCCAAGGCCACCTATTACTGCAACAGTCTCGACGAGGCGAAGCAGCTGGTGCAGAAGCAGGCGGTGCACGGAATCATCTATATTCCTGCCGACTTCGACACCCGATTGAACCGAGGCGAACAGGCACATGTGGGCGTTTATTGCGACATGAGTCTGATGCTTACCTACAAGGCGATTTACCAGACGGCACAGAGTGTGGCGAGCCATATCAACTCGGGCATTCAGATTTCGAAAGGTGGAGGATTCACGGATAGAGACGATGAGCTTACCGCCCATCCATTGGAATTCGATGAAGTGCCGATATTCAACACCACCGGCGGATACGGCAACGCCATCCTGCCAGGCGTGCTGGTGCTCATCCTGCAGCAAACCATGCTGCTGGGCATCGGAATGGCGGCAGGAACCTCGAGAGAGCTCAACAGAAACCGCGAACTGATTCCGGTGAGCAAGCATTATGGCGGCATTTTTCGCATCGTATTCGGCAAGGCTCTGGTTTATTTCATGGTCTATGCCGTATTGGGCATGTATCTTACGCTGGTAGTGCCGAAGATGTTCGGCTTCGTCAGCATGGTAACCTGGACCACCATCCTGGGCTTCCTTCTGCCTTATATTCTGTCGTGCGTATTCTTCGGATTGATGCTATCTTGCTTGGTAAGATATCGTGAGAATGTAATGCTTCTGGTGGTTTTCACCTCAGTACCATTGCTTTTCATGACGGGAATTTCGTGGCCACAGAGCAATATTCCTGCCTTCTGGCAAGGTTTTGCCTGGGTTTTCCCATCCACCTTCGGCATCAGAGGATTCCTCAGAATCAGCAGTATGGGAGCATCGCTAGTCGATATTCTACCAGAGTTCAGAGCCCTTTGGATACAGACCGGTGCCTATTTTCTCGCCACCTGCCTGGTTTTCAGGCAGCAGCTGCGCTCAGCAAGACTCAAGGCCAATCTTACTGCCGAAGTGGCAGAAGAAGAGGATGAGGCAGAAGAACTTCTGGAGGCTAAAAAATAAAGAGCTAAAATTCAAGAATCAGTGGTTGACCATACAAAAAACAGCTGTTAACTGTTAACCCTGTTAACCCCTGATAAAAATAAAGCTAGGACTGCTTGATGGCAATCCTAGCTTTTTTATATTAAACCTAATTCAAGTTTCGCAAGTAACCTCCGGTCCCCGAAGGGGGCCAACTTTCAATAACCGCTGGTGGAATGACCGAAGGTCATGGAACCTGCGGACAACCAATAGTAGGGAGAAAGCGTCCCCAAAGGGGGCGAACCACATCCAGTCTTGCTCCTGTTCGCCCCCTTCGGGGACGATAAGAGAGTATCTGTGACTATCCGCAGGTTCCATTCCCTTCGGTCATTCCACCCGCGGTTATTCACATTCGCCCCCTTCGGGGACGGTAGAATGCTACTTGCGAAACTTCAGAACCTAACCGAATAGATTACTTGTGCGTACTGACAATCTTGGTTGGAGCCTTCTCGGCATTTCTGCGGTTCACCACAGTAACGATGCTCTGGGCGAGGCTCAGGAAAGCCTGACCGGTGATGGAATCTACCTTGGTAGCAGCAGGCGCACCATCATCACCACCCTCGCAGATGCTCTGAACAATAGGAATCTGGGCGAGCAATGGCACATTCATCTCATTGGCCAGGTTCTTGCAACCCTCCTTACCGAAGATGTAATACTTGTTCTCAGGCAACTCGGCAGGCGTAAAATAAGCCATGTTCTCGATGAGACCCAGGATAGGCACATTCACCCTGTCATTCTGATACATGTCAATACCCTTTCTTGCATCGGCAAGTGCCACCTGCTGAGGAGTACTTACGATCACCGCACCCGTGATGGCGAGAGTCTGGAGCAGGGTAAGATGAATGTCACTGGTGCCAGGAGGAGTATCGAGGATGAAGTAATCCAACTCACCCCAGTCAGCATCGGCAATCAGCTGCTTCAGGGCAGAGCAAGCCATACCGCCACGCCACAAGGTAGCCGTAGTAGGACTTACGAAGAAACCGATACTCAGCAATTTCACGCCATACTTCTCGACTGGTTCAATCAAATCTCTGCCATCCTTGTGAACAGAATAAGGACGCTCCTCTTCTACGCCAAACATCTTAGGCATGGAAGGACCGAAGATATCCGTATCGAGCAAGCCCACCTTGTAGCCCAACTTGGCAAGTGCGATGGCGAGATTGGCAGAAACGGTGCTCTTGCCAACTCCACCCTTGCCCGAACTTACGGCGATGACGTTCTTCACCTGAGGAAGCATTTTGCCCACCTCTGGACGAGGAGCCGACTTGAACTCAGTAACAATCTCCACCTCTACCTCCTTAGAGATATGATAATGGATGGCAGCCTCAGCCGCCTTCACGGTACTCTTCAGGAAAGGATCCGTATCACGAGGGAAAAGCAAAACCACCTTCACTTTCATACCGTTGATGCTAGGCGTATCCGCCAGCATCTCGCTCTCGATGAGGTTCTTCTTGGTGCCCGGATAAATCACCGTAGCAAGAGCCTCTTCTATCAATTTTGGATATAATGTCATAATTTTTAATTTTGTCTTGTGCAAAAGTAACAATAAATAATGTAATAAGCAAATAAAAACTAAATTATTTCAGATATTAAACGCCCAAGGCACCGCTTTGCCATCTCTACATCTTTATTTCATTGTTTACGGAATATAATAAGTCCAAAAATTGAGCCCTATCTTTTGGTGAAATTAAAACACTTTTCCCATCAACAAATAAGATTCTTATCCGAGATAACGACAATGCCGGAGCACTTTCCCAGGTATGAGATTCCTCAATTTGCTTTATTTTTTTTATATCATATTTAGCCCTATAAAATGAGCCACACTTGACTATAAGTATGTGATTAGACACAACATACTTGGTATTACAAAAAATATCAGCTAAAAATACAAATAATAAAGTTGGCAGTATCAAATCCCAACTATTAAAATCAATAAAGAGAATAGGAATTATGGCAATGGTTGAGAAACCAAAGCAAAATATCACCAACCACATATCAATTTTCGACTTGAATACCATAGTTCCTACTTTTTTAAACTGTGCTACAAACATAAAATCTTCTGCAAAAGTAATAATAAATAATGTAATAAGCAAATAAAAACTAAATTATTTCAGATATTAAACACTTTTATGTATCTTTGCAAAACTGCAAAATGTGAAGTTTCGCACTTAACGACGAACATCGGTTCAAATATCGAAGAACATCGGTTCAAAATATCGACGAACAACGTCATTTAATGAACAATCAACGTTTAAAAACGAAGAAAATGAATTATAAGAAGATTATAATATGCATCGCCTTGGGCTTGGCTGGATTCACTTCGAATCTTTCGGCAACCGAACCTGCCGCAGCCATCAGGAGCCACAAGGCTGTGGATGCTTCAGCACCCAATGTTTACTGGACAGATGCCAATGGCCAGGTAAGCTACAACATCAACGCCAAGACTGCCCCTGTGGTTAAAATCGCTCTCAACCTTTTCGAGAACGACATGAAGGCAGTAACCGGAAATGCTGCCCGCCAGAAAGCCGCCGCTCCTATCCAGATATTCCAGCTCGACCAGCTCAGCAACAAGGAGTTTTCAGGTTTGGAGAAACTCGGTGCGCCCGTTCAGAAAATCATCACCACCAAGGACGCCTACTTCATCGGAGTAAGAAAGAACAAGCTGATTGTGGTGGGAAGCAACGCCCGAGGCACTGCCTACGCCATCCTCGAACTCTCGAAGATGGCAGGAGTTTCACCCTGGAAGGACTGGTACGATCTGAAGCCTCAGCCACGCAAGAGCCTCTTCACCCCCGTAGACCAGCAATGGACAGGCATCCCGAGAATCGAATTCAGAGGTCTTGCGCTGAATGGCAGCAAGTGGATGAAGCCTGAGAACTACAGCCGCATTGCCCGCCTGATGCTGCGTCTGAAGTGCAACACCCTCTGGCAGGTAGACGGCAAGCACGACGCTACCTACAACAAGGCAGTGGTAGACAGTTTCGACATCTGCATCGCCGACAACTACAAGGTGACGGAATGGACGGGCAAGAAGCACAAGAAGAAGCACAGAAAAACCATCGAGAACGTGAAGATGGTTTGCGATAACGCCGAAATGCCTATCGAGAATGTGGCTCCGGGCCTGGTACTCGATATGCTCAACAACAGGGATTATCTGGAAACCAAATCAGATCGCCACGAGAAACCCCACCGCCATGAGGCTCATAACGACGAGGACTGTGCCTGGATAGCCAACGTAACCAATCCCAAGAAGGCACCCTTGCAGCTTGCCATGATGTCGGATCTTGCCTGGAACCCGTATGCGCTCAAGGCGGGCATCAGAAACTATCTACAGTCGTGGCTCAACCAGCTTTTCGGAAGCATTGCCGGCAAGAAGATCCAGCCGCTCATGGAGGAGTACTACCGACTCACCAGCATCCGCCAGCCAGCCTACATGGCCATGCCATACGGCGACACCAAGTTCCATTCGGGCGAGTTCGGCAACGAGCTGGAGCGTTTCCTCTACAACTATGATTTATTGAAGACGAAGACGGTGAACATCGAGAAGACCCTGCCAGCCAACCAGCGCGACGGTTTCTTCGAGATCGTGAAATACCCTATCTTCTCGGCTGCCCTCATCGCCGAAAAGGAGTTGGAGGCACAGGAGGCAAGAGACATCGCCCGTCCGGGCCTGTTCCCCAATGACGATGAAGCCAAGGCTGCCGCTGCCGTGAGCCTCAGCGCCTACAACACCCTGAAGCAGCTCAACGCCTATTATATGAAGTTGGGCAAGGGCAAATGGAGCAATTTCATCAGCATCAATGGTGCCGAGATGCAAGCCCCACAATTGCCGGGAACCCTTACTGCCAACGAAATCAAGCAACTGAAGGGGGAAGCCTTCGACAGAGATCAGGACCTTCAGCCGCTGGTAAACTTTACCAAGCCGATCATCGCCAAGAACGCATACGACTATACGAGTTATACGAAAGCCCCAGTCCTGAAGGGTCAGACTGCACAGGATATAGAGCTGAAGCCTTTATTGGGTCACAGCAATAAAGCCGTGAAGTTGCCTAAGGGAGCGAGTCTGCGCTATAGATTTGCAAGCAGTCAGTTGGGCGATGCCCGCTTCACACTGGCCGTGATTCCGGGTTATCTGTCGAATACGAAGGATATGCGAGTGAGTGTGAGCATCGACAATGCCGAGCCAGTGGTTTGCCAGATGATGGAGGATACCCGAAGCAAGGACGGCAAGTTTGGCATCTGGCGTGGTCAGGTGCTGAAGAGTTTCTACGTCACCCTGCTCGACGGTTATCACACCATCGATATCAAGGCATTGGATGACAATGTGATTATCGACCAATGGGCATTGGATTTCGACGTAGATAGAGAATACTATGTATTCCCGGTGTTGAAATAAGGGAAACGTTAACAAAACTAACTCATAGTCTTTTGTTTAGCAACTCATGGTTTTACTGCCCGCAACTCATAGTTTTCTGCAGGCTTAAACTATCTTTCTGGTCTTCTATGATGCCTCTTTCCGGTCTTCTATGATGCCTCTTCTTGGTCTTCAATGATGACCAGGGGGAGGCATCTTTTATTAGACTGAATTGATAGTTGATAGTTGACAGTTGATAGTTGGCAGGGTTAACAGGGTTAACAGTTAACAGCCCAAAAATGCATGGTTACCCCTCCCCTTACTATAAAAGAAGTATATATATATTATAATATAATAATGTACGCGAGGGGGACCCTTGAAAAATCAGCTGTTAACTGTTAACCCTGTTAACCCTAGTGCAGAGAGAAAGAAGATAAGAGAAGAGAGAAAGAGGATAAGAGAAGAGAGAATTGAAAATAAAAAAGCACTCCAAGAAGCGGAAACTCCTCAAAGTGCTCTGATCTAAAAATTATCTCTTATTGGTTTTTTACGCAATAAAGAAACTCTCGGATTATCCGAAAGCTATCGGATTACTCGATAACTACGGTTGTCCAACCGTGCTTGTCCTCGATGGTACCATACTGGATTCCACGGAGGGTATCATACAGGTGCTTAGAGATAGGACCTGGCTTCTCGCCGAAGTTGTAGCGCTTGCCAGTATCCAAATCGTCGATGTAGCTGATAGGACTGATTACGGCAGCCGTACCGCAGGCACCAGCCTCCTCGAATGTATCCAGCTCATCCTCAGGAATCTGACGACGCTCTACCTTCATGCCCAAATCCTCAGCCAACTGCATCAAGCTCTTGTTGGTGATGGATGGGAGGATAGATGTACTCTTAGGAGTAACGTATGTATTGTTCTTGATACCGAAGAAGTTGGCAGCACCACACTCATCCATGTATTTCTTCTCCTTGGCGTCGAGATAGAACTCGCAGGCGTAACCCTTTTCGTGAGCGATAGAGTTGGCTCTGAGGGAAGCAGCGTAGTTACCACCCACCTTATAAATACCTGTTCCGAGAGGAGCAGAGCGGTCGAAATCACGAATGATGACGTATGGGTTGGTAGAGAATCCACCCTTGAAGTATGGACCTACTGGGGTTACGAAAATCAGGAAGCAATACTCCTTAGAAGGATGTACACCCACCTGAGGACTTGTACCGATGAGCAAAGGACGGATATAGAGTGTAGCACCACTCTCGTAGGTAGGAATCCACTCCTGGTTCAGGCGGACCACCTTCTTGACCATCTCCTCAAACAGTTCTGTTGGCACCTCTGGCATCAGGATACCACGGCATGTGCTCTGCAAGCGGGCAGCGTTCTCGTCCATACGGAACACGCGCACCTTACCGTCTGGGCAACGATAAGCCTTCAAGCCCTCGAATGCCTCCTGACCATAGTGCAGACAGGTTGCAGCCATGTGCAATTTCAAATACTCATCAGAGCAAACTTCTATTTCGCCCCATTTGCCGTCGCGATAGTAACAGCGAACATTGTAGTCAGTCTGGCGATAGCCAAATGACAAATTAGACCAATCTAAGTCTTTCATAACATCCTATTTTTAAAATGTTCTACTAATATTTATCTGCAAAAGTACAAAATATTCTACTAATCTGCAACTATTTTGCGATAAATTTAATAAAAACGTTATCATTTTATGGGTTTATACCATTTTCGGGCATGATTTTGCCATTTTTATGCCTGAATATAGCATTTTGGGGAATCAATCTTCGCTGAGCAGTTTCTTGATCTCCTCATCAGTCTTGGTGAGTTTATCCTTGCAGAGTTTCACCAGAACCTTGGCACGTTTCAATTGCTCGGAGAGCTGGTCGATGTCGAGTTCGTCGTTCTCCATTCTTTCTACGATTTGTTCAAGCTCTCTTACGGCTTGCTCGTATTTCATTTCTTCTTTTGCCATAGTTTTATTTTGTTTTGGAGTTAACAGTTAACAGTTAACAGTGGATATTTTAAAGCTTTTGCCCTTACAGGGCGACAGGATTGCGGCCTTTATTACCCAAGGCGCTGCCCTGGGCTAGGAGCTTCTGCCCTTTCAGGGCGCGTGGGTGAGACACTTGCGAAAGTTCAGTTAACTATAAATTATTCATTACTTCTGCCTTCACGCTGCCTTCGGCGAATTTCGTTTCGATAATATCCCCGGATTTCAGCTGCGAGGCGGAGCGGACGCTCTTGCCATCTTTCAGCGTGATGCTGTAGCCACGTTTCAGCAGCAGGGCGGGGTCTTGCGACTGGATGCGCTGCTCGAGGAGCTGGAGGCGATGGCTTTCGTTGAGCATCTTCCTTTCCAATACCGGCTGAATGTTCTGGGAGATGATCTCGAACTTGCGCTGGGCATTTGCAACCCTGGATTGCAGATTCGTGGTGAGACGATTCATCAGACGGTCGAGATAGGCTCCCTGACGAGTCTTTACCAGCGAGAACTGAACGGGGATGGAGGTGCTCAATCTCTCTAGCCTCATCTTCTCTACCTGCAAGCGATGCTTCACGTTCTGCACGATGGCTTCCTGCGCATTCATCACACGGGCATAGACCTCTGTGAGATGGTTGATGAGGAAGGCGGCAGCGGCAGTCGGCGTCTTGACACGCTGATAGGAAATCATATCGAGCACGCTTTCGTCTCTTTCGTGACCTATTCCCGTGATGATAGGTAGCGGGAAGTTGGCCACATTCTCGGCAAGCGCCAGGGTGTCGAAACCCGACAGGTCGCTGGTGGCTCCTCCTCCTCGGATGATGACCACGCAATCAAACTCCTCCCATTCGGCATTGATGCTGTCAAGGGCGGCGATGACGCTCTGCTCCACTCCCTCACCCTGCATCGTGGCAGGAAAGAGACGGGTGGTGAACTGCAAACCGTAGTCGTTATCGGCTAGCTGATTACAGAAATCGCCATATCCGGCGGCAGTGGCACTCGAAATCACGGCGATGCGCTGGCAGAACATTGGGAGCACCAGTTCCTTCTGGAGGTCGAAGACGCCTTCTGCCTTCAGCGTATTGATGATTTCCAATCTCTTGCGTGCCATATCGCCCATCGTATAGTTGGGGTCGATATCGTCCACTATCCAGGAGAAGCCATAGTTTTCATGAAATTGGGCGTGCACCTTGAGCAGCACCTTCATGCCGGCATGAATGCGCTGTCCGGTGATGCGCTCGAAATTCGGCTTGATGAGCATCCAGCGGTTTCGCCAGCAGTTGGCATGAGCCTTGGCTACCGGCGTATTGGAACGCTCATCTTTCTGGATGAGTTCCAGATAGCAGTGCCCGCCGTAACCCTCGCGAGCCTCGGAGAGTTCCGCTTCCACCCAATAGCTGTCGGGCAAGGACATCGAAATGATTTCGCTGACTATCGAGTTTAATTCATAGAGAGATAATCTTTGCTTCATACTCTTTTATTTTTGGCACTGAATTATTTTTTGTTGGCACGGGATTTTGTTGGCACGGGATTTTTTAGGCACGGATTACACAGATTACACGGATTTCTTATCAGAGGACAAGGGTGCGAGCCTCCGTGTAATCCGTGCCTAATTCTTTTTTCTCCGTGCCTTATTTTTTCTCCGTGCCTATTTTATCGCTTTCCCCGTCTGATAAGCTTTCCAAAAATCAGGAACACCATATCCGAAGACATTATCGGGGTGCTGCTGATTGTTGCCTGCCAATCTTACGAGTTTGATAATCTGCTTGGCAGTCTTGTGGGGAAGTGCCTGCCAGAGACACGCCACCATGCCGGCTATCAGCGGCGATGAGAACGAGGTTCCGTTATCATTGATGATGCTGCCCCTGCCCGTTATCACGCAGGTGGGACTGCCATACGCCATCACATCCGGCTTGATTCTGCCATCCGCCGTAGGTCCCACGGCACTGAAGGCGGCGTTCGTGCCCTGCTCGTTGATACTGCCCACCGTCAGGATATCCTTGGCATCGGCAGGGAAGTTGATTTTCTTCCAGGCACCCATGCCGTCATTTCCGGCAGAGTTCACGCAGACGATGCCCTTATCGGCACACATCGATGCTGTTTGGGAAATCAGGGCGGTGTTGCCATCCTGCTCATAATAATGATGGTTCATCGAAGCATCATCAAAGCCATGATAGCCGAGCGAGGAGTTGATGATATCCACGCCACAACTGTCGGCATATTCTGCCGCACTCGCCCAATAATCCTCCTCGGCAAGGCTCTCGGTGCGCTCATCCTCGCATCTTACCAGCAGGTATTCCGCTTCCGGCGCCACTCCCACATAGTAGTTGGGCGCATTAGCAGCCATGGTAGAAAGCACCATCGTGCCATGTTCCATCTCAGCAAAGATGTTCTTGGACTGCGGCACCACGAAGTCCTTGATGCCCGCCAACTTGATATCGTGCAGTGCAGGAATCTTATCCGCATTCATGAATCCGCCATCGAACACGGCAATCATCATACCCCTGCCCAGATGGTTGCTCTCGTGGAGCCGCTTGCCGTTCATCGCCTTCAGCTGGGCATCGGCAGCTCCATAGAATCCGGCACCATTGCCCCATTCGTTCAACTCCTTTCTCACCCCCGACCGTATTCTCTGGCTCACGGAATCGGGAGCGACGAATACCTTCATCATCTTGCGGATGAAATCGAAGCCGTCAAGCTTGCGGAGTTCCTTCTCCTTGTGGATGCGGATGAGCAGGGTGTTGTTCCACTTGCTCTTGCCCACTATCTCGATGCCGGCATCAGCCACTGCCTTTTCGTAGGCAGGAGCCAGGGGCAGGTCGGTGAGGTCGACAGGGAGTCCCTGTCGCTTGCGCCTTTCGATGGATCGTGCCGAGAGGAACTCCTCTGGGCGGTTCACCGAATAGGGATTATGGTCAAGGTCTTTATCCTTGAGGTAAAGACGATACAACATACATTTGCCGCCTGGGTAGGACACCATGTCGATGCCAGCCACCCTATTATTGTGGGCAAACAATGTAAACGCAGTTAGTAAGAATGCATAAAGCATTAAAAATCTTTTCATCATTATATCGGTCTTTCGATTGTAAATGTTGTCTGTTACGATATGCAAAAGTAGTGATTTTGCAGGAGAATGCCAAAAGAAAAGGGAAGTTTTTATCAGGAAATGCAAGTTTTTCCAATATATATAATAAGGTATCAGATATTTTTTGTAATTTTGCAGACAAGTAGTCGACGCTGCTGCTTTCTGAAAGCAGCAGGGCGATGGGCTATGAGGAAAAAACAGATATAAATGGAAAATAAACAAGCGACATTAGAATTAGGTACGAAGCCGGTGGGCAAGCTGCTGGTTCAGTATGCCCTGCCAGCGATGATTGCGATGACCGCCTCCTCGCTCTACAACATTGTTGACCGCGTATTCATCGGTCAGGGTGTGGGAGCCATGGCCATCTCGGGTCTCGCCATCACCTTCCCCTTCATGAACCTCACCGCTGCCTTCGGAGCCGGTGTTGGCGTAGGAGCGTCTACTGCCATCAGCGTGAAGTTGGGACAAAAAGATTATGCCACAGCGCAAAACATTCTGGGTAACACGATTTCACTGAATCTCATCATCGGTATCGGACTGAGCATCATCTGTCTGCTCTTCCTCGACCCTATCCTGAGATTCTTCGGAGCCAGCGACCAGACGCTCATCTATGCCCATGAGTATATGGTCATCATCCTGCTGGGCAATGTGGTAAGCCACATGTATTTCGGCATGAATGCCCTGCTCCGAGCGGCGAGCAAGCCCAAGCAGGCGATGTACGCCACCATCTTCACGGTGGTGATGAACGTGATACTGGATGCCCTCTTCATCCTCGTGTTCAAATGGGGAATACAGGGTGCCGCCATCGCCACCATCCTTTCGCAGCTGATGGCGCTGATGTGGCAGTTCAAGCTCTTCAGCAACAAGAACGAGCTGCTCCACTTCAAGAAAGGAATCTACAAACTGAAGAGGAAACTCGTAGACAACATCCTCGCCATCGGCATTTCGCCGTTCCTGATGAACGTGTGCGCCTGCATCATCGTCATCTTCATCAACAACCAGTTGGTGAAATTTGGAGGCGACCTCTCGGTGGGTGCCTACGGAATAGCCAACGGTATTGCGATGGTGTTCATTATGTTCGTGTTCGGCGTAAACCAGGGAATGCAGCCTATTGCCGGATACAACTATGGTGCCCAGAAACTGGATAGACTGATGCGCGTGCTGAACCTGAGCATCATCGCCGCCACCGCCATCATGGTGACGGGCTGGCTGATAGCGATGTTCCTGCCTTACTATTGCGCAAGAATGTTTACTACCGATAAGCAGCTGATAGACTTGGGCATCAAGGCAATCAGAGTGGTGATGTTCTGCTTCCCGATCATCGGATTCCAGATGGTCATCACCAACTTCTTCCAGTGCATCGGAAAGGTGAAGATCAGCATCTTCCTCTCCTTGTCGAGACAGTTGCTCATCCTCCTGCCGCTCCTGGCTTTCCTGCCGATGATATGGGATATTGATGGCGTATGGTACAGTATGCCTATCTCCGACTTCTCAGCCGCAGTCATCGCCGCAATCGTGATGGTGTGCTACATGAACAAGTTGAAAAGACAACACCAGGAACAGCTAAAAGTTAAAAGTTAATAGTTAATAGCAGCTTCGTTTAGCAAGATTGCCCTATAAACTATAAATTATAAACTATAAATTATGAACAAGATTATCATAAACGTGGGTCGCCAGATAGGAAGCGGCGGCCATATCATCGCCGAGAAGCTGGCTGAGGATTTCGGTTGCAAGTGCTACGACCGGGAACTGCTCAACCTTGCTGCCAAGGAGAGCGGTTTTTCGGAGAAATTCTTCGAGCAGAACGATGAGCAGAAGG
>ERZ1026870.582-NODE-582-length-19780-cov-6.451965_pt1 | contig 19780 bp, 19 predicted proteins | sample MGYA00380165_ERZ1026870 | MGnify/ENA primary metagenome ERZ1026870 (study PRJEB33269, sample SAMEA4719801) | human gut metagenome | biome: human-associated habitat; feature: organic feature; material: feces | place: Cameroon | collected 2013-10 ...
TGTTCATTAAGGGTAATCTCATGGCCAAGAATGTAGTTGTGGTCGGCGCTCAGTGGGGCGACGAAGGCAAGGGCAAGATCGTTGACTGGCTGACCGAAAAGGTCGCCGGCGTCGTCCGCTTCAACGGCGGTCACAATGCCGGTCACACGCTGGTGATCAACGGCAAGAAGACCATCCTCCGTCTCATCCCGTCCGGCATCATGCACGCCACTTCCGTCTGCTACCTCGGCAACGGCGTCGTCCTTTCTCCGGAAGCCTTCTTCCGTGAAGTCGACGAACTCATCGCCATCGGCGTGCCCAATGTTGAAAAGCGACTGCGCGTCTCCGCCAACGCCGCACTCATCATGCCGTACCACGTCGCGCTCGACCATGCCCGCGAGGCTGCCGCCGGCGACAAGAAGATCGGCACGACCGGCCGCGGTATCGGTCCCGCCTACGAAGACAAGATTGCCCGTCGCACGCTGCGCGTTGCCGACCTCTTCGACAAGGAGCGCTTCGTCGAGCAGGTTCGCTCCGTTCTCAAGTATCACAATTTCGTTCTCGAAAACTATCTCGGCGCCAAGCCGCTCGATGCGGATGAAGTCATCGATCAGATGCTCTCCTATGCCGAACGTCTGCGTCCGATGGTCTGCGACGTTTCGGCCGAACTGCACAAGCAGTGCGCCGAAGGCAAGCAGTTCCTCTTTGAGGGCGCTCAGGGGTCGATGCTCGACATCGACCACGGCACCTACCCGTACGTGACGAGCTCCAACACGGTGGCCGGTTCGGCCTGCGCCGGTGCTGGTGTCGGTCCGCACATGCTCAACTACGTGCTCGGCATCACCAAGGCTTACTGCACCCGAGTCGGCGAAGGTCCGTTCCCGACCGAACTTCATGACGAAGTGGGGCAGATGCTCCGCGAAAAGGGCTGCGAGTTCGGCGCCGTCACGGGGCGTCCGCGCCGCTGCGGGTGGTTTGACGGTGCCGCTCTGCGCCGCGCTGTTCAGATCAATGGCCTTACCGGCCTTGCCGTCATGAAGCTCGACGTTCTCGACGGCATGGAAACCGTCAAGCTCGGCGTGGGATACAAGTACCGCGGTGAGGAAATCTCCATCATGCCCGCAGGCGCCGATGCGGTTGCCGAATGCGAGCCGATCTACGAGGAGTTCCCGGGCTGGAAGGAAAGCACCTTCGGCGTTACGAAGTGGGAGGACCTTCCCGAGACCGCCCGTCAGTACCTGACGCGTCTCTCCGAGGTCGCCGGCGCCCCGATCGCACTCGTGTCGACTGGTCCGGATCGCGAACAGACGATCCTTCACGTTGATCCGTTTGAAGGCTAAGTCTGGATCAGGCTTGTTTTGCTGATTTGAATCCGATAAAAAGCGGTTGGGAGCTACGGTTCCCCACCGCTTTTTTCATTCATTCCACGCCTTCTTGAGCGAACTCTTCAACAAGGTGCGGTTTTTGGTCTAAAATCCCGTCTTTCGAATTTCGGACCACGCTCCGATCCTCGCGGATCCGTTCTCGCGGATCTCTCCATTTGGCACGTTCAGAGAGACACACATGTCGGACATTTCTTACACCTGGGAAGAGTACATCGACCTTAACGAAAAGCTTGTTGCCATGGTCGCCAAGAGCGGCTGGCAGTTTGACAGCATTCTTTGCCTGTCTCGCGGCGGCATGCGCCCGGGCGACTTCTTCAGCCGCGTCTACGATATGCCTCTCGCCGTTCTTGCTACGAGTTCCTACCGTGAAGCCAAGGGCACGGTCCAGTCCGACCTGGACATCTCCGACTGCATTACCGGCGTCTCTCAGCTCAAGGGACGTGTCTTGCTCGTCGACGACATGGTCGACTCCGGCAAGACGATCCGCGAAGTGATCGAACATCTCAAGAAGCGTTACCCTGAGATCACGGAAATCCGCGTTGCCGTTCTCTGGTACAAGGCTCATTCCGTGCTGGTTCCCGACTGGCACGTGGAGTATCTGGAGGACAATCCCTGGATTCACCAGCCGTTTGAATGCTACGACGCTCTTGGGCCGGCCAAGCTCATCGAGCTTGTTGAAGCCAAGGAAGCGGCCAAAAAGGCCTGACTGCAGGCAGGATGAGCGTCACAAGTAGAGAAACATTGCGCTCATGAGCGCGCTTCCTGCTGCGCTATACTCGCCTTAAGCGAAAAGCCGTTTTCGGATTTCACCCGAAGCGGCTTTTTTTGAACAATATTTATCTAGAGCAACCACAATGACTCAACCCGTTACGCCCGAACTGGCTGATGCCGGCATGGACGTCGCCGAACTCGCTGACGGCGCTAAGGACGTCATCGCCTCGACCGCAGAACGCTTTACGAGCGTGATTGAGGGACTCCTTCAGCACCTCTCGCTCGAGAATGTAATCCTCCAGATCGCAGCCGTTTTCATCAGCATGGCGATCGGCTTCGTGTTGTCTCGCCGCGTCAATGCGCTGGTTGACCGCGTGCTTCCCGAAGATGGCGCCCGTGGATTGGGCGCCTACAGTCGTCGGGCGCTTGTGGCCTTCACCCACAACGTCTCCTTCAGCTTCATCTCCGGTTCTTTGCTGGCACTCATTGTCTACTGCATCGTCAAGTTTTTCGACTTCGCGCCTCAGTCGATGGTGATTGCGCGCGTGGGCTACAACATTCTCTACGCTTTTGCGCTGCTCTCGCTCCTGATGGCCTTCCTTCAGGGCGGCATCGGGTTGCGCATGATCACGCCGGGCGTACGCCGCGTGGTCACGATCACCTTCTGGGTGATGGCCGTGCTGCAGTTCTTCGGCATTCTCACCGACATCATCCAGTATCTCGACACGACGGTCATTCCGATCGGCGGCGGCAGCATGACGGTCTGGAAGCTTCTTGTTGCGATCGTCTCGGTCCTTCTCACGCTCGGAGTCGCCAACTGGCTTGCCTCTCTGGTGAACCAGATGGTCGAGGGGCTCGAGAATATGTCGGAAAACATCAAGGTAGTCCTCAAGCGCGTCGTGACGGTGGCCTTCATGATTTTGGCCGTGATCATAGCGCTCGGCACCGTCGGCATCGACCTCACGATTCTCTCGGTCTTCGGCGGTGCGGTTGGCGTCGGCCTCGGCTTCGGCTTGCAGAAGATTGCCTCGAACTACATCTCGGGCTTCATCATCCTGCTTGACAAGTCGATCAAGATTGGCGACCAAGTGACGGTTGCTGGCTTCAAGGGCCGGGTAACGGAAATCAACACCCGCTTTACCGTCGTGCGCAACAACGACGGCGTTGAGAACATTGTTCCGAACGAGTCCTTCGTGACGAGCGCCGTCCTTAATCATTCCTACACCGAGTCCACGTCGGTTCAGTACATCGACATCTCGGTTGCCTATGACGCCGACGTTGAGCGTGCGCTTGCGATCATGCTCGAAGAAGGCATGCGTGCCCGTCCTCGCATTGACACCGACAGGCGTGGCTGGGCTTATCTCGACACCTTCGGCGACTCTGGCATTAATTTGAAGCTCGGCTTCTGGGTGAAGGATCCGGTCAACGGCGTTGCGGGTCTCAAGACGGCGATTTCCCTGGCCATCCTCAAGCGCTTTGGCGAGGAAGGAATCGAGGTGCCGTACAACCAGCTTGAAGTCAACCTGCGCAAGGTCGATGCGGGCGAAGTTCCCGTGCGCATGAAGGTCCAGTCATCCTGATGCGCGGCTTCACGTCATGACAAAGGGCGCGTCTCCCGGCGGAGCGCGCCCTTTGCGCTGAAGATGGAGAGTGCTCAGCGCTCGAACCTGACTGAGCAGGTGAGTTCGCCGCCAAGCGCCGATAGCGCGGCGGCGATGGTGTCGATTTTAGTTGGGTGGCTTAGTTTGAGCAGGCGATGCGTTTCCTGCGGCAGACACCCCAGGCGTCGCGCGAGTTCAGAAGCACTCAGCTTCTCCTTCTTGAGCGCCACAATGAGGTGAAGCTTTCCAGCGAAGTTGGGTGAGAGCGAGAAGATTTCTTCGCCGGCTCTGGGCTCCCGCGGTTCGGGGAGCCTGTCGTCCTTGAGTCGGGTCTCAAGCGCGGGCAATACCGCCTCCTGCAGGCCTTCAATGAGCTTGGCGATGCTCGGCGCCGACGGATGAATTTCCGGGATGCTCGGGAAACGTGCGCAGTAGCTGCCGTCGGGGGCTCGTTCGATCCAGTAAGGGAAGCGAGTGGTTGTTGTCATGGACGATAATGATGAAGTTGTCGGCAGACAGGATACCACGTACGAAAAGCAAAAAAGGCCTGTACTTTCGTACAGACCTTTTGAAAACTTGTTGGTGCCCGGAAGAGGACTCGAACCTCCACGGCCGTGAAGCCGCCAGCACCTGAAGCTGGTGCGTCTACCAATTTCGCCATCCGGGCAACCTTGAGGATTTGAATTATGCACAGCCTTTTTGGCTTTGTCAAGATTTTTTAAAAATATTTTTTCATGCCGACACGGAACGCTCTGAGAGCGCATGGGCAGGAGACGACAGGCCGTGCGCCGTTGGTGCTAATCAAGAAAAAGTGCCGCTTTTTGTTTGAGTCGCAGGTGTCTGGGATGTAGGGGGCGTGATCAATTTCAAAACGTGTTAAGGTACCCTCATCCGTTTTTTGAGAGTTTTTATGGCTAAAAAGAAGAAGACGCCGGCGGCGAAGGTGGCGCCCGTTGCCGTTTCGGACGACGACCTCTCCCGGGCGCGTACCTGGCTTGAGGGCCTCAACGCCGACGTTGCCTACGCACAGGCCAAGCGCCGGCTTGCTCAGGTCTGCGGTTGGGAGCGCTCCAAGGCGAATGCCGTCGTGGTGGCGCTTCATGAGGCGGGCTTCATGGCGGGCGACAAGAATTATTTTTCGAATCCGAATGCGCCCGCAGAGCCTGGCGTCGTTCGCGGTGCCCGAGAGGCTGCGAACTTCACGATCATGCTTCAGAGCGACCCGGACGTGTCGCTGCCTGTGCCTTTTTCCATTCACTGTCTGCCCGGCGACGTCTTCACGCTTCGTCGGACGATATCGGGAGACTGGCGCGTGTCGTCTTTTGTCGCGCGCCATCAGACGCGCTGGGTTTGCAAGCTTCAGGGGCGCATTCGCCCCGGACGTCGCACGGGCGTCGCTCAGGTTGTTCCGGTTAACGGCTTTGCGCCCGTTGAAATGCAGATGGATCTTGCCGGCGTGCCCGCTGGGACGGATCTTGAGAAGGCTGCTTTCGAGGTCGAACTGTTGCCCGAATCTCAAAGGCCGGAGCCCTATGCCGACATCTTCGTGCGCTTCGTCAAGGAGATCGGGAACCGGTTCGACCCGCTCGGCGAAATCGCGATTGCTTCGGCCCAATACGATCTTCCCGTGGAGTTCAGCGCTGCGGCGCTCGATGAGGCGCAGGCGCTCCCCGACGAGGTGGAGCGAAAGACGATGGGGCGTCGCGTTGACCTTCGCGATGTTGCGTTCGTGACAATCGATGGTGAGGACGCGCGAGATTTCGATGATGCGGTGTATTGCACGCCGCTCGGTGACGGCAAAACGCGTCTTCTGGTGGCCATTGCGGACGTGAGCCACTATGTTAAGCCCGGCGCGCCGCTCGACGTCGATGCGCAGCAGCGCGCCACGAGCGTCTACTTTCCGGCGAGCGTAGTGCCGATGCTGCCCGAAAAACTCTCGAATGGCCTGTGTTCGCTCAATCCCGGCGTCGATCGCCTGACGATGGTCTGCGATGCGGTCATCGATGGCGAGGGGAGGACCGAGGCCTATCAGTTCTACCCCGCCGTCATCCATTCCCACGCCCGACTCACCTACACTCAGGTCTGGAGCGCGCTTCAGGGTGAAGAAGGGGGGCTTGCCGCCGTAGGCGAGCGCATTGACGACATTCGCGCGCTCCATGCGCTTTTCAAGACGCTTCGCAAGGCCCGCGACGCGCGGCATTCGCTTGACCTTGAAACGAAGGAGTCGATGGCGGTCTTCGACGAAAAGGGCGTCATCAGCGAATTCAAGGTGCGGGATCACAACGATGCACATCGTCTCATCGAGGAATGCATGCTGGTGGCGAACGTATGCGCTGCTGACTTTGTGATTCAGAAAAAGCGCGGCTCACTCTTTCGAATTCATGAGGCGCCGACTCCCGAGCGGCTCGAGACGCTTCGCACTGTGCTGAAGAGCTTCAACGAAAAACTCGAGTCGTCCACGCCCGAAGGCTTTGCCGCGCTCATCTCGCGCACGAGGGAAAACGAATTCCTGCAGACGGCGATTCTGCGCACGATGTCCCGAGCCTGCTATTCGCCCGACAACGTCGGCCACTACGGCCTGCAGTTCGAGGCCTATGCGCATTTCACTTCTCCGATTCGCCGCTATCCGGATCTTCTGCTTCACCGCGTGATCAAGGGCATTCTGTCGCGGCGCATCTACGTGCCGCAGGTGGTTTTCGACGACTCATCACTGATGGTTTCGCGTCAGGCCCGCGGACTGGGCAGCAAGCCTGAGGCCAAGCCCGACGCCAAGGCCGCCACGCAGGCCGAAAAACGCCATGGTGTCTGGGAGCGTCTCGGCATTCTCTGCTCCGCAGCCGAGCGGCGTGCCGATGATGCGACGCGAGACGTGATGAACTATCTCAAGTGCGACTACATGCTGAGGCATGGCAAGGGTCGCCATGAGGCGGTCGTCACGGGGATGATCGCGGCGGGCGTTTTTGTGGCGCTCAAGGACATCGCCGTCGAAGGCTTCGTCCATATTTCGAAGCTGGGTTGGGGCTATTACGAGTTTGACGAGAAGAATCTCACCATGACGAGTCGGGAGGAGATGGCGCAGGTGCGCGTCGGCGACCGGGTCGTCGTGAGTCTGGAGGAGGTTGATCTGGAGAACCGTCGCATGTCCTTCGTTCTCGAGTCGAATCTCGAGCGCCGGCTCATCAAGGGTGGCAGGAAGTCGAACGGACGCTCTTCGCGGCGGGGTTCCCGGCAGGGTTGGCGACCGTACCAAGACGATTTTGACGACTTCTTAACGGATTTCGATGAGGATGATGACGATTGGGACGAATAAGCTGGTTTCGAGCTGACGCTCGAAACAGCGTGCGCTACAATGGGCGCAAATTTCCAAACCCCGGCGCGCTGTCGAGTTTTCGACAGCGCGCTTTTAATAATAGTTGTTGCAAGTGAAGAATATTGTTTTGGCCGGCTTTCATGCCGTGGGCGCCCGTCTTCGCATGGATCCGAAGTCCATTTCCGCCGTTTACCTTGATCCCGAACGCCGTGACAAGCGCATGCGTGAAATGCGCGAGAAGCTGATTGCCGCCGGTGTGCGCGTGATGACCGCCGACAACCGCCGCCTTGACGGCATGGCGCCCGACGTTCCGCATCAGGGCATCGTGGCGATGGCCGAGGAGAAACAGGCTCAGCTTGAATTCGATGAGCTGCTGGATCTGATCACCGACGAAACGCTCATTCTGATCCTGGACGGTGTGACCGATCCGCGCAATTTCGGCGCGTGCCTTCGCGTTGCCGATGCTGCCGGCGTTCAGTGCGTGCTCGTGCCTCGCGACCGCTCCGCCCACATGTCGCCCGCCGCCCTCAAGGCCGCCGCCGGCGCTGCGGAAACGGTGCCCGTCGTCACGGTGACGAACCTCGCCGCCTCGATCGTTGAGCTGCGTGATGCCGGTGTGACCGTTGTTGGAACGGCCGGCGAAGCGACTAAGTCGATCTATGAGTTCGATCAGAAGAAGGCTTTTGCCTGGGTGCTTGGCGCCGAGGGCGACGGTCTTCGCCAGCTCACGCGCCGTCGCTGCGACGATCTGGCGGCCATTCCGATGGCGGGTGCCGTCGAGAGTCTCAACGTTTCGGTTGCTTCGGGCATCTGTCTCTACGAGTCCGTGCGCCAGCGCACGGGCGGCAGGCTCAAGTAAATCTTCAAAAGCATGCGATTTTTTTCCGCTTCAGAGTGGCGAAGGACGCAGAAAGTGATTACAATCGCATACTTTCTGTCCTTGCTGCACCGGAGTAGACGCCCGGGCAGCTTTTATCCGCAAGGAGACAACAACAATGCGTCACTACGAAATTTGCATTCTCGTGCATCCTGATCAGAGCGAACAGGTTCCCGCCATGATCGAACGCCTCAAGACCCTTGTCGCCGAACAGAACGGCAAGATCGAACGCGTCGAAGACTGGGGCCGTCGTCAGCTCGCCTACCCGATCGAAAAGCTCGTCAAGGCTCACTATGTTCTCATGAACATCGAATGCGGCCACGAGACGATTGAAGAAATCGAAAACGGCTTCCGTTTCAACGACGCCATCCTGCGTCACCTCACCGTCAAGACGAAGCATGCCGAAACGGCTCCGTCCGTCATGATGAAGGCTGTTGAAAAGGAAGAAGCCAAGAAGGTCGCCGTCGCGGCCGCCGAAGCTTCCGCCGAATAATTCAGTCTCCACTGAACAGATTTTTCTGTGCGATCAGAGAGCTGAGTGAACCTCATTGAGATTTCCGGCACGCTGACTTCCAAGGAGGAAGTGCGATACACGCCGGCGGGCATTCCGGTTTTCGAAGGTGTCTTTCACCATCGATCGGAGTTGACCGAAGCGAACAAGATCAGAAAACTCGAATACGACTTTCCCGCCATCGCCTTCGGCGCTCTGGCCGAAAGCCTGAATAAGGCTCAGATGGGACTGGACGTCAAGATCAGAGGTTTTCTGGCACCGCGATCGATGAAGAGTTCCAAACTGATCGTGCACATCACCGAATTAAATTAAGGAGCTACAAAATGGCTTTCAAGGGTAAGGGCAAGCCCCGTCGCGCTAACCAGCAGAACTCTCTCTTCAAGCGCAAGAAGTTCTGCCGCTTCACGGCCGAAGGCGTTGAAACGATCGACTACAAGGACATCGACACGCTCAAGGACTTCATCCAGGAAAACGGCAAGATCATGCCGGCCCGTCTCACGGGTACGAAGGCTCACTATCAGCGTCAGCTGGACACCGCCATCAAGCGTGCCCGCTTCCTCGCTCTCCTCGCCTACACCGACAACCAGTAATCAGAATTAAGGAGATATCAAATGCAGGTTATTCTTCTCGAGAAGATTGCTCACGTTGGTGATCTCGGCGACGTCGTCAAGGTCAAGGACGGTTATGGCCGCAACTACCTGATCCCGACCGGCCGTGCCAAGCGCGCCACCAAGGCCGCCATCGCCGAATTCGAAGCCCGCCGTGCCGAGCTCGAAGCCGCTCAGGCCGAACGCATCGCTGCCGCCCAGAAGATCGCCGACACGATCAACGAAGGCGAAATCGAAATCGCCTCCAAGTGTGGTGTTGACGGCCGTCTCTTCGGTTCCGTCACGAATGCTGACATCGCTGAAGCCATCGATGCCAAGTATGGTCTCCAGATCAAGAAGTCCCAGGTCCGCACGCCGCTCGGCGCCATCAAGGCCGTCGGCGACTACGTCATCACGATCGGTCTTCTTACGGACATCACGGCTGACGTCACGGTTCACGTTGTTGCCGAAGCCTAATCGCTTCTGCCTCGACTGATTTGAAGTCCAAAAAAGCCCGCATTGGTTTGCGGGCTTTTTTGTATTTTGGATTCGCGTTTTTTGTGTTTAGACAGGCATTTGTCGCCATTGACTTTCGAGTCGAGCTCAAAGCTCTCGGGCGAGAAGAAAACAAAAAGGCGTCGCACGCTTCACGTGCGACGCCTTTTTCACTAGAGAAAGTACATCACGATCATGAGTCCCAGCATCGTGAATGCGAGGGCAATTTTGACGGCGGTGCCCACAACCATGCCGATCCAAGTCGCAATGCCTACGCGGCCGGCATGAAGATAATCGCGCTTGGCCCAAAATTCACCGATGAACGCGCCGATGAGCGGCATGATGAAGATGCCTACGAGTCCGCCCATGAATACGCCGGCGAAGGTGCCAACGACCGAGCCCCAGATGCCGTATGAGCTTGCGCCTGCTTTTTGTGCACCGGCGGTTTGAGCGACGGTGTCGACAATGACGCCGATGACGGCAAGTACGGCAAGAGTTGCAATCGTTCCCCAGCCGATCAGCTCAAAATCGCCGGCCCACCCGATCAATGCGCCGGCGGCGGCGATGAGCGGAAGTCCGGGGATGGCGGGAATTACGGTTCCCGCCATCCCTGCGATGATGAGTGATACGGCACTCAGCCAACAGATGACGGCAAACCAGTCGATTTGTGCAAACCAGTCGAGCATGCGTTGATCCTCACTTCAGTTATTGAGCACCTTCCCAGTAGCCGATGTCGCCGGCCCACGGCTCGAAGCGGGTGTTGCCGCCTCGGAAGACCATGCGCAGCGTGCCGATGGGGCCGTTACGCTGCTTGGCGATGATGATTTCGGCGAGATTCTTATCGGGCGTTTCCTTGTTGTATACGACGTCTCGGTAGATGAACATGATAACGTCGGCGTCCTGTTCGATTGCGCCGGATTCGCGCAGGTCGGACATGATCGGTCGCTTGTCGGCCCTTTGTTCAAGTGAGCGGTTGAGCTGGGAGAGCACGATCACTGGGCAATGCAGCTCCTTTGCCAACGCCTTGAGCCCGCGCGAAATTTCCGAAAGTTCGGTCGAGCGGTTGTCGACGCCGGCTCGGCCCGTCATCAGCTGAATGTAGTCGACGACGATGAGGCCGAGCGGACCGGTCTGATTGACAAGGCGCCTGGCGCGGCTGGAGAGCTCGGATATCATCAGGGCCGGCGTGTCGTCGATGTAGATCGGTTTGTTTTCGAGGCGGTGGACGGCCTTTGAGAAGGAGTTCCACTCTTCGTCTTCGAGCTGAGCCTTTCTTAGCTTTTGAGCGTCGATGTTGGCGACTGAGCTGATCAGACGTTGCGCGAGCTGATCGCCGCCCATTTCGAGCGAGAAGACGGCAACGGGAAGTTCTTGGCGCACGCCGATATTTTCGGCGATGTTGATGGCAAACGAGGTCTTGCCCATCGAAGGACGTCCCGCGATGATGATGAGGTCGCCGCGTTGCAAGCCGGCAAGCTCCCGGTCCAAGTTGGGATATCCCGTCGGCACGCCGGTCACTTCAGAGCCCTGCTGGTTTTGGTATAGGTCGATGATTTTTTCCGAGACTTCTCGAACCAGCGTGGCCATGGGTTGAAATCCGCGCTGGCCACGTGAATTGCGTTCGTTGATTGCGAGCACGGTGCGCTCGGCTTCATCGAGAATCTGTGCGGTCTCGCGTCCTTCAGGCTGAAGCGCACACGTGACCATGTGGTCGCCTGCGCTGATGAGCTGCCGAAGCACGGACTTGTCATGGACGATTTCGGCGTATCGACGGATGTTGGCTGCGGAAGGCGTGTTGTTGACAAGCTCTGCGAGATACGCGAAGCCGCCAGTGTCTGTTTCAAGACCCGCGTCGCGCAACGATTCGGCAACCGTCAGTGAGTCGGCGGGACGCCCTCGCTGGATCATTGCGGCAATATGCTCATAGATGATCTTGTGGTCCCGGCGATAGAAGTCCTCGGGTTGAATGATGTCGACGATGCTGTCAAGGGCGTTGTTGTCGATCATCAGGCCGCCCAGAATGGACTGCTCGCTGTTGATGCTCTGCGGAGGCCTGCGTACGGCCTGCGCGGCGGGGTCGTCAATCATGTCTGTCATCTGTTTCGCTTCTTACTCGATGGGGAAGGTAATTATCTTAGCTGTATTCGCAGGTTCGAGTGCGCTTTGCAGTCGTCAAAACTGTACTGGCTCGACTGCGTTCGCCGGAGAACGCGGAGTTGAAAACAAAACGGAGGCGCTCGAAGCGCCTCCGCAAACAAAAGCATCGAACAAAAGCATGAAATGCTGCTGGCGTTACAACACTTCCGTTGCGAAATCGGCCAAGCGCGAACGTTCGCCGCGCGTGAGCGTGATCGTTGCGGCGTGCGGCCAGCCCTGGAAACGCTCGACGACGTAGGTGAGTCCCGAGCTTCCTTCCGTCAGGTAGGGCGTATCGATTTGGGCGATGTTGCCAAGGCAGACAATCTTCGTGCCGGGGCCTGCGCGGGTGATGAGGGTCTTCATTTGTTTGGGGCTCAGGTTCTGTGCTTCGTCGATGATGACGAACTTCTTGAGAAAGGTGCGCCCGCGCATGAAGCTCATCGATTTGATGCGGATGCGGGCCTTGATGAGGTCGAGCGTCGCTTGACGCCCCCAATCGCCGCCCGTGCTGTTTTCCGAGCGGTGAAGCACTTCTAGATTGTCCTCAAGAGCGCCCATCCAAGGCGCCATCTTCTCCTCTTCGGTGCCGGGCAGAAAGCCGATGTCCTCGCCGACGCTGACGGTTGCGCGCGTAACGATGATTTCTGAGAAGCGTCGTTCGTCGATGGTCTGGGTGAGCGCTGCCGCCAGGGTCATCAGAGTCTTGCCGGTGCCAGCCTGTCCGAGCAGTGTGACGAAGTCGATTTCGGGATCCGTGAGAAGGTTGAGCGCCATGTTCTGCTCGGCGTTTCGGGCATGAATGCCCCAGACCTTGAGGCGGGTTCGGTAGTCGCGAAGCAGACGGATCGTGACGGCATTGTCTTCGACGCTCGTGACGATGGCCATGAAGTCGGGATCCCCATCAATCGTCAGGCACATGTTGACGATGTAGCGGCGTGCCTCCTTCGTTTCGAAGCGATAGTGGGTCGTGCCGGCGTCCTGCCATGACTTGAGGGACTTGCCGACGATCGTCCAAAAGTCGGACGGCAGGGCCATTCGGCCAGAATAGAGCATGTCGGTGTCGTCAAGCACCTTGTCTGAGAGGTAGTCCTCGGCAGGAATGCCGAGCGTCGTGGCCTTGATGCGCATGTTGATGTCCTTGCTCACCAGTACGACGGCTTGATCGGGGAAGGCCTTGTCGGCGCCCTTGACGACGGAGAGAATGCGGTTGTCTCCTTTGAAGGTCGGTAGCGCATCGGGCAGCGGCGCATCAATTGCCTGCGTCTCAAAAAAGAGCCGGCCCGTAGCTTCCTTGTTGCCAAGAAGCGAAAGCGGTACGCCCTTGGCGAGGTCGCTGCCGTTCAATTCCATCAGTTGGTCGAGGTTTCGGCTCACCGAGCGCGCGTTGCGCGCGACGTCGCTCGTTCCCTTTTTGTGATTGTCGAGCTCTTCGAGAACCGTCATGGGCAGGAAGACGTCATGCTCGGCAAAGCTGAATATGCTCATGGGATCGTGGATCAACACGTTGGTGTCGAGCACGAAGAGCTTGCGTTTGTCGGCAGGCGTGGCGGCGCGACCGCGGCGGTTGGCATGTTTCGATTCGCGTACTTCGGACTGAACGGGAGCAGGCGCAGGTTTTTTCGGCGGCGAGACCTGCTCGGTGTGCACGGTCTTTTTTACACGCGTTTTGGGGGATGGCTTTGGTGAGGATTTGACGGAGGTCCCGGCAACTGTTTCGGATGCAGGCTTTTGGGGAGAACCGTTGGGAACCATGCGAGTGGCGGAATCGGCCACAACATCAAGCGCCGCGGGCCTTTTCGCCGCACGGCGGGCGGGCTTGGATGCGGAGGTCTGCACGCTCTTGGCGACTTTTGGCTTCGCCGTGGCAACGGGCTTGGTCAGATCGGCTTCGGGACCGTAGTCGGTAAGCATGTCCCCGCGCTTGGCGGGCATTTTAGGAAGCGGCATGGCATATCCCTCGGATGGATGTCTGTAAAAGTACGATGAGAGCATTGTAGAGATTTGCCGTGTTCCAGGCGCCCGTCGCAATGGATCAACAAAGGCCGGGGCCGACCTACAAGCGGGGAGGGCGTTTGCGGCGCCGTGCGTTTCCGGTGAAAACTCTCCATTTCGATGTAGGTCAAATGTCTAGGTCCCGTAAAAAAGCGTCTCTTTAAGTTTTCGGAGAATGATTTTCAGGTAGTATGGATTTATCGTCATTCGCCAGATGAGTGACAGCGACTATTTCCCCCTTTTTAAGGAGGTTTCATGCAGTACATTTCAACTCGAGGTCTCGAGTCGAGCTTTTCGTTCAGCGACATTCTCTTTGAGGGCTACGCCGAGGACGGCGGCCTGTACGTGCCGGCCGCGTTCCCGAAGGTCGATGTCCACACGCTGATGACTTGGCGCGGTCTATCCTATGCCTCGCTTGCCTTTGAGGTCATTCGTCTTTTCGCAGAGGAGCTTCCGAAAGAGGAACTCTGGCAGATTTGCTCCGAAGCCTACCAGGCCAAGAACTTCGCTCATGCTCGTGGTATGTTCACGGCCGAGGAGATTACGCCCGTAAAGTGGCTGCACGATCAGGTCGGCCTGCTTGAGCTTTCGAATGGTCCGACTCTGGCCTTCGACGACATCGCTATGCAGTTCATGTCGAGGCTTTTCGACACCTCGTTCGCGAAGGGACGTCCCCGCACGCTTTTGGGGGCCACGACGGGCGACATGGGAGCGTCGGCAGAAGCAGCGTTCGGGGGGCATAAGAACATCAAGGTCGTCATGCTTTCGCCCAAGGACCGCATGAGCCAGTTCCAGGCGGCCCAGCTTTATTCCAACAAAGATGAGAACATCGTCAACATTGAGGTAAACGGCACGTTTGACGAATGCCAGGACATCGTGCGCACGATTCTTGAAGATCGGGAATACGCAAAAGCCCGCGGGCTCGGTGCGATCAACTCCGTGCTCTGGGCGCGCATCGTGCCGCAGATCGTCTACTACTTCTACGGTTATCTGAGGGCCGTGGAACGCGTGGGCGAAGAAGTCGTCTTTGCTGTGCCGGGTGGTAATTTCGGCAATGCCTACGCCTGCTGGGCGGCCAAAAAGATGGGACTTCCGATCATGCGCCTCATCGTCTGTACGAACGAAAACGATGCGATGGATGAATTCCTCCGCACGGGCCGCTATGCTCCGAAGCCTTCGGCGGAAACCATCGCGACGTCATCGCCTTCGACGGACATCTCGCGTGCAGCAAGTTTCGAACGCTTCCTCTTCGACGTGCTCGGCCGAGATGGCGCCCGCGTCAAGGCGCTCGCTCAGGAACTCAAGACGAAGGGGGAATTCACGCTTACGCCCGACGAATTCCGCCGTGTGCGCCTCTCTGGCGTCGTATCGGGTTCCGCGAACCACCCCAACCGACTGGAGATCATCGAGCAGATGCATCTCGAGTACGACACCTATGTCGATCCGCATACGGCCGATGCGCTCTTCTCCGGCATTTATCTCCATCCGGTCGGGGTCAAGACGCTTTGCGTCGAGACGGTTCAGGCCGTCAAGTTCCCGAGGATGGTGAAGCAGGCAACGGGCGAGACCGTCGAACCTCCCGAAGACATGGCGGATCTCTTTGAACGTTCGCAGCGCAAGGTTCAGATGCCCGCCTGCGAGGCGGCGGTACGCGAAGAGATCGATAAGCTGACGGAGTGCGCTGATGCCTAAGACGGTTGGTTTTGTCGGCTTTTCCGAAAGCGGCAAGACAACCCTGGCGACCCGGGTAGCGGCGGAATTGACCCGCCGCGGCTTCCGGGTCGCGGCGCTTAAGGATGCGCATCACGGGTTTGATATGGACAAGCCGGGGAAGGACAGTTGGCGATACAGGGAGGCGGGTGCCTCTCAGGTGATTGTTCGAAGCGACAAACGGTGGGCGATGCTCGTCGAAACGGCACAACAGCCGTCGGTCAATGAGCTTCTTGCAAGATTTTCCGAGGTCGACCTCATTCTTGTGGAGGGGTTTAAAAACGAGGGCGCATTCCCTAAAATTGAAGTCCGACGCAGGGCGTGCGAATCCAATCCCAGACTCTCGCTTATGCATGACGACGTGGTGGCCGTTGCTTCCGATTTTGAGGAGGTGGACGAAAGAGTGCCGCGCCTTGACATCAACGACCCTGCAGCCGTTGCCGATTTTATTCTAAGACTATGATCACCTACGCCGAAGCTTTGCGCCGCCTCATGGAAAAGGCCGCACCTGTCGAGGGAATGGAAACCGTTCCGCTCCTCTATTCAAACCACCGCGTGCTTGCTGAAGACATCGTGAGCCCGATCGCCGTGCCGAGTTGGGACAATTCCCAAATGGACGGATACGCGGTCCGAGCGGCAGATCTGGCTATGGCGTGCGAAGCGAATCCGGTCGTGCTTCCCATTTCCGATCGAATTCCTGCGGGACGGGTGGGCGCGAAGCTCGCGGCAGGGAGCGTTGCACGCATCTTCACGGGCGCGCCGATGCCCGAAGGCGCCGATGCGGTCGTGCCTCAGGAGCGTGTAGAGGTTACCGCCGAAGGCGTGCGGTTCAAGTCATCCGTTCGCGAGGGCGCTTGGGTCCGCCGCCGCGGTTCCGACGTGCCCCAAGGCGGCGTTGTTCTCAAGCAGGGCGCCCGCCTCACGCCCGCCGCCATCGGGATGGTCGCATCCATAGGCCGCGCCTACGTCAAGGTCTACCGCCGTCTTCGCGTCGGCATCTTTTTTTCGGGCGACGAACTCGTGCAGCCGGGTGAACCGCTGCCGCCGGGAGGCATCTACAATTCGAACCGCTTCATGATTCGAAGCCTTCTTCAGGAGCTCGGTTGCGAGGCGCTAGACCTCGGCAACGTGCCCGATACGCTCGAGGCGACGATTGAGGCCTTCGAGAGCGCTGCGGCGTCCGCCGACGTCATTCTGACGACGGGCGGCATGAGCGTTGGGGAAGAAGACCACATCAAGCCTGCGGTCGAAGCGGTTGGTTCCCTCAACGTTTGGCGCGTACGCCTCAAGCCCGGCAAGCCCTTGGCGTTCGGCGAAGTTCGGGGCGTGCCCTTCATCGGTTGCCCGGGCAATCCGGTAGCGGGGTTCGTGGTCTTCCTGATGATGGCCCGGCCCTATCTCCTGAGGACGATGGGGCTTACCGACATCGATGTGAAGCCCATGGCGGTTCGCGCCGACTTCGATTGGCCCAAGGCCGGAGATAGGCAGGAATTCGTGCGTGTGCGCCGCAATGAGGCGGGCGGGCTTGATCTCTACCATACGCAGAATTCGCAGGTTCTTTCTTCCTGCGCGTGGGCAGACGGCCTCGTCGACATTCCCGTGGGCGGCACGGTGAAGAAGGGCGATATGGTGAGCTACTACCCCTTCTGTCAGTTCTTCGCTTGAGAACGGTTATACGGAAGCAAAAAAGTCGATCGACATCTCGAAATCGGCTCAATAGATTCAAAGAGAGAGAAAAATGAAGATCCGCATCCTTTATTTTGCGCTTCTGCGCGATGCCCTCGGCCGCGCACAGGAAGAGCTTGACGTACCTGAAGACGTGACGACGGTCGCAGCACTTCGCGAATGGCTTCGCCGTCGCGGAGAGCCGTATGAAAGCGCGCTCGGCAATGCGCGCCGCGTGCGCGCGGCAGTCAATCAGGAAATGGCCGAACCCGACGACGCCGTGAAGGCGGGCGACGAGGTCGCCTTCTTTCCGCCGGTGACCGGAGGCTGATCATGCCGGTGACGACGATTCGGGTTAGTGAAGCGGACTTCAATCCCGGCGAAGAGATCGAACGCCTCATCGAACGTTCGCCCGAGGCGGGCGGCGTGGCGAGTTTCGTCGGCGTGGTGCGAAACCGCAATGACGGGAGTGATGTCACCCATCTGACGCTCGAACATTATCCCGCCATGACGGAAAAGGCCCTCGCCGCCATCGTCGAGCGCGCCAGGGCGCGCTGGGACGTCTGCGACGTGACGGTCATTCATCGCGTGGGCGAGATGGCGGTGGGCGAACACATCGTGCTCGTCGTCGTTACGAGCGCTCACCGCCGCGAGGCCTTCGAGGCCTGCGAATTCATCATGGACTGGCTCAAAACGGAAGCGCCTTTCTGGAAAAAGGAACGAACGGCCGAGGGCGAGCGCTGGGTTGACGCACGCGAAAGTGACGAAGAAGCCAAGCGCCGCTGGGGCAGGCTCGGATGATGACGAAGGACGGGCCCTTGTGGCTCGTGATTCTGGCCGTAGGAGTGGGCGCCGGATTCGGCGCCGTCTGCCGTTGGGCGCTCTCATACTGGCTCAACCCGCTTGAGGGTTGGATGCCTTGGGGAACGCTCGCCGCCAATGCGGCAGGCGGCCTCTTGATCGGTGCGGCGCTTGCTTGGACGAGTTCGAATCCAGACCTGCCTGCAGTCTTGAGACTCTTCATCACTACGGGATTTCTCGGCGGTCTCACGACCTTTTCGACATTTTCCGCCGAAGCTTTCGTGTTGCTTGCCTCGGGCGCCTTTGCTAAGGCCGGCATCCACATGGCTGCGCACCTTCTGCTGAGCCTTGCAGGCACTTGGGCGGGATGGGCCGCAGTGCGTTCGTTCTGAAGTAGGCCTCAATTCTCTCGTGTATCCCCGCCTTTGGTGTCTTCGCGCCGCCTATATGGTGCGGAGCGTTGGATCGGCAGGCAGCGGAGGGTGCATATTCACGTGATTTAGACCTATTTGCGGATTTGATCTCGGCCCTTGCAGGCTGACGTCAAATGTTGCGGTTGACTTTGTATGCGTTCTCCTATAAGATACTCATATAGAAGAACGAATCTTCATAAATAAAGTTAATTGAAGGGAGAAATAAGATGACCTCTTTGCTCAACACCTACCTTGCGAATCTCGCGGTCTGGACTGTCAAGCTTCACAATCTTCATTGGAATGTGACGGGGCATGCCTTCAAGCCGCTCCACGACTACACGGAAAGCCTGTATGACGAGGCCTTTGAGGCCTACGATGCCGTGGCCGAAGTTCTCAAGATGCGCGATGAAATGCCGCTCGCAACTCTGAAGGGTTACCTTGAAGTGGCCACCATCGCTGAGGTCGAGCCGCGTGACTTCTCCTGCTGTGAGGTTGTGAGCATGGTGGAAGCCGACATGCAGCTCATGCGCGACCTCGCGAAGACGATCCGTCAGGCCGCCGCCGAAGCGGATGACCATCAGGTTCAGGCTCTCTTCGAAGGCTACCTGGATGGCTTTGCCAAGCAGCTTTGGTTCCTGCGCGCCATGAAGAAGGAAGCTGGCGGCTGTGCCTGCGCTGCCTAACTGCATGCAAATAGAATGACTCGTTGGCCGCAATCCTGTGGATGCGGCCAATTTTTTTTGCGGACTTGCGGTCGGCAAGCTTCCGGATACCGATCCTCGGGAGGCCGATCCATTGGAGCCGTGCGATATGGGCAGTTTAGGCCGTATGAGGTCGGACAAACTCTGTAGCAACTTGATGGTTTTGACGTCTTGAAATGATCCTCTCCAACCCCATATAGGTAGGGACATGAGATGGAAATCCCGTGATCGCAGACCGAGTTAACGCGATCCTATGCCGGGGTTTTCGAAGGAACACAAACATGCGTCAAGACAAGTTAACGACTAAATTCCAAGAAGCGCTGGGTGAGGCCCAGTCGCTGGCGCTGGCTCATGACAATCAGGTCATCGAGCCCGTGCACATTCTGTCGGCCGTGCTCGCAGATGGCGAAGGGTCCAGCAGGAGCCTTCTTGAAAGAGCCGGCGTGAACGTCCAGAGCCTGACGCGCGAAGTGAACGCTGCCGTCGAGCGCCTGCCCAAGGTTTCGGGAACGGGGGGAGACGTGCAGATTTCCCGCGACCTGATGAATCTCCTCAACCTTACGGAAAAGGAGGCGATGAAGCGCGGTGACGAGTTCATCTCGACGGAAATGCTGTTGCTTGCTCTTGCGGAAGACAGGAGTGAAGCGGGACGTCTTGCCAAAAATGCGGGGTTGACGCGCGCTGCCATCGAAGCGGCGGTTGAAACTGTCCGCGGCGGCGACAAGGCCGACAATCCCGATGCGGAAAGCCAGCGCGAGGCGCTCAAGAAATACACGGTCGACCTGACCGAGCGCGCCCGTCAGGGCAAGCTTGATCCCGTGATCGGTCGTGACGACGAGATCCGCCGCACGATGCAGATCCTGCAGCGCAGGAGCAAGAACAACCCCGTCCTGATCGGCGAGC
>ERZ1026870.587-NODE-587-length-19702-cov-149.193057_pt1 | contig 19702 bp, 14 predicted proteins | sample MGYA00380165_ERZ1026870 | MGnify/ENA primary metagenome ERZ1026870 (study PRJEB33269, sample SAMEA4719801) | human gut metagenome | biome: human-associated habitat; feature: organic feature; material: feces | place: Cameroon | collected 2013-10 ...
TGGTCAACGTGAAGAGCTACGTGGAGTGGCCTCACTGGGATTACCGCCGAGTAAAAGGCTTGGGTAACGTGAAGCTCAACGACATCGTGGTGTTCAACTATCCTGCCGGCGACACCCTCTGTAACGAGGAGCGCTATCAGGCGAATGATTACTATCAGATGGTTTACTCTATCGGTGACCAGCTCCTGGAGCAGAACGGACAGCAGCAGGATGTGCGCGTGCTGAACCCATTGCAGCAGCGCCACTACTTCGAAAAGGTGTATGCTGCCGGACGCAACTACATCGCCAGCATGCCGGGCGAATATGGCGACATCATCAGCCGTCCTACCGACCGCCGCGAGAACTACGTGAAGCGCTGCGTGGGCTTGCCTGGACAGACCCTGCAGATCAAGAACCGCATCGTTTATCTGAACGGAAAGGCGAATAAGGAGCCTGATAACGTGCAGTATACTTATAAGATGAAGCTCAAGGGCGAGTTCCCTATCGACCTTGCCGATGAGCTGGGAATCACCAACGAAGACCTGCTGATGTATAATCAGAGCGGCGTGATTCCACTCACCAAGAAGGCTTACATGGCTCTGAAGGCGAACAAAAACCTGGTAGAGAGCATCTCCATCAACACCGATGCGAGATACGGCGACCTCTATCCGCTCAACGCCTACACCGGCTGGACTTGCGATAACTATGGTCCTGTATGGATTCCGAAGAAGGGCAAGAGCATCGCTCTGACGCTGAAGAACCTGCCAGTATATGAGCGCTGTATCAAGGTTTACGAGGGCAACGACCTCAAGGTAGATAGCCAGGGCAACATCTTCATCAACGGCAAGCTGGCGAAGAGCTACACCTTCAAGCTCGACTATTACTGGATGATGGGCGACAACCGCCACAACTCAGCCGACAGCCGCTACTGGGGCTTCGTTCCTGAGGATCACATCGTGGGCAAGCCTATCTTCATCTGGTGGAGCCACAGTCCTGACCATCCGGGCTTCTCAGGCATCCGCTGGAATCGCCTGTTCAACTTCGTAGATAACATCAAGTAATAGAAAGATAGATTGAAAATCGCAGTTAAATTCCTAATAGCTTTAGGCTTGTCGCTGCTCCTGGTATGGGCGGTGCGAACCTATGCATTCACTGTCTTCACGGTGCCCGCCGGAGGTCTTCCTCCGCATTTGGAAGAGGGCAACCGGGTGATAGTGAATAGGATTGACTGCGATTTTTTCAATCGTGGCGAGATAGTGGTTTATGCCGATTCCGTGGCACTTCCGCTCCGCAACCAGAGTCTCAGTCAGAGTCGCAATCCACGCTTCAAGCGAGTAATCGTAGAATATTTCATCGGGCAGATAGAGAAGCTCCCCGGCGATACCCTCCGCATCGGCAAGGCGAGCTACATCATCCCCATGGTGTGCTGCAAGCGCTGCGGCTGCAAGGATTGTCGCTTCTATCTCCTGAAGACGCCTGCCGGCGAGCAGCTGGTTCACAAGCATCAGATGATAGGCAAAGCCTATAAGCTATTTTGAGAATAAACACATTATTAATAAATACATAAGAATTTGAAAGCATTATTATCCTCCACCTATTTCGGCCCCATTCAGTGGTATCAGAAGCTGAACCGCTACGACGAGTGCCTGATAGAGCGCCACGAGAGCTTTATCAAGCAAACTTATCGCAACCGCATGCTCATCCCAACCACCAACGGCCCCCTCGCCCTCACCATCCCCACGAACCACAACACATCGCTGGCGATGAAAGACATCCGCATCTCCGACCACGCCAACTGGCGCCATGTACACTGGAATGCGCTCCTCTCCGCCTACGGCGAGAGCCCCTTCTTCGAGTATTACCAGGACGACATCCGCCCCTTCTACGAGAAGAAATACGAGTTCCTCTTCGATTTCAACATGGAGATTACAGAGAAGATGATAGAACTTCTGGACATCCGTCCCAAGATTTCAATCACCAACGAGTACTTTTTAAGTGAAGAACGAAAAGTGAAGAGTGAAGAATTCAACAGCTTTACTAAGCATAAAGTTGAAAGTATCAAGGATTTCCGCGAAGCCATTCGCCCCAAGAAACCGCTCCCTGATGCCGAATTCGAGTCGAAGCGCTATTATCAGGTGTATGAGCAGAAATTTGGTTTCCAGCCCAACATGAGCATTCTAGATCTTCTCTTCAACGAAGGCAACGAGGCGATATTCTACCTATAATAATAAGGTAGAGTATCGCCTCGCTGCCTTTAAAAAAGCTCAGTTATTCATTTATTACTTGAGTTATAGTTAATATCTTGGGCGCAATGGAACTAAAAAACGAAAAAACGAGCTCCCATCCCCATGGAAACTCGTTTTTTTCATAATTTATTTGTATAAGTAAAAGATGATGATAAAACGTTTCACAACGTCTTTTTGTTTTAACTGATGCAAAGGTACAAACTTTTTGTGTCTTCTTTTCGTAAAGATTGTCTTTTTGTGGTGTAAATTCTATTATTTTTCCACATAAAAAACAAAATTTACCCCCTGTTTAGTTAAAAGTCCACCTTTTTGCGTTATTTTGTGGTAGCAAATCCCCAGTAAAAGTGCCTGAATTTGCTGTTAACTTAGAAATAGTACCCCAGCTTTGCGCGCAAGCCATTGTGATCGATGCCGAATCTATATTTGCCGTCCCATCCTGCCGGCTGCTTATAAGAGGTGCTGATACCGCCAAAACTCACGCCAGCCGACCAGTGCTTGCTGAGCAAGTATTCGCATCCCATTTCCGCATAGACACCAAAGCCATCCATGGTGTTGAAATCATCGTCAGTGCAGGCGTAGCCAAGGCTCAGCACCATATTCCAGATGAAGTGCTTATTCGTCTTGTAGGCCATTTTGTAACCCGCACCCACGAAATAGTTCATGATCACATCGTTGGCATCGTTGCCGAAGCCAGTAGGGATTCCCACCTTGGTTCTGCTGCCCACAGCATTGATGGAGAAGCCCATATAAAAAGGACGGCGGTAGGCGTTCGGCTGCTTCCACAGATTCCACAGATGGGCGTATTCCAGGGTAACGTCGAAGCCCGTAGGAGTTCTGTTCAGGCTTTTGCCGTTAGCCGTAAGAATTTCGTTGCTGAGCCATGAATATCCGCATCCGGCGCTGATGCTGTTGGAAGGCAGGAGATGCTTCTCGTATTCAATCTGGTTTAATTCAGAAAGGGTACCGATGGTATTTCTTTCGGCATTACCTTCCGTAAAACCTTCGGCGTTTTTGGTAACTGCAGGCGAGAAACTCGTCAGGCTTACCCACAACAGTAGCGTCGCTGAGGCGCATGCTGCTAATTTTGCAACTGATTTTGAATTCATACGTTTTATCTGTTTATACGTTTATACTAAAAAAATAATAGTTAATATCCGGGCGCAAAGGTACAAAAAAAATACGGAAAACCATTTCAATGCGTTAAAAGAATTCACTTCAATGCGTAAAAAAGAAGCGTAAAAGCGTAAATGGATGCATCAATGTGTAAAAAAGAAGCACCAATGCGTATAAATCTTCATCCCAGGCGGCTAGGGCTATTCCCCGTTTGAATCTTTTTTTATATCTTTGCAGGTAGAGTGATATAATCTTCATTATTAATAACTTATAAATTTACTGTTATGAGACGAATCAAATTAATCCTTTTCCTCTTCCTGTTTTGCATAGGAATACAGCCAGCTTTGGCAGAGGGAAGAGATCTTCTTTTTAAGGAGACCTTTGAAAATGTAGTGGGAACTTCTGATGGTAAGACAAAGCTGAATCCATCGCAGTTGGATAACCCCTCGGGATGGACTTTTGATAATGTCTATGCCGGCGAGGGTAATCTGATTATCAAGGAAGGAGGAAGCATAACCTTACCGGTGATTCCTGAACTTATCGGCAACGCCAGTTTATTAATCAATGCGACTTATTGGCGTGAACCTGATAAGGATTATGATGATATTGATCCTGCGTTTTGGGATAAGATAGCAACTTTAAATGTATCTATTTCCAACGGTAAGCTCAGTTCCAACGAATGTGAACGGAGCTTATGCATGTATGGCGTAGATGGGAATAGTCGTTTGAAGATTACAGCACCGCATGATATTGTGCTGCGTTATGTTTATGTTTATTATCCAGTGAATAATTGGGAGGATCCAATCATCAGATTCTCGCGCGAGGCAGGATCTTTCTACGACCCATTTGATTTAACGCTCAATCCATGGGATATTCAGGTTGATGATGGCGACGATATATATAACATCACCGTTTATACATTAGATGGTTCTATGCCAAACCGCCATTCCCAGCGTTATCATAAGGGGGATAAAATCCATATCGCCTCTACCACTACGGTGCGTGCAGCCATGATTCTGGCAGACGGAACAATGAGGTATAATATTCCTATGACCTATACCCTGACGAAGCGATATGACATCAACGAACTGCCGGAGAATACCTATCAGATAGAGGTAAAGCCGGGTCAGCTGAAAAAGCAGCTTCTCGATTTGGATCCTGATGAGGTAAACGGACTTGTGCTTACCGGCACCATGAATGGTGAAGACCTGAAGTTTCTTGCCGATGCCCAAGGACTCGTTGGAAGCCTTGCTTATCTTGACCTGGAAAAGGTGAAGTTTGAGTATGATGAAACCGTGTACAGAACATACTCTCCATCCAAGGGTTTCCATGAGGAACAAAAAATATATAATTATATCTTCAGCAAGGAGAATCGCACAGAGCAAGTACCTGCAGGATTTGGTTACAAGCGATACGATTGCTACCGTAATAACCTGGCATGGGCATTCATCAAGAATGAGAATCTTGTGGTCGTGAAGCTTCCAGAAAACATGACCGAAGTAGGAGAAGATATTTTCGGTGATTGCAAAAACCTGAGAGGTGTGAAGATTCCAGAAGGAGTGAGCCGTATAAATAAAGAAGCATTCTATGGCTGTTCTATTTTAGAAACGATAAATTTCCCTGCGAAACTTACTTCTGTGGGTGATAATGCCTTTAGTCTTTGTTCAAAAATGGAGCTGGATAATCTTCCAAATAGCCTTCTGCATGTTGGTCAATCTGCATTCTGTTATGTTCCGTTGCAGGCTCTTAAGTTAGATAGAAAAGTAGAAATAGGTGCAGGCGCCTTTTCTAATACTCCGATTACCGAAATCGAGATGGCAACGCCATGCGATAGTATCCTGGGGGGAACATTTAGTGACTGCCCGAATTTGACGAAGATTACGATAGGAGAGGGCTTGAAGTATATTGGCGATAAAGCCTTTGCTAATTCGCCTGTAAAGGAGGCAAATCTGCCATCTACACTTCGTGATATCAGTTCTACTGCTTTTACTGGTTATAGTTCTTACTGCCCGTTCGTCAACGACATTCAGCCAGAGAATCATATCCGCTATATTGGCAAAGTGGCTTATCAGTGTGTGGATAGAGACCTCGAGGAATATACTATCAAGGATGGAACCGTAACATTGGCAGATGAACTTTTTGAAAGCTCGCAAGGAAATGCATTCCATATCCCAGCTTCTGTGGAGCAGATAGGTAGCCGGGTTTTTGCCGGTACGCAAATAAAGACTCTGCCTGAAATGCCGGGACTCAAGCGAATTGGTGATGAGGCATTCTATCAATGCAAGAATCTTAAAAAGGTAACCATTCCTGAAACGGTGGAGTATATTGGTGGTGGTGCTTTCTATGGTTGCTCAAATATTTGGAGCCTTACCTATAATGCAATCAATGCCGAATGCGAGCGTTTAATGGAGTCAAATATACCTCTGGAGAAGATTGTCATAGGTGATAAGGTACGTCGCCTGCCGAGAGGAATTTTCTCTGGTAGAGAGTTCACGGAGGTAACTCTTCCTGCTTGCTTGGAGCGAATAGACGAATTTGCTTTCTATGGATGCAAGAATCTTACAACCATCAATTTATCTGATAGCATCAGATATATTGGAGATAATGCATTCTATGGTTGTTCTTCTCTGAAAAATATCCACTGGCCACTTCGTTTGACAACGATAGGAAGTCGGGCATTTAGACAAACAGCCTTAGAGACCATTTCTTTACCAGAAGGCGTTACAAGTGTAGGAGACGGAGCTTTCTATATTTGCCCTTTCGCTAAGACGGTTTATATTCCTTCTACGGCTAATGTAGAGGATGATATTAACTACTATTTTGAGCTGGAAGAAGGGGGTAATTGCGTCATAACTTGCATGTCGCCAATACCTCATCCACAAGCTAGACATTGGAATGTAGGCGTTGCTGCCATCAAGGTGCCTGCCGAATTGGTAGAGCAGTATAAGGCTCAGTTCCCAGATATTGCTGATAAGATTATGGCAGTTAACCAGGTGGGTGCAATGGATAAGGATTCTAAAACTTCGTTTGCTGCAGGCATTTCAGAAGAAGCTGATTTGGGCGATGCGGTGATTGGAGATGTTTATGTTACAGTGGGCGATGGTGATGGCTACGACAGTACTGATGGAAGTATCGTGCTCAATTCTACCATGACTGCTGCCGAAGTGGCAGGAATAGGCAGCTTGGCACCAGGAAAATCGGATATTGCCAATCGCTTTAATGGATTAATCGTAAAGGTGAATGCCGGCGACGGAACGATGGTGATAGATGGCAAGACGATGGGTAACAACACGCTCAATGTAAAGGTGGGCGAGGCGGAACCACAGGCCTTTGTTAAATCGGATAGGGGAACCATCGAGGTGGCTTATCGTGTAGGTAAGGAAACTTGCGTTTATATCTATGGAGCCGAGCAGGAGATGGCTGATGATGCAGAAGTTGCAAAGGCTCACCAGGTAGCGGCTTGCCGCCCATTATCACGAGCTGCGGCACTTTCGGCTTCAGCTTCCGAAAACTGCGTGAAGATTTATGCCGTAGGCGTATCTCAGTCAACGGGCATCAATCATACTTTGATAGATAGCAATTCGCCTATTATTGGCTATTACACCTTGGATGGCGTGAAGATAGAGCAGCCAAATGCTCCTGGCATTTACGTAGTTCGTAGAGCCAACGGAAGTAATTATAAACTGGTGATAAAGTAGATTGTAATTGTCTTAAACTATGCCCTTAGAAGCATCAACGGTGGTGTTTCTAAGGGCATCTGATTTTGATTTCGCATGGGGGAATGATGAAAATGTAACGTTAAAAATCCTAACTCATAGTTTCCTTAAGGGAAAATCATAGTTTCCTTAACTGAAACTCGTAGTTTCCTTAAGGGAACATATTGCTGGCTTTTCGGTCTTCGTTCTGCAGCATTCCTTGCCATCTATGATGACGCCCTCCGGTTATCAATGAAGACCAAAGCGAGGCATCTGTTATCCCTTCAGAGGAGCCAACAGAGAAGCTGTCAAAGAAGCTTTCAGAGAAACCAACAGCGCAGCAGGGTTAACAGAGTTAACAGTTAACAGCTGAAATGTATACCCCCCCAACATAAAAAGAAGTATATATATATTTAAATATAATAATGTACGCAAGAGGGGGTAGGGAAAAACGGCTGTTAACTGTTAACCCTGTTAACCCTCTATAAACTTTCAACTCTTAACTTTCAACTTTCAACTATCAACTTTTAACTAAAACTAAACTTTTTTGCAAGAATGCTTGGTGGTATCGATTTTAATCCGTACTTTTGCCTTCAACTTATCAACAACAAAGAATCGAGATTCTAAAGAATCAAGAAATCAAAGAATCAAGAAATCAAAGAATCAAAAATAAAAAGAAGCAGATGAATAAACTGAAATTTCATATAGTAGGGCTTACCCATAGCGATGTGAAGAATCACGAGGTGGAGTACGCCAAGCAAGCACTGGGCAAAACCATCTGTCTGGTGCCCGACGACGATAATGTCTGCGACTTAATTGCCGTAAGAGCTTATGATGAAGACGATGTTGCCGTGGGATTCGTGGGAGCATTGGAATCGGAAGATGTGAGAGCTGCCATCATCGCATCGCATGATGTAAGCTTGCGAACCACCTGCGTGGGATGGGGCAGCAAGGGCGAGAACGACAAGTCGGGACTTTACCTGAAGGTGGAGGCCATGATAAAGGCAACCGATGAAGAGCTGGAGCAAGCACGAAGCAAGATGTATGATGATAGGGAGTATGACGACTGGCACTACACGGGTCCTATCCTTACCATCGATAAGCTGGCCCGATTCAGTGCCAGCACCCGAATGCTCGAAGATTTGATAGGGCACATCATCCGTATTCAGAATGCCCTCGAGGAGAACAGAAAGAATTCCCTCGAATCGAACCAAAAAGATGCGTTCGATGCGAACCAGAAGACTTCGTTCCAGGAACCATTGGCTTCTTCGGAGATAGAAGATCTCGAAAGTGAATTGGGCAATTTCCTGCAGGAAGCCAAGAAGCGTCTGCGTAAATTCCTGGAGAACCAGCGCAACGACTATTCCCGGGAAACCACCCAAGCCCGAAACCGACTCCTCAAGAAGCTTGCCCTGGTGAAGGATGAGGAGGTGCAGAAATTCAGAGAAGAACTGCTCACGGAGATGGGCTTCATCACCAGTTCCTCTTATCGCGAGAAGGCGGCGCTATGCTTCTTCGTGGATACGCCCACCGAAATCCTCGCCCGCCAGACGGGCACCTACGACTATCGCGACCAGCTCGACCAGATAGAGCAGCAGCTGGAGGCATTCCCCTTTAATCTCTATCGCACGTTCAAGGCAGACCCCGTTGATTTTCTCCGTCAGGTGTTCTACAAGCGAGTGCCGAGACGCAAGATGCAGCAGCTGCTCTCGGGCATCATCCTGATGATCATGAACGGCAGGGTGAACGATGTGAAGCAGTGGGGCAAGCACGGCAATGAGGAATCGCTGCTGGCGATGAAGACAGTGGGGAAGAAACCTGCGATTGGAGAGCATAAGAAGGAACTCATGGAATTGGTGAAAAAGGCAGTCTTGAAGATTGCTGTTTATCAGAAGAGGGGATATTATGGCATGTTTCTTTCAAAAAAGGTCTATTGGTATCCTGTTTTCCGCCTGATGGGCGATTGGGAACTACTCCCATCCAATTCTCCTCAGTCGTTCTGTACTTTCTTGGAAGAGCTATTTGAAGGCAAAAAAATATCCGGTCCGAAAGCTCCTCTCTGCGGTAGGGATGATTTGAGGCAAGCAGGAGTCGCTCCCTTTTCTAACCATAAGGCATTGGAATGGAAATGTCTGCAGCAGGAAGAGCTTGTCAATACGCAGGAAGCAAAATTCAATCGTTATTGTGAGATTGTTGATATTTTTATGGGAATCTTGAGGGAAGAAGCCTTTAAGAAGGGTATTATTTTAGATGATTGGCTTAAGAAATAAGGGACGTTGGCAATGGATAGAAATCTGTTGCCAACGTTTTTTTTGTTTCTTCCTCGTTCTTTTTCTTTTTTCTTGCTTTTATCATGTTTTATACCACTCTTTATCCCTTAATCTAAAAACTTTTATCCCTCTTCCCCCATATTTTTATACACCATCCGCTGGCAGAGGTATAATAATGGAGTTACTTTCTTTTTTGTTACCTTTGCATCGCTTTTCAAAATGGAGAGCGGCAGTTTTGGAAACAATCTGCCTATTAACTTTCAAACAAAATAAAAAAAAGAAAGAACTATGAAACAGTTATTATCCTTTGATGAGTGCAAGCAGATGAGCAGCCGTCTCATCGCCATGAACCCTAATCGCAATGCGAACATGGGTAAGATTTCTACTTTCCTCCTCGATTACTACACCGAGCTTACCAAGCAGCCTTGGCTCGCCCAGCTCGTAGGGCAGATTCGCGACCTTACCGCCAAGCAGGAGGAGATGAAGGCGGGCGATGCCTACAAGCAGCTGGATAAGCAGGTGGGCTTCCTGAAGAAGCAGTTGCCGTTCCGCTCGCCTCACTACTTCCATTTCATCGACGACCATCGTGCCCAGAAGACCATCGACCCTGAGGCCTTCACCTTCCAGACCACCGTGGACATCGATAACCCGGAGGAGGTAGAGGTGGCCGTGAAGAATGCCCTGCTGCTGAACGGAATGTTTGATGATGCAGAGGAGAAGCTCTTCCGTGAGAAGATTTTCTCTGCCGATGACATCGAGCTTTGGAAGGGAAAAGTGCTTCACGTGGAACGTTCGGCTCGTAACAAGGCGCACATCGATATCCGTATCCCAGTGGGAATGACCATCGCCGAGGCGCAGAGTGCCTTCTGCAAGCTCATCCATGCCACCGAAGACCCTAGCTGCGTTACCCCCGAGCGCATCATCTTCATCACCGATGCAACCAGCCAAATCTATACAGCCGATGACTGGTACAAGCGCCTGGACGAGGAGGCCGTGGCAGAATATCGTGAGGCTTATAGAAAGAGAGGATTGGATATTGACGGCCGTCCGCTGGATATTTCATCATCATCATCTTCTTCTGCCGCTCCAACCGTAGATTTCCAGCCGATAGAGAGCGAGGAGGAGAAGGCGAGAAAGGCTGCCAATACTGTGCAGTATGAACAGACCTACGAGGGCATTCCTTACGAGGTGATTGTGAAGGAGCTGGCGGCGCAGATAGGTCCTGATCCGGCTACGGGCAATCGCAACAACTTCATCTACAGAGAGGCGCTTTATCTGCGTTACATCTGCAACAACGACCCCGAATGGATCAAGCAGGTAATCCTTATCTATGGCGAGGACGAGCAGAAGGCTTTTGCTACCGTGGACAGTGCTTGCAAGGTGGCTCAATCTGCCGTAATGCCAGAAAAGGTGAAGGTGGCGATAGAATTTGCCCGCAAGAATTATCTGGCTCAGCAAGCCACCGAGAAGGCGGGAATCTACGCCGATGTTCCCCCTCAGATGCCTGCCAAGCTGCCTAAACTCGTGAAGCTGCTCACCAGCAAGGTGCCTGCTGATTTCAAGCCAGCCGTGGCAATGGCGGTGTTCCCTCCGCTTGCCGCTCACCTCAAGGGCGTAAGCTTCAGATACACCGATAACCAGGTGCACGAGCCGGCGATGATGAATCTGCTGGTGGCAGCGATGTCTTCGGGCAAATCGCTGGTGAACGGTCCTATCGACTGCATCATCGACGACCTGGTGCAAATGGATAAGATCAACCGCCAGAAGGAGCAGGAGTGGAAGGACGAGGTGAGCACCATGGGCGACAACAAGAAAAAGCCGGTGCGCCCGGAGGATATCTGCATCCGTATCGTTTCGCCCGACCTTACCCGTGCCGCCTACATTCAGCGTCTCGACGATGTGCAGAAGGCTGGCGACGGCTTCCTCTACTGCAAGATGGACGAGGTGGATATGCTCAAGAAGTTCAACGACCCTAGTCAGCTGATTCGCTGCTGCTGGGATTGCTCGCTGGATGGTCAGGAGCGTGTGGGCGTAAAGAGTGTTACGGCGCAGGTGAAGACCCGTTTCAACTGGAATGCTTCGAGCACCATCGCCGTTACCCAGAAGTTCTTCTCTGTAAGAGAGGTGGCTGATGGCGCCGTGAGCCGCTTGTCGCTAGCCACTATCATCCGTCCCGATTTCGCTCCGCGTCCGGTGGTAGGCGAGTATGATGCTTTGTTCAAGGCGCAGTTGGCTCCTTACATTCATCATCTCAACGGCACCAGCGGTTTCAAGGATTGCAAGAAGGCGCGACTGCTCATCGAGCGACTGGAGAATGAGATTATGGAGACGGCTCAGCTGGCTTACAACAAGCCATACGCCGAGTTTGCCAAGCGTGGTTTGGCGAATGGTTTCCGCCGTGCGATGGTGCTTTATCTGGCTAACGGCGAGAAGTGGGAGAAGCCGATAGAGGATTTCATAGAGTGGAGTGTGAAGTATGATTTGTGGTGCAAGATGCGTTTCTTCGGCAATCAGATGCAGGAGGCGATAGATGCCGACAGTCGTATGGTTTATCATGCTACGGGTGTGAGCAATCTTCTGCTCTATGTTCACGATACGTTTGATAAGGTGGAGATTCAGCGTGTGTGTCAGATTCACGGCACGAAGACGAAACTTGCCATCTTGCTGTGCAACTGGAAGAAGCGTGGTTTCATCGTGAAGAACGAGGATGGCACCTTCTCGAAGACGGCTAAGTTCATAGGCAAGTATGGGCATTATGGAACGCCGGGAATGGCAGCGTAGAGCTTGATTTTATATAATTAAGACTTGCTCTTATATAATAAGGTGGGAGATGTTTAACCACTAAGGAAAGCGCCCTATATGCACTGAGATGGTGCGTATGGGCGCTTTTTTGTAATATCTCTGTAAAGGTTCTTGACCTTTATCAAGAAATCGGTGGTTTCTGAAACTTTTCTTCTAAAATATTTGTGTGCGAACACAAAAGTTTGTATCTTTGCACCGGAATTAAGAAAGAAGGATAAAAGATTGTTAGTTCAGGTAACATAAAGTATTGGTTATAAGGAAGAAAGATTGTTAGAGTAAGGATAACGAAGGTGTTAGATAAGGTGAAAGATTGGAGAAGCAGGGTAACGTTGAAAGATTGTTAATATAAAGGATAATGTTTAATTTAAAGTAAAGAAAGGAAAAGTTATGTTAGTATTAGGAATTGCATTCGCAGCAGTAGTAGCATTCGCTGCAACAGTTGGCGCAGCAAGCAACAAGCTCGCTTAAGTAAAAGCCAATGAGGTAATGAACTTTAAGAAGTTCAACGACTTTAAGAAGTTCAGGTATTTAAAAGTAAAGAACATTAAAAGTTCAAAAACAGTAATTGAAGCAAAGTAGGAAGCCAAAGGGGCTTCCGAGATGTAGAAGGGGGAGCCAATGGGGCTTTCCGGATGAGGAGCGGATGATGCTCCTTTTTTCGTTTAACAACAAAAAATCAGACATACATTATATAAAAAGGAATCGGGCGGTTAACAGGTTAACAGTTAACAGCCCGATTTTCTTTGTTTATACCCCTATTCGAGGATGATTTTGAGATTTACCACATAAAAGAAATTACGTAACTTATTGATATGTAGGTAAATCTATCTCTTTTGAATTTATTTCCCAAGATATGGCTTCAGGATTCTAACCCAGTTCTGGTAGCCTTTTCCGAGCAGATGCAAGCCATCGTTGCTGTAATCCGGGTTCATTTCTTGGGTGCCAGGGGTTACGAACTCAGAGAAGAGGTCGATGTAGGTCAAGCCGCGGCGGTTGGCGATGTCCTTGATCAGGGCATTGAGGGCAGGAACATCCTTCTTGCGGCTCATGTGGTCAACAAACATGTTGAACTTTGGGTTCAGCGGCAGAACGCTCTGCAGATAGAGTCGGGTAGAAGGAGATTCGTTCTTGATTCGCTCGGCAATCTCATCGATGTCCTTGGCGATGTCCTCGACGCTGCGGCCTCCGGCGAGGTCGTTAATGCCGATCAAGAGGAAGATCTTGGCTGGCTTGCCCTTGGTGATGATGTGGAGGCGGTCGAGCATGGTATCGGCTCTATCGCCGCTGATTCCTCGGTTCTTGACGTGTGGGTTGCCAAGTAACTCTGCCCATTCACCTCCGTTGGTGATGCTGTTGCCCAGGAAGATGATGTCCTTCTTGCTGGTTGGGAGAACTTCAAAGAGCGTAGCTCTCTGATCAAAGAAAGTTGTGTGCTTCCGTCCTTGAGCCTGTAAGGTAGTGCAGGCGCAGAGGAGGCAGATTGATAACATGATTTTTTTCATCATAATGTATAAAAGTTAGTTATTAAAGAATGTATTTTAAAGCTTTTGCCCTTTCAGGGCGCAGAGCGAAATGCTGTTTATACCCAGGGCGTTGCCCTGGGCTAGGAGCTTCTGCCCTTTCAGGGCGTGTGGGGCATTGTCTTCTTTTTTATGGCGTGTGGGGCATTGCCTTCTGTCTTTCAAGAACTACTTGAAAATCAGGGTGGTGAGCCTGCCTTTATCAAACAGTTCCTGAGCCACGGCTTGAATCTGGGCGGCGGTAATCTCATCCACCTGCTCATAGAGGCGGTCAACGTTCTTCTCCCAGCCATAATGCAGGAAGCTCTTGCCGAAGTCGAGGGCGAAGTTCTCACGGTTGTCGCAAGCCACGCCTATCTGGCCCTTTATCTGCTTCTTGGCGGCCTTGAGCTGGGCGTCGCTCAATGGTTTCTGCATGAACTTATCCAGTTCCTTGCGAACCAGGCGGAGGCAGCGCTTCACGTCGTGCTCATCGCAGCCGAAATAGATGCTCCAGGTGCCCGTGTCGCCATAGGAAACCATCGTGCTTTCTACGGTGTAAACCAGTCCGTTATGCTCTCTGAGGGCGAGGTTCAGTTTGGCGTTCATGCCAGGTCCGCCCAGCATATTATTAAGCAGATAGAGCGGCATTCGGCGGTCGTCGTTCACATCGTAAGCCCGGGTTCCAATCATCACATGAGCCTGATGGGTATTCTTCTGCATCACAATCGTTTGCCCGGCAGGCGAACCCATCGGATCCATCGACCCCATCGAATCTATCGCTCCCCTAGAAATCTGCGTCATCTGCGGAGCCTGCGACATCTGCGTAATCTCAGAATCCCGTGCCCCCGCGAATCCCGTGTCTCCCGTTTCTCCCGAGAAATCTGCGTCATCTGCGAAATCTGCGTGACAACCCTTCTCAGCAAGCTTGCCCGAACTATCATCTGTGAGCGCCTTCCCGATAAGCTTCACCAGTTTCTTGAAATCAATATCCCCATAAGCGAAGAATATCGCATTATCCGGCCGGTAAAGCTTCTGCGTGAACCTCAGCGCATCCTCCGTCTTGAAAGCCCGAACCTGCTCGGCTGTGCCCAGAATATTGTGCCCCAGCGGCGAACCCTTGAAGAGGATATTCTCAAACTCATCATATATCAGTTCGGCTGGCGAATCATTATAGCTCTCTATCTCATCGCAGATTACCTCCACCTCCTTATCTATCTCCGCCTGCGGATAAACCGAGTGGAAGACGATGTCGGAAAGCAGATCCACGGCCCTTGCGATGTGCTCCTTCAGGATGGCAGAGTAATACACCGTGCCCTCCTTGTTGGTGTAGGCATTCAGGTCGCCGCCCACACTCTCCAGACAGTTGAGAATGTGCCAGGCTTTTCTGCGTTCGGTGCCCTTGAAGGTGACGTGCTCGCAGAAGTGAGCCAAGCCCTCCTCGCCCGGCTCCTCGTTGCGGGTGCCGGCATTTATCTGATAGCCGCAATACACCACCTGGCTATCTGATGGCAGGTGGATGATGCGGAGTCCGTTGTCTAATGTATAAGTATTGTATTTCATTTCAAGGTGCAAAGTTACATTGAAAATGTAATTTATCCAAAATATTGGGCATTTATTTTGCATTATCGCCAAAAAGAATTATCTTTGTCCCCAAAAAAATATAAATAGAGACATAAAACAATGCGTAAGGTTATAGGAATAGGAGAGACCGTGCTTGACATCATCTTCAAGAACGGCAAGCCGATAGAGGCAGTACCGGGTGGCTCATCGTTCAATGCAGTCATCTCGTTGGGACGTGCGGGCGTGAACGCTTCGTTTATCAGCGAGGCGGGCAACGACCGTATTGGTGAGTATGTGATTCAGTTTCTGAGAGATAATGGGGTGAATGCCGACAATGTGAGCATCTTTCCGGAATCGAAGTCGCCGCTCTCGCTGGCGTTCCTCGACGAGAACAACAATGCCGACTACATCTTCTACAAGGATCATCCCCACGACCAGCTGGAGTTTGCCACTCCCGAAATCAATCCTGGCGACATCGTGCTCTTCGGTTCGTTCTTCGCCCTGAATCCGGTGGTTCGTCCTCAGGTGGCAGGTTTTCTGGAGTACGCCAAGAATCACGGAGCCATCCTCTATTACGACATCAACTTCCGTGCTTCTCATCAGAATGAGATCATGAAGATTACGCCTAATCTGATAGAGAACCTGGAGCACGCCGATTTTGTGCGTGGCAGCCACGAGGACTTCGGAATCCTCTACAAGAAGCCGGAGGCGGATAAGGTTTATAATGCCGAAATCAGTTTCTACTGCAAGAAGTTTATCTGCACCCAGGGTGCTGAGCCTGTAGAGGTTCGTGCCGAGAACGGCTTTGCCAAGAGTTATCCTTCGGAGAAGATGAAGCCGGTGAGCACCATCGGAGCCGGCGATAACTTCAATGCCGGTTTCGTATTCGGACTGATTAAGGATGGAATCACCCGCGAGGACATCGACCGTGGATTATCTGAGGCACAATGGGATAGCCTCCTGAAGAGTGCCCAGGAGTTCTCCACCGAATGCTGCAAGGACATATACAATTATGTTTCCAAGGATTTCGGAGAGCAAAAGAAGAAGGAATTATAAAAATATAAGGATATGACAGAAATTACAAACAAGATTTATTACGTAGGCGTTAACGACCGCAACAAGCATCGTTTTGAGGGCCTCTGGCCTTTGCCTAACGGAGTGAGCTACAACTCTTATATCATTGACGATGAGAAGGTAGCGCTGGTAGATACTGTAGAGGTAGATTTCTTCACCCAGTTCCTGGAGAACATCCACGAGGTGATTGGCGACCGCGAAATCGATTACCTCATCATCAACCACATGGAACCTGACCACAGCGGCTCCATCGCCCTCATCAAGAAATATTACCCTAACATCAAGATTGTGGGCAACAAGAAGACCCTGGGAATGCTCGAAGGCTTCTATGGCGTTACCGACGATGTGGTAGAGGTGAAGAATGGCGAAACCCTCTCTCTGGGCAACCACGAGCTGAGCTTCGTTCTCATCCCTATGGTTCACTGGCCAGAGACCATGGTAACGCTCGATGCGAAGAACAAGGTGCTCTTCTCAGGTGATGCGTTCGGCTGCTTCGGTGCGCTGAACGGCGGAATCATCGATACGGAAATCAACTGCGAGACTTTCTGGCTGGAGATGGTTCGCTACTACTCAAACATTGTGGGTAAGTATGGAATCCCTGTTCAGAATGCCTTGAAGAAGTTGGCTGGCGTGGAGCTGGATTACATCTGCTCAACCCATGGTCCGGTTTGGCACGAGCATATTGAGAAGGTTATCGGCATGTATGATAAGATGTCGAAGTACGAGACGGAGCCAGGCCTCGTTATCTGCTACGGCACCATGTACGGCAACACCGAGCGCATGGCTGAAATCATCGCCCGTGCAGCAAGCAAGGCTGGCGTGAAGAACATCGTGATGTATAATATCTCGAAGACTCACCACAGCTACATCCTGCGCGACATCTTCCGCTACAAGGGCCTTATCGTAGGTGCTCCAACCTACAATGCCGGTCTTTATCACGAGATGGAGGTTCTCCTCTCCGAGCTTGCCAATAAGGACGTCAAGAACCATCTTCTTGGCTGGTATGGTTCTCATTGCTGGGCAAGCAAGGCGGTAGCAAAGATTCAGGAGTGGAACGAAACCAAGCTCCACTACGAGCCAGTGGGCGAGCCGGTGGATATGAAGCAGGCGATTACTCCAGAGGTAAAGGCGCAGTGCGAGGCTCTGGGTAAGGCGATGGCTGAGAAGCTGCTGGCGGAATAAAAGTTTAAGGGCGGAAGAACAACTGGGGTTAACAGAGTTAACAGTTAACAGTTGTTTTTCCGCTCTTTCTTTGTTTAAATACCTTTAAATATTCCGTGTAATTCCCGATAAAACTTGGTGAAGTCGAGTAAAAAACGTATATTTGCTCCCAAAAATGAGTCTTTAGTATCTTATTTAAATATAATAGGTATGAAACATCTGATAGTTCTCTTTGCGGCTTTAACCATGACCGCATACGCAGGTAATGCCAAACAAACCGATGATACGTTGTATTATCTCTGTGATAATAACGAGAAGGGAAAACTGGATTTCGAAGACGAGATTCTGGTGATTACCCGAACCCCGGAAGGTGAGTACAAGGGTAAGTTCTACGGAACGAGCGATGAGTTTATGAAGGCTAGAAAAGGCTTTCTTCCAGGCTTTTATGCGCTTCCGTTTACCTTCAGAAAGGGTGAAAGTAAAGAGATAAGTTTCACGTTGAGTGCAAAGGACAGACGATTCCTCAACATGCCTGTCAGCATCAAGTATCAGAATCATTTTGATGCGATTGATGCCTTTGGCGATGTGTGGTATTTGGGTTGGAAGCAGAGTCAGGATATCCTTGATAAGGAAGTGGTGACTTTTTGTGGAGAGCTGAATGCTGATGGGATTGTACTGGAAAACAGGGATGTGGCTTTTCCTGAGAAAAAGCGTCTCTTCAAACGTGTAAAGGCAGATGAACTTGCCGCCTACGGTGCTCAGCTCATGACCCGAAAGCAAAGCAAGGAAAACAGCGGTCGGCTTTATCCGGTGCAAGGCAGAAGCGGCAAGGTGGTGGAGCTATCAGATGGCAATTTCTATCCGCTCATAGAGAAGGATGAGGAACAAGGCTGTTATGTTCTTGACGGTCAGGAGTTTTCTAAGGTTTCTATGGATAGGGGAACCGTAAGGGAATACAGGGCAGAGGATGGTAAGGGGTTCATCTATCTTACCAAGAACATCACCATCCATGTTTATGATGCTCCATCCACTGATGCCAAGAGAATTGGCACCCTCAGAGGCAGTAGCCATGAGGTTCCTGAGTGCTATCAGGTGTTGAACTATCAGAACGGCTGGTATAAGATTAGAATTGAAGGCGCAGCCGGGAATAAGGGTTCTGAAGGCTATGTGCCGGAAAAGCATTTCAGCTGGCATCCTAAGGGCATTTAATTAGGAATCTATTCATTCTGAATGAAAGGTTTTCGGCTCCTACCAAGGGCTTGAATATCGTGAAGTATAGCGATGGTAGTGTGAAGAAAGTTGCTGTTCAATAAGATGAACGCATCCTGATTATATTTAGGGGGTACGAGCAATCGTGCCCCTTTTTTATGTTTCTGAAGAGTTAAATCGATGAAAAAGTTTGGCGGTATCAAGTAAAAAGTGTACTTTTGCTGCAAAAATATGTGTCTTGACACGAAAATTTTCAGTGAAATGATGTATTTTGAGCGCAAGGAATATCTAGATAAACTCATCTCTGCCGAAGGCAATGGGATGATCAAGATTATCACTGGCATCCGCCGATGTGGTAAATCTTTTCTTCTTTTCAACATCTTTTGCAAGCATTTGCTTGAAAGAGGTGTTGCGGAAGATCATATCATACAAGTAAATCTTGAAGACCGCAGAAACAAGAAACTCCGTGATCCTGACTCTTTTGAATGTAAACGATGGCTTTCGCAAACTGATAATCGTAGGGGATAGGTATCGTTCGGGTTATAATGAAGAAGGCATTCTGATGATGAGTCTCTCCGATTTCCTTTTGGGGAAAGAAAATAAGGGATAGATGGTCTTGAAGAAAATATCAAGGGCGGAAGAACAACTGGGGTTAACAGAGTTAACAGTTAACAGTTGTTTTTCCGCTCTTTCTTTTGTTTCTGAGTATTTCGTTTATAGGCTTCTATTTTTTCCTTAATATCAAAAATGTGCAAGTTTGCCACTTTTTGCTATGAGAAATGTGCAAGTTTGCCGAAAAATCATATTAACGAGGAAAATCATGGCAGAAATACAAAGAGAAAATCTATCCTGCTCATTCTCTAGAGTTTTATATAGTTGCAAATTAAGCATGTCTCAATATGCTTAATTTGCAAACCTTGCTTTTGTTACTGATATTCAAAAAGTTATAAGTGTAAATTAATATAAAGAATGAGCGAAATTGAGTCCATTTTTCCTTAAAATGCACGCTTTTGTCTGAAAAAACTCCTTGAAATGCAAATTAAGCATAAAAAAATAGGCTTATTTTTACCAAAACTTGCAGATCAAGAAAT
>ERZ1026870.588-NODE-588-length-19687-cov-5.690352_pt1 | contig 19687 bp, 19 predicted proteins | sample MGYA00380165_ERZ1026870 | MGnify/ENA primary metagenome ERZ1026870 (study PRJEB33269, sample SAMEA4719801) | human gut metagenome | biome: human-associated habitat; feature: organic feature; material: feces | place: Cameroon | collected 2013-10 ...
GTCGAGGACTTCGCGGATGTCGCGGGCTTTGAAGGCGGCGTCAAGAGCCATGATGGATTCTCCTGCGTAAAGAAAGAAAAGCGGATTGACCGGCGCCTCCCGAACGGATCCCGAAGGCGCCTTGTTCTGAAGTGACTATAGAAAACGACGCTTCGCCTTTCGAGAGCCGCCGACGTCAACTTCTTGTCATTTCACGCCACACGCAAAAAGCACCAAAACACCTGCAGAACAGAAAAAATAAAAAAATAGCGGACCGCCGAAAGACGGACCGCCAACAGGAACGCCTCCTCCCGAGAGGCGCCCTGAGCAGCTTTGGAGAGCTTGGAGACTATTATGGATTCGATACAATCAGGACATCACCCCTGCGTGCAGGGAGGCGCCCTCAGGCGGGCAGACCCACCGTGAAGAGGAGCACGGGTTCGAGGCCCTCGCCGAGGTTCATGCCCTGGGCGAGCTTCTCATGATCGAACGAGGCACGGATGCACCCGGGCAGCCCGAGCGAGGTTGCGGCGAGAAAGACCGCCTGTCCCATGGTGCCCGCGTCGACGTAGACGGCCGTGGGCCTCGCGGCCTTGGCGCGCTCATGGTCCGCCACGAAGACGATGGTGACGGGCGCCTTCTTGACGTACTCAAACTGGTAGGAGGTCGTCAGTTCGCGGCAGTCGGCTTCGCTTGTGCGCTCAAGCGTATTCTTCTGCGCGTCATAGCGCCAGGCGCCGTCTGCGCGCACCACCCAGGCGCTCACGGCGCGAAGGTCGAGCGTCGAGGGCACGGTCCGGCGGCCGTCCCCGTCCGTGATGCCCGCCGAAGCCCACAGGAGCGCTGCGAGCATGCTCTCGGGCAGCGGCGCCTCGCTGCAGTCGCGCACGGTGCGGCGTTTTTTGAGCGCATCGCCCACGGTCATCGTCAGGGATGCGGGCCAGGGAAGCATAATCTTGTCAGTCATGATCTCACCTCGAAAAATGGGTCAGGAAGCGCAGGCGCCCTGCAGGAATGCCGTCTTGCCTTCGCCTTCGAACACGCTCGCCCGAGCCATGTCGAGCCTGCGCATCAGAATGTCGACGGCCTTGACGCTCGTCTCGCACAGCATGCGGGCCGCCTCATCGGGCGTGCCGCCCGACGCAAAGAGGTGCGCGGCACAGCCCGGCTGCGTTCCATAGGCCGTATAAACGTCCTCAAAACACCCTCTTTCGCGTTGGGGACGATCCTTGACGGAGCGGCAGGCGAATCCCAGACACGCGGCGGCGTCCTCTAGGGAGAGACCCACCATCACGTTGTCCCAAACCCAGTTCGTCTCCACGTCAAGCACCGCGGATTCGGACTGCGCCGCGTTCGAAGCATGCCTCAAGGCGAGAACGGGAAGTCCCTTGAGAAGGACCTCGTCCTTCAGAAGCTTCATCCCGCGGGCCTGCCAGACGACCCTCAGGAGCACGACCGTGCCGAAGAGGAGCACCCGGCCTTCAAGCCGCATGGAAACGCCGTCCGTCAGCATGCTCATCTGAAGCTCCCCGCCCGACGCAGATTGCGCGGCAGCAAAGAGCGAGCGCAGCGAATCGGTTTTGAGTGCGACGCGGGCCTCGTCGGAGAGCGCCGACAAATCGCGCCAGCAGGTCCATGCGCCGCGCGGCACGTCAACGCCCGCCTTTTCGAGCACGAGGACCAGCGCCGCGGCAAGCTCGCCGTCGTCCGCATCCTCGAGGCGGCCCTTGATTTCAATGGCGGCCGCCGCTTGGGCTTCGTGCAGATCGTGTGCGTGTTGGTCGTACATCGTGGGCATCGTCTCTCAATTCCGTGCGGGTCGGGCTCGGAGAAAGTCTCCGAACCTCCCGCATGCAGAATCAGAATAGTCGGCCCGGCCGATGCGAAGGATTGCTCGGACGACAATGGCTTGTCATTTCATGCCACCCTTCAGGCGCGTCGGCATCGTCCGACAAAAGAGCACTCTCCTTGAGCCATTGACGGCAATGAACAAGAGAGCCCCCTGCGTTTGGTTCACTCTCTCGCCAACAGCCGACAAGCCAGTGCCACGCCGGTCAATGTATCCATGCCCGAAGTACTCCCATGCCTTTTCACACGAAGCAATGCCGGCATGAGCGGTCGGCCGCCGAACAAGGCCTTGTGGAGATACAGCAAGTGACTGGCGAATACGCCTTCAAGCGCAGAATCCAAGTATCCGCAACTCATGCGCGTAGTGCAGGTTGAAAATCTTGGCTGGCAAGCTTTCAGCATTTCGAGCCATCGCCGTGCTCGTTCAGCGGTTCTTCCTGTTGAACCGGAAAAAAGCTGACAAACGGATGCTGCTCCAACAAGCATGTCATCCCCTGCGGGGGTGGATCCCGCTCCGCACCCCAATAGGGCAAGCACCTCCCTGCAAGTCGACCCGGTTAAATCGAAGGCACCCCGATGAGACCATTGATCCGAAAAGATTTCTTCGAAAGGCCCCAAGCCTCCGCCCGATGCGATAAAGCTCAATCGACGCACAAAACCATCGGCTATTTTTCCAAGAGCAACTGAATCCGGAATCTCAAGAGCTTGAGGCGTCAGCCGGAGTTCGAAACAACGGGACGGCATTCGCAACAAGGGCGATCCATCGTTCAAATCATCCGCGAAGCCACAACACAGATTTAATGGGCTGCCAGCTGGTTTTTCAAGCAACGTCCTCAAAACGTTGGACGACACCACCATGTGATATGGGAAAAGCCCCTTGGCAACGGTACTGATGAAGATCGGTCGTGCCATGCCGTCAACCAAGATGTCCAGGCCATGGCGATATCTGACGTCGACACGCGCATGCCAACACCTCTGTCCTTCGGCCGTCATTATCCGGAATAAGCCCTTCTCAACAGCAGAAACGAACATGTCATCCCTCGACATCTGCAGGAAGCCGCTCGTGCAGTTGCATCAACTCCAACACCCACTCAAAGCCGCCGCAGTTGATGTTGACATTGGCCGCCTCGACCGCAGACGGCGTCCCGAAAAAAGAGACGCCCATGCCGGCGTCGCGCAGCATCAGCGCATCATTGCCGCTGTCCCCGCAACAGAGTGCGCTGCTTGTACCGTAAGTGGAAAGCACCTCGGCAATCCGCTTGGCCTGATTGCGTTTCCCTTCAGCGTTGAGGAGCGGTCCGCCGAACGGTCCTTTGATCACGGAAGTGAGGATGCCATCGCAAACGTTCAGATGATTCGCAATTGCACCAGTCATCTGAAGCTTTTCTGACAACACCTGCGCAATGTCGTCGATGCCGGAGGATAGAACATAAGTGCGAAGCCCATGCCGACGAGCCTCATCCATAAGCGCAGCGATGCCCGGCGTAAACCGAACCTGTGACACCACTTCCTCAATGGCAGACACCGGCAACCCCTTCAGCAATCGAGCCCGTTCCCGCAACGAATCCTCAAAAAGAATCTTTCCTTCCGTCAACCGCGAGAGTACCTGACGGTATTCAGATTCATGGCCCGCAATTGCTGCCAACGCCTGCAAAACGTCTGTGTCAATCAGCGTGTGATCCATGTCGGTGATCAATACGCTGAAATCCGTCCACCTTGGAAGACGCTCAAAGACAGCCAAACATACCTCCTCTTGCCGCGCCCAACGCTTCACTTCAGCCAAGTCCACGCTGTTAATTGTTTTAAGACTCCAACACATGACGCGGCCGCAGGGGGCGACAAGGGGGACGGCATTGCCGGCGGAGACAATGTCATCAAGAGGCTTCGTGCTTGAACTGTTCAACTGCATGAACGCGTCAGAAACACATAAAAACATCATCTATCCCTTTTGATAAATAATGCAAATACAGCATTATTAAAAAACATTTTCAACATATGGGCTCACCTTCAAATTTTATTATAAAAGAGGGAGAACCCTTATTTACAATTACCTTCCAAACAATATTCGCACAAAAAGCCGTCCAAGTGAACTCACATTCAAAATTTTTCGAAGAAGGCTCTCGTTTTGGCAAAACTATCTGATCAATCCGAAGACTGTAAAAATTAGAATAAATAACGTCAAAAGTTTTTTCGTTATTTTCTGGAGACAGATATGGTTGATACCACCGTACCGACGAAAGAAAGGCAGACCAACTGGAAAGTTGCCGTTTTGTTTTTCTTCTTGGGTTGGATCTTCATTTATGCCGACCGAATGATTCTGAATCCTGTTCAGACCCTGATTCGAAGTGAATTTTCGTTGAGCAACGCTGAGGTCGGCCTCATCAGCAGCATTTTCTTCTTCACCTACACCTTTCTGCAGGTTCCCTCGGGGATCCTCGGCGACAAGTTCGGCAAGGCGAAGGTGATTGCCTTCGGTTTCGCCGTTTTTGGTCTCTTTACCGGCCTGACCGGCGTTGCAGGCACATTCGGCATTCTCCTCCTTGCCCGCGCAATGATGGGCATTGGCCAGGGCTTTTATTACGGGCCACAGTACGGGCTGTCCTCGGAGCTGATTCCAACCAAATACCGCACCTTGGGCAGCGCCATCATCAACAGCGGCCAAGCATTCGGCATTACGCTCGGTCTCGTCGCATCAAGCTACATCGCCTTTGACCTTGACGGCGGCTGGCGCATGCCCTTCTACGTGTTCGCAGTACCGACCGTCCTCATCGGGCTTGGAATTCTTCTCTTTGTCAAAGAACCCAAGCATGACGACAAGGCCGTCGGAGAAGCCGAAAAGCCGAAATTCATCGACCTCCTCAAGAATCGCAACCTTGTGCTGACGTATCTTCTTGTCTTCTGCAGCCTCTACGGCTTCTTCGTCATGTGCACGTGGCTGCCTGTCTACCTGGAAGAGGTTCGCGGCATCGCTCGATCCGACACGGGGTTCATCTCCTCTCTGGTTGCCTGGACCTCGATCCCTGCCGCCTTGCTGTACGGCTACATTTCCGACAAGATCGGGAAGCGCCGCCCCGTGATCCTTTGTCTTCTTCCGCTGGCTGCCTGCAGCATCATCCTGCTCCTCATGACGGAAAGCCGGACGCTCATGATCACGGCACTCGTCTGCTACGGCTTTTTCGGCAAGCTTGCAACCGACCCGCTCGCCATCGCCCTCATCGCAGACAACACCCCGCGGAATCAGCTCTCAACCGCCTTCGGCATCTTTAACTTCGTCGGCATGAGTTCCGCCATTGTTGCTCCGTACGCAACCGGCCTGCTGCGCGACCTGACGGGCTCTTGGGACAGCGGTTTCTATGTGTCCGTCGGCCTTCTCGTCCTTGGCATCGTTACCGTGCTCTGCATCAAGGAGAAGAAACGCGTGCAGTAATCACATCCGAACGCAATGCATTCCTGCCCGGCGAAGTCCTTCCGCCGGGCATTTCACAAATGCGTTCAACATTTTTTTCCAATTTCAGACATCAGCCATAAAAACATTTAATTTTAAATTTTACCCTCACTTTAAAATCAATAAAAACACAATGGCTTTCTTGCGATGAAAACGTTTTGACCAAACGTCTTCTCTAAGAGGTAATTATGAACTCAACGTCACCGAAAACCGAAGGGAATAAGCGATGGCTGACCACATCGCTGCTCTTTTTCCTGGGATGGGTCTTCATGTATGCCGACCGCACCATCCTCAGTCCTGTCCAAGGTGTGATTCGTGAAGAATTCATGTTGACCAACGCCGAAGTCGGCCTGATCAGCTCCATCTTCTTTATCGTCTACACAGCCATTCAGATCCCTTCGGGATTGCTCGGCGACCGTTTCGGCCGTACCAAGCTGATCCTTTTCGGATTCATCATCTTCGGCATCGCCACCGCGCTCACCGGGCTCGTCACGACCTTCATGATGCTTATCTTGGTCCGCATCATGGCCGGCTTCGGCGAAGGCTTCTACTACGGCCCTCAGTACGCTGTATCGAGCGACTCCACGCCGGCGCGCTTCCGTGCTCTAGGTTACGCCATCATCAACAGCGGCCAGGCCGTCGGCATCACGCTCGGCTTGATCGGTTCGAGCTACGTTTCCTTTGAGCTCGGCCTCGGTTGGCGCGTCACCTTCATGATCTATGCCGTTCCGACCATCATCATCGGCCTGTTGATCTATTTCCTGGTCAAGGACGGCACCCAGGCAACGACCGTCGCCAACAGCAAGACCAGTGCGGGTTCGCTTGCCAGCGTGCTTGAAGTTCTGGGCAATCGTCAGCTCGCCACAATCTTCTTCATTTCGTTTTGCAGCGTCTACGGCTTCTTCGTGATGGTGACCTGGCTTCCGCTCTATTTGGCCGACGCCCGCAACATTCCCCTCTCAGAAACCGGCATCTTTGCCTCGCTCGTTGCCTGGACGAGCGTGCCGGCCGCCCTCTTCTTTGCCCGCATCTCGGATAAATTTCATTCCCGCAAGCCGATTCTCCTGACGTTGATTCCGCTTGCAATTTGTTCGATCGTCGTGCTGATCATCGTTGAAGAGTGGTCTCTTGTGATCGCGGCGCTCGTTCTCTACGGCCTGGTTGGAAAACTGGCCTGCGACCCCCTGCTTCTGGCACTCATCTCCGAACATGCGCCCAAGGACAAGCTGTCTACGGTCTACGGCCTTTACAACTGCATCGCCATGGTTGGCGCCATCCTTGCCCCGTACGTCACGGGCTGGCTGAGAGACTCGACGACGACTTGGAACAGCGGCTTCTACTTCGCTGCCGGACTCCTGGTGCTCGGTTGGCTTGCCGCGCTGACTCTTAAGAGCAAGCCTACCGTCGAATAACGTCATCATCAAAGGATTTTCCATGAGGATCATGCGCTTTATTCCGCCCGAAGGTGGGCAGGCACGAGTCGGAGAAGTGGACGGGGAAGTCGTTTACACCTACCCGGATGGAACGGATCTGTTGGAGACGCTTCTGTCCGATAGGCACGCCGACCGAACCGGCACGGTTTACTTTCTCAAATCCGTCAAGCCGATGCTTCCGTACACGCCTTCGCTGATCTACGGCATCGGCCTCAACTATCCATCGCATCCCCTTCAGAAAGCCTTGGATCAAACGGCAAAGCCATCGGTGCCCGTGATTTTTCTCAAAGGCCCCAATGCTGCCGCCGGCCCGACGGACGACATTCCCATTCCGGCTCCGATCCACGGTCTCGACTATGAAGGCGAACTGGCTCTCGTCATGGGACACGGCGGCCGGGTTGCCGCCTATGCCGTCGCCAATGACTTGACGGCCCGTGATCTGCAAAAGAGCGAACGCCAGTGGAGCCGGGCGAAGGGGTTTGATCGTTCCTGTCCCTTTGGACCATGGCTCACGAGCATCGATGAAATCTGCCATCCGGAACATTTGGAACTGCGAACCCATGTCAACGGAGAGCTGCGCCAGCATGCCCGTGCGGGGGACATGATTTTCACCATCGAAGAAATGCTCGCCGCCATCGGCGAAACCAACACGCTCATGCCCGGGGATTTGATCCTGACAGGCTCCCCCAGGGGAACGGGACTTTCGTTTGATCCCCCTGTTTTCCTCCAGCCCGGCGATACGGTTCGAGTCGAGATCGGCCCTCTCGGCCTGATCGAAAACCGCATCGTCTAACGTCTTGGATGTCTTGACCGGACATCCGTTACCTCACCTTCACAAGGAGTAGGATATGCCCATCACCACAATGCTCAACAATCCCCGTCTTGATGTGTCGCCGGACGCACCGTACGATCCGCTGCAAGCCTTCGTGCGCGAAAATCACATCGCCCTGCAGGGTTCCGGCGTTGGACCGCTCGCCGGTCTGAAGTTCGCCATCAAGGACGTCTGGAAGGTTCTCGGCAGCACCTGCGGCAATGGTCATCCCGAATGGCTTCGCACGCACGCCCCGGATGAATTTACGTCCAGCATCGTAACGAAGCTCCTCAACGCCGGCGGCGACCTCGTCGGCAAGACGGTGTGCGACGAACTCTGCTTCAGCATCAGCGGTGAAAATTGGAACTACGGCTCTCCGATCAATCCGCATGATCCGCGCCGCTACACGGGCGGTTCTTCCTGCGGCTCCGCCGCGGCTGCGGCAGGCGGGCTTGTCGACTGTCTCGGCAGCGTTCGCGTCCCCGCCGGCTACAATGGTCTTCTTGCCCTTCGTCCGACGTTCGGCCGTGTTCCCGGCGACGGTGAGGCGCCCTACTGCGCGAGCATGGACGTGGTGGGATTCATGAGTGCAAGCCCCGACACGTTCGAGCGTCTTGCTCCGGTCATGCTTGAAGAAGACGAAGTGCCCGCCGACTTCAAGCGCCTCGTCATTGCCGAAGACTGCTTCCGCGCCGTCAACGCCGACGTGGCAGAAGCCCTTCAGCCCGCGGTCGATCACATGGCCCGTTATTTCGATGAGGTCGAAACGGTCACGGTCAGTCCCGAAGGTCTCGCCGAATGGATCGATGTCTTCCGAATCATTCAGGGTTACCAGGTTTGGGAAAGCTACGGCGGCTGGATCCGCAAGTATCGCCCGCGTCTCTCTCGCGGACCCAAGGAACGTCTGGAGTGGGCTTCCACCATCACGCTTCAGCAGTTCAATGAAGCAACCGCAAAGCGTCGTGACATCTGCGCACGCATTGACGAAGCCCTCCCGGCCGGTTCCGTCATGGTCCTCCCGACCGCCGCTTCCGTCGCACCGTTGCGCACGGCTTCTCTCGAAGAAATCAGCGCAACCCGCCTGCAGTCGACGAATCTTCTGTGCATCTCGCCGCTTACCGGTGTTCCTCAGCTCCAGCTTCCGATGATCAAGCAGCATGAAGTGCCGCTCGGCATTTCGCTCCTCTCCCCCAAGGGCACCGACCTTGCCCTTTGTCGACTTGGCGCAAAGATGGTGCGTGAATTCAAATAACCTGCATTAGGGCAAAAACTCTCCGCCCTGGACCGCCGTTGGCATTCGCCAGATGCCGACGGCGGTCTTTATTTCAGCAAAACTTTTAAAATATTTTTTCAAGGTGAGGTCCAAATTAAGCATTGAACCCTTAACGAAAATGATGATCTAATAAATAAAACAAATCTTTGTTTTGGATCCATTTTCGTTCAATCAAGGAGTGAATATGCTTCATGCCTTTTTGAAAAAGGGAAGCTTCCAGGACTCCGTCAGCCTTATGTTGATTTCGAGAGATCTCAGCAAGGCCGACGACGTCAATCGAGTTTCCATCATGATGGGCACGCCGGCCAACAAGGATGTTTTCCGCGAAACCGGCTTGTGGCACGACCTGCTGAATAAGGCCGGTCCAAACGACATCTGCGTCGTCATCGACAGCGATGAAGGCGAAAAGATCGTCGGCGTCATCGGCGAGCGTCTCGAATCCGCCTTCGCCAATCTTGCCAAGGGCCGCAAAGCAGCGACCTTTCCGGTCGTTCATACCTTCAAGCGAGCCTCTGAAGTTCTCCCTGAAAGCAACATCGCGCTCATCAGCATTGCGGGCATGTATGCTCATGAGCCGGCCATGCAGGCTCTGAAGAGCGGCCGGCATGTGATGCTCTTCTCCGACAACGTGAGCGTTGAAAAGGAAGTGGAGCTCAAAACCTACGGCCGTGAGCACGGGCTCCTCGTCATGGGTCCCGACTGCGGCACCTCCATCATCAACGGTGCGCCGCTGGCCTTTGCAAACCGCATGCCCCGCGGTCCGATCGGCATTGTCGGCGCTTCCGGCACCGGCATCCAGGAACTCTGCTCACAGATTGCTCTTCAGGGCGGCGGCATCACCCACGCTCTCGGCCTCGGCGGGCGCGACCTGTCTGAAAGGGTTGGCGGTCTTTCCGCAGTCACCGCGCTCGAAATGATGGCCAGAGACCCTGAAACCCGAGTGATCGCCTTCGTTTCAAAGCCGCCCGCCGCTGCTGTTCGCGAAAAAATCGCCGCCGTCATGCAGACGGTCGGGAAGCCCGTCGTGGCACTCTTCCTCGGCACCGCTCCTGTTAAGCGCCGCGATGGCAACGTGTTCTTTGCCTACACGCTCGACGAGGCCGCACGCCTCGCGATGGAGCTGACGAACGCAGAAACGATTGCAGACTCCTTGCCCAACGCGGCAGGCAAGCGCATTCTGGGTCTCTTCACCGGCGGTACGCTGGCAAGTGAAACCGCCATGCTGCTCTCTGAGGCCCTCGGCGTTCCCCAGGATGCCGCTCATGCAGAAGGCTACATGCTTCATACCGACGGTCATGCCGTCATTGACCTCGGCGACGACGTCTACACCCGCGGTCGTCCCCATCCGATGATTGATCCGTCGGTTCGTACCGAACGCATCGATGCGTTGGTTGAGGAACCCGATTTCGGCGTGCTTTTGATGGACGTCGTACTGGGCTTCGGCAGCCATGCCGATCCCGCAGGCGCCGTGGCCGAAGCCGTCAAGGCCGTGCGTGAAAAGCGCCGTGAACCGCTCGTCGTGATCGCATCCGTTACCGGAACGGAGGAAGACCCACAGGTTCGCTCCGCTCAGATTGAGAAGCTTCGCGAAGCCGACATCGTCATCACCTCCGGTCCCCGCGAATCCGTGATGCTCGCCGTGCGCCTCACCGCCGAACGCAAGACCATCACCGAAGGAGAAGCGCCCGCGCTTCTCACGAAGGAACCTCAGGTCATCAACATCGGCCTGCGCGAATTCGCTCAGGACATGCAAACCTGCGGCGTGCGATGCGTCTTCCACCAGTGGGCGCCGGCCTGCCAGGGCGATGAACGCCTGCAGAAGCTCCTCGCCCTCATGCAGTAAGCCACAAGATCATCGAGTTTTTGGAGTACCAACATGTACAAAACCGTCAACGAAGCCAACGCCGCCGTCATTGAACGCCTGAAGGCAGCCCGTCCGCACTGGGTCGACGTCAAGACCGCCAGTGAAGTCATTCCCGAACTCCGTGAAGGCCGCACCCTCCTTCACGCCGGTCCTCCGATCACCTGGGAACGCATGACCGGGCCGATGCAGGGTGCCGTCCTCGGCGCCGCCAAACTCGAAGGCTGGGCTCAGACCGACGAAGAGGCCACTGAACTCGCAGCCGCCGGCGGCATCCGCTTCATTCCATGTCACGACGTCAACGCCGTCGGCCCGATGGGCGGCATCACGTCCGCCTCGATGCCCGTCATCGTCATGGAAAACAAGGTTCACGGCAATTTCTCCTACTGCAACCTCAACGAAGGCATCGGCAAGGTCATGCGCTTCGGTGCCTATGACGAAGAAGTTCTCGCCCGTCACCGTTGGATGATCCGCACGCTCGGCCCCGTGCTCTCTGCTGCGCTGCGCACGATGCCCGAAGGAATCGACGTTACGACGCTGATCGCTCAAGCGATCACCATGGGTGACGAATTCCATCAGCGCAACATCGCAGCCTCCGCTCTGCTTCTGCGCTCGCTCGCCGTCGCCGTCATGAAGTGCGGCCGTCCGCTCGAGGAATGCCAGGAGGTCGCCGACTTCCTCGCCCGCACGGATCAGTTCTTCCTCAACGTCATGATGGCTTACTGCAAGTGCGTCATGGATGCTGGCGCCGTGGTCGGAGAAGGCACGATCGTGACCTGCATGACTCGAAACGGCCGCGACTTCGGTGTCCGAGTGGCCGGCACGGGCAAGCAGTGGTTTACCGCCCCGGTCAATACCCCGGTCGGTCTTTTCTTCACCGGCTATACCCAGGACGACGCCAATCCGGACATCGGCGACAGCGCCATCACGGAAACGTACGGCGTGGGCGGCGCCTCCATGGTGGCTGCGCCCGGCGTGACCCGCTTCGTCGGCGCAGGCGGATTCCAGGACGCCCTGCGAATCAGCGATGAAATGCAGGAAATCTACGCCGACAGCAACCCGATGCTTCTTATTCCGGGCTGGGACTTCCAAGGCGCCCCGATGGGACTCGACATTCGCCGCGTCGTGGAAACCGGCATCACTCCCGTCATCAACACCGGCATCGCCCACAAGGAAGCCGGCATCGGTCAGGTAGGCGCCGGCACGGTCCGAGCACCACTCGATTGCTTCATCAAGGCCTTCGAAGCGGCTGCTGACAAGCTTGGTCTTGTTGCCTGATTCTCCTGTTTGATAAATGTAAAGCCGCATGCTTTCGGGCATGCGGCCTTTGCGCATCTTTGATTTCGCATTCCAACAGACTGATTTAGCCATATTTTCAATCAATGCCGTCAAGACCCACGGTTTGTTAGAATGAGCACTTGCGTCTCTTTTATGCGACAGACTCCGTTTATCGACTAAGCACAAGTCCCTTCCGCACATCATCTTCTCTCCGGGAACGCTTATGGACAACAACTTCAGGATCCCCAATTTCGATATGGAGGCGATGAAAACCTTCTTCATGGTCGTCAAATGCAAAAGTTTCAGCGAAGCCGCCGACCGACTTCACAAAACGCCTGCTGCCATCAGCTACCGCATCCGCGCCCTTGAGGATCAGGTCGGCATGCCGCTCTTCAAACGTTCCACCCGAACTGTGGAACTCCTGCCCGCAGGAGAACACATGATGGAATACGTGACCCAGATCTATGCCTTGCTGCGTGAAATTCCACGAGAGTTGGCACAGCTGAGCCTCGGCGTTGAACCTCAATTCGTCCTGGCCGTCAACAATCTCATTACAAACGCTGAAGCTACGAGCGATCTGTTGGCTCTTCTTCACAAGCGATTCCCCTACACTCGATTCGTCGTCAATCGCTGCGTGTACATGGGCGTCTGGGACGCCATGATGCGCGGGGAGGCCGACTTCGGCATCGGCGTTCCGACGTGGCATCCCATCAGCAATGAATTTGAAACCATCCCGGCGGGCGAAATTCGATGGAGCTTCGTCTGTTCACCGGACCATCCTCTCGCACAAGCCGCAGACGAAGCACTCACTGACGACTGTCTGCGTCAGTATGTCGCAATCAATGTCGAAGACACAGCCGTCACGCTCCGCAAGAGAACCGCATGGCTGCTGCACGGACAGCGCGAAATTGTCGTTCCCAACATCGCCACAAAACTCCAATGCCACCTCAAAGGCGTCGGCATAGGGTTCTTGCCCGAACTGATGGTGGAGCCATATCTGAAAACCGGCGCGCTGATCACGCGAAAAGTCGTCAATCCGCGGACCGCCTCTCCCGTCGGCATCGCATGGCGAAAAGATGGTGTCGGACTTATTCATAAATTCCTGAGAGCGCTTTTTGAAAAGCGTGATCCGATTATTCATCCTTTCCTCAGTCTGCTGACGCCTCCACCCAATTCTTAAAACAGTTTTATCGATCCGACTGCCACCTTAAAACATTGTCAAACAATTAAAAAACATTTTCCCATTCCAATTCAACCACAAAGATAGTCTTTAAATTTCCATAACGGCAATCACCTACACTTTTAATTAATTCAATCGGATTCATCCATTGAATCAACTTAAAATTAATTAAGGAGTGACTAGTGAAGATCGTCATAACGCTCGGCGGAAACGCCCTTCTTCGTCGCGGCCAGGCCATGAGCGCCACCAATCAGACGGAAAACGTCCGCAAAGCCTGTCTCGCGCTCAAAGAGGTCGCCGCGAAACACCAGCTCGTACTTGGTCACGGCAACGGGCCGCAGGTCGGTCTCCTCGCTCTGCAGAATGAAGCGTTTGCCGATCACGTTGAACCGTACCCCTTTGACATTCTTGGTGCCGAAAGCCAGGCAATGGTCGGCTATCTGTTTGCGCAGGAATTGCGCAATGCCCTTCCCAAGAACGATGTTGCCTGCATCATCACTCAGTCCGTCGTCAGTGCTGACGATCCTGCCTTCAAGAATCCGACCAAATTCATCGGTCCGGTATACGACAAGGAAACGGCTGAAAAACTTGCCGCTGAAAAAGGATGGGTTGTTCGGGAAGACGGTCAATACTATCGCCGTGTTGTGCCGAGCCCAAGGCCTGTACGCATTGTTGAAATCGAATCCGTGCGTCGACTCGTTGACGCCGGGGTCATGGTGATTTCCGGCGGTGGCGGCGGCGTACCGGTTCTGGCAGATGAGGACGGCCGTCTCACCGGCGTTGAAGCGGTGATAGACAAGGACTACTGCTGCAGCATTCTGGCGACTGAGCTCAATGCCGATTACCTCGTCATCGCAACGGACGTTTCCGGCGTCTTCATCAACTGGGGAAAGCCGGATCAGAAACAGATCCGTCGCGCCTCTCCCGAACACCTCAGGAAAATGGGCTTTGCAGACGGCTCCATGGGACCGAAAGTAACGGCAGCCTGCGAATTCGCCGAACAGACCGGCCATTGCGCCGCCATTGGTGCGCTTGACGACATCAAGGACATTGTCGAAGGACGTGCCGGAACCCTAATCTCGACTCAGTTCGAGAATGTTGAATACTATTGATCCGCATTCCAACAACACCTCTCCTATTTTTTGCGTTCTCCTCAGCAAGGTTTCATCGCGGAGTCGACGAAACCTTGCTTTTTTTTCACCCTCATGTCCTTGACGCCGATCCTCAGGCGAGCTCGTCCGCCTCGACCGTCCGCATCACGTAGAGGCGGTCGTTTTCGCGGATTTTCTCGGGCACCCTGAATGTGATGTCGTCGCCCTTGACGGCCTCCTGCGCCTCGGCGTCATCGACGCGAAGCCCTTCGAGCGTCACGAAGACCGCACCCGTCGTCGGGCCGCAGACGAGGAGCTCGTCCTCCGTTCGGATCGTCTCGCCGTGCACCGTGAAGCGGCCGATGCCCGCCTTGGCGTAGTAGCCCGTGCATTTGCCGCAGTAGAGCTTCTTCTTCGTCGCGCGGGAACCGTAGCGGTCTGTGCGCTCAAGCATGGTCGCGCCCTGATACCACCCGTCCCAGAAGCCCCGGTTGAAGACCGTCGACAGACGCTCGTCCCAAGACTTCGAAACCTCTTCGCTCCAGCGGCCTTCAAGAACGGCATCGAGCGCCTCCCGATAGCATTCGACCGCCGTGCGGACATATTCCGGCCCGCGTGCCCGCCCCTCGATCTTGAAGACCGTGACGCCCGCCTTCACCATCAGGTCAAGGAATCCGATCGTCTTCAAGTCCTTCGGCGACATGAAGTAGCCGTTTTCAAGCGCGATCTCCGTGCCCCGCTCGCGGTCGACGGCAATGTAGTCGCGCCGGCAGCTCTGCAGGCACTCGCCCCGGTTTGCGCTCTTGCCCCTCGTGTGCAGGCTCAGCCAGCATTTGCCGCTCACGGCCATGCAGAGCGCGCCGTGGCAGAACATCTCGATGCGAACGGGACGCCCCGACGGCCCCTTGATGCCCTCCCGATCAATCGCGGCGCGGATGTCGGCCACCTGGCGCAGGGTGAGCTCGCGCGCGAGCACGACGACGTCGGCAAACTGCGCGTAAAAGCGCAGGGCCTCGACGTTGGCGATGTTGAGCTGCGTGGAGAGATGGACCTCGACGCCGAAGTCCCGGCAGCACTGCATGACCGCCGCGTCGGAGGCGATGACGGCGGAAATGCCCGCCGCCTTGGCGGCCGCGACGATCGCCCGCATGTCGTCAAGATCCCCGTCGTAGATGACGGTGTTGACGGTGAGATAGCTCTTGGCGCCGTGTTCGCGGCAGATCGCCGCGATTTCGGGCAGATCCTCGATCGTGAAGCCGCCCGCCGCGTGCGCTCGCATGTTGAGCGCGCCGATCCCGAAGTAGACGCTGTCCGCGCCCGCCTGCAGGGCCGCGGCGAGACTTTCGCGCGAGCCTGCGGGAGCCATGATTTCAAAGTCCGATCTCTGCATGATGATCCGCCCAAGGAGTAGTGATGAATGAAGAGTGCGTCGATTTTAGCGGACCCGTCGGCGGCCTCGGCGCCCGCGCAACGCCCGAACGCCGCCCGTGCTTCGCATTCCGGGCAAAAACTGTTACCAAGACATAGGAAATCCTAAGTTTCACCCATGTGAATCCTAATTTTCGCTGGATACACTGACAATACACAGAAAGAGGACGCCGCACCGCGCATCAGACCGCCGTCCGGCATCCGCCCCGACAAAGCTTTTTTGAGGATTACGTCATGAAGAAGACCACGCTTGCCGCTCTCCTTTCCGCCGCCGCGATGACCGTCGCCGGCGCCGCCTGGGCCGTCGACGCCCAGCCCGCCAACCCTGCGCCCGCTCCCGCCGCCGAAGCGGCCGCCGAGCAGCCCGCGCCGATGGTCGGCATGTCCGAAGCCGTCGCCGCCGCTGAAAAGGAATACAAGGCCAAGACCTTCCGCGCCGTCCTTCGCAACAGCGCCCAGTACGGTCTCGTCTGGGACGTGCGCATGGTCAAGGATGACGACACGCATGTTCGCGCCTTCGTCGACGCCAAGACCGGCAAGGTCGTCGCCGCCGACGTCAAGGGCATCCAGGAACGCCGCATGGGCCGCGGCATGGGTCCCGGCGCCCGTGCGCAGTGCCCCGTGACGGGCGGCGCCCCGGGCACCAATCCCGACTGTCCGATGGCCGGCGGCTTCCGCCACCCGGGCTTCCACGGCTTCCACGGCTACCATCACTGGTAATCGCCCAAGCGGCCTGAACCGCCGCTGATATACTCACGCGGGAGGGCCTTCCTCAAAGTGAAAGCCCTCCCGTTTTCCGTTCCCGAATCCATTGAGGACCTCCTGTCCGCCCGCCATCATGCACATTCTTCTTGTTGAAGACGATCCGTTCATTGCCAAGGCCGTCTGCGCGGCGCTCGAGAGCGAGGCGCACGCCGTCACGTGGACCCCTACGGGCCGCGAGGGTCTGGCGTCCGTCGCCGCCTGTCCGCCCGACGCGGTGCTCTTGGATCTGGGCCTGCCGGGCATGGACGGCATCGACGTTCTCAAGCGCATTCGCGCCATGGCAAAGCCCCTCTGCGACACGCCCGTCATCATCGTGACGGCGAGAGAGGCGCTCGAGAGCCGCCTTGAGGGTCTCGACGCCGGCGCCGACGACTACATTCTCAAGCCCTTTCACATGTCGGAGCTCATCGCGCGCCTTCGCGCCGTGGTGCGCCGCCGCTCGCCCCTTGCGCCCGACGTGCTTCGCGCGGGATCCCTTTCCCTCAACACCGTCACGCACGCCTGCAGCGTCGGGAGCGAATCCGTCACGCTCAGCAAGCGCGAATACGCGCTCCTTGCCGCCCTCATGACGCGACCGGGCGCCATTCTCTCGCGTCGCGCCCTCGAGGAAAAGCTCTATGCGCCGGGCGACGAGCCCGAAAGCAACGCCGTCGAATACCTTATCCATTCGCTTCGCAAGAAGATCGGCGCTTCGGCCATTGAAAACATCCGCGGCCTCGGCTGGCGCGTCCCAGCCGACAAGAACGCCTCGTCCTGACCCACCATCGCCCTGACTGTCCTTCGTCCCGAAAAGCTCCATGAATCGCCTGAGCATCCTCCGCACACTCTGCGCCCACTGGCGCACCTCGATTCTCATGCGCACCGTGGCGGTTGCCGCCGCGGCGACGGTGGCGCTCACGCTCGTCACCGCAGGCGTCGTCTTTCAGGGCGCCGAAAAGGATGCGCTCGTCGAGCAGGACGCAAGGCTCTCCGACATTGCGGTCGCGATGGCGCGCGGCGAGCTCGGCGCAGTGCTTCCCCGTGCGCTCACGATGCCGCAGGATCAGTTTGCCGCCCGACTTGAATCCGACGAACCGCTGCCGAGACCCCGGCGCATGCACCGCCACATGATGGCCCACTGCAAGACGGTCGCCTCGGACGATCCGAAGGCACCCCGCCTCATTCCCTCGGGCACGCCCGTCTTCGTGCGCATGCTGAGCGATCAGGGCCGCGCCAAGCGCGCGGTTTTTCAGGAACCCATCGAAAGCGGCCTCACGACCCGCACCATCGAGGGCGTCACCTACCGCATGGCCGTGCTCTTTCTGCCCGACGGCCGCTACACGGCGGTGGCCGATCCCGTCTCGACGCGCGAGGTCTACGCCCGCAGCGCCGCCATGACGGCCGTGCTCCCGATCCTGATTCTGCTCCCGGTCCTCGTCATCGTGATCGGACTCACGCTCTGGCGCATGCTCGCGCCCATCCGCAGCGCCGCACGCGCCGCGGCCGAGCGTCCCGCCACGGACCTTGCGCCGCTTCCCTCCGAGGGCGTTCCCGCCGAAGTCAAGCCCTTCGTCGAGGCCGTCAACAGCCTGCTCGGCCGCGTCAACGAGGCCCGCACGCGCGAGCTGCGCTTCACGGCCGACGCCGCCCATGAGCTTCGCTCGCCCTTGACGTCGCTCACGATCGAGGCCGAGCACCTCGGCCGGCTCGATCTTCCGCCCGAAGCGCGTCCCGTGGTGGCGCGCCTTGAGTCGGGGCTCGAGCGCGCCGTCAAGCAGGTTTCGCAGCTCCTGCAGTTTGCCCGTGCTCAAGCCGGCGAAGCGCCCGACATTCTGAAGCGCGACACGCGTCCCTGGTATCTTTCGGAACTTTTGGGCGAGATTCTCGAGCCGCTCATGAACTGCGCCGCCGACAAGAACCTGCAGTTCGACGTCGAGGGCCTTGACGACGGCGCCGAAGCGCCCGTCGAGGGCGTGAGCCGCGCGGCGCTCCTTGCGATTCTTCGCAACCTGCTTGAAAACGCCTTCCACTACACGCCCGAAGGCGGGGCCGTCACGCTTCGCGTTGCCAGAACGCCCGAGAAGCTCGTTTTGAGCGTGGCCGACACGGGGCCGGGCATCGCGCCCGAAGAGCGCTCGCGCGTCTTCGACCCCTTCTATCGCGTCACCGGCTCGGGCCTTCCCGGCACGGGTCTGGGACTTGCGATCGTGAAGACCTACGCCGACATGACGGGCGCGGACGTGACGCTCTCCGACACGGTCCCGGACGGCATGCCGCCCGGCCTCACGGCAACGGTCAGCTGTCCTCTGCCGCCCGCCGGTTGATGTCGCGCTTGAGCTTTGACGCGGTTCGGATCGTGTCGACCGTAAAGACGACGACCGCTGTCCAGATGAGCGCAAAGCCCGTCATCATCTCGATCGAAAACGGCTCGCCGAAGGCAAAGCGTCCGAGCATGAACACGATGGTAGGGCTCACGTACTGGATGATGCCCACCATCGAATAGGGAATACGGCGCACGCCCGAGGCAAAGAGAAGAAGCGGAATCGTCGTGATCGGCCCCGCCAGCAGCAAAAGCGTCTTCACGTCCCAGCCCGCGGTTGCAAAGAGAAGCTCGCCTTTCTCCAGCAGCCAGAACATGTAGCCCAAGGCAAAGGGGGCGAGGATCACGTTCTCGAGCGCCATGCCTTCAAGGCTCCCCAGAGGCGCGAGCTTTCGAATGAGGCCGTAGAGCGCAAAGCTCGCCGCAAGAACGAGCCCGAGAAAAGGCGCCGTGCCCGTCGAAACCGTGATGTAGAGGACGCCTGCGGCGGCGAGCGCCACGGCGCCCAGCTGCGGCTTCGAGAGCCGTTCGCCCAGAAAGAGCGCGCCGAGCGCCACCGACATGAGCGGATTTATGAAGTAGCCGAGCGAAGCCTCGATCGTCTGTCCGCTCACGATCGCGTAGACGTAGGTCCCCCAATTGAGGCCGATGAGAAGAGCCGACGCCATGAAGACCGCCAGCGTCCTCGGCTCCTTCGCCAGACGGGGGATCCAGTCGAGCCGGCGGATCGCAAGCAGAATCGCCGCCGTCACGACGAGCGACCAGACGATTCGGTGCGCAAGAATCTCAAAGGCGCTCACCTCTTGGAGCGCGTGGAAATACAAGGGGAAAAGGCCCCAGAGAAGGTAGGCCGCGAGGGTGAAGAGAACGCCGATTCTGTCCATTTGTAGAAATTCCCAGATTCTAATACGTATACGGGCTATCAAAAATGCCCCGACAGGCGCAAGCGATAGCCATCTGCCTCTGTTTCTCAATCACCTCACGGCAAAGCAGGCT
>ERZ1026870.589-NODE-589-length-19683-cov-4.818881_pt1 | contig 19683 bp, 9 predicted proteins | sample MGYA00380165_ERZ1026870 | MGnify/ENA primary metagenome ERZ1026870 (study PRJEB33269, sample SAMEA4719801) | human gut metagenome | biome: human-associated habitat; feature: organic feature; material: feces | place: Cameroon | collected 2013-10 ...
TGAATTATACAGGAAAACCCCCGTATTGTCAACTATTAAGTGAACCAGTTAATATTTCGAAGCCGGCGACGCGTCAAGACATTGAACACCGCAACCCGCACCCGGCGAGCTCGGCGCAGCACTCAAGCAGGGCGAACCTTCGCCCTGCTTGAGTGCGACTTCGTGCAAATTTGCCATATCAATAGGTGCGACTTCGTGCTGAAATTGACAATTTCAATCCGCGACTACGTGTTTTCAACCCTGTCTCCATCATTTTCAACCACCTGAAGAACCTCACGACAAACTGCAGGGGATCATCATAATGCTCGTCCGAAAAGCCTATCAAGACCTCCTCAAATGGAAGCAAACCGATCAGGGACGCACCGCCCTTCTGATTGAAGGAGCGCGACGGGTAGGCAAGAGCTTCCTCGCCAAAACGTTCGCGCAAAACGAATACCATTCCTTCATCTGCATTGACTTTTCGCTTTTGCCGCCTGTCGTGAAGGAGCTCTTTGAGGACTATGCCCATGACCTCGACGACTTCTTCGCACGCCTGTCGAACTTTTACCGAACGCGGCTTCATCAGCGCGAGAGCTGCATCATCTTCGACGAAGTACAGCTCTTCCCGAAGGCCCGGCAGCTCATCAAGCATCTCGTCGAAGACGGTCGATACGACTACATCGAAACAGGATCTCTCATCAGTCTCAAGCGCAACGTTGCCGACATCGTCATTCCGTCGGAAGAATTTCGCCTCGAGCTTCGGCCATTGGACTTTGAAGAATTCCTCACGGCGGTTGACCGCACCTCGGACTGGCAATTCATCCGGGAACGCTTTGAGAAGAGCAAGCCTCTCGGCGATGCGCTCCATCGGGACATGATGAAGCAGCTGCGCACCTACATGATCGTCGGCGGCATGCCTCAAGCCGTCCGCAGCTGGGCAGAGCACCGGGACCTTGCCGCCGTCGCGCGCATTCACAAGACCATTCTCTCGCTTTACCGGGACGACATCGCCCAATATGCCGAAGGCTGCGAAACAAAGGTTCGAGCCATTTTCGACGCCATACCTTCGCAGCTGGCGCAACGCGACAAGAAATTGAGGCTCAGTCAGATTCAGAGCGAGGCGCGCATGAGAACGTACGAAAAAGCCTTTCTGTGGCTTTCGTCCTCGAAAATCGTCGACATGTGCTTCAGCTCCACGGATCCCTCGGTCGGGCTGCGGATGAATCTGGAATTCACCCGCCTCAAATGCTATATGGCAGACACCGGTCTGCTCACCTCGCTCTCAACGCAGGACGGCAGTGTTTCTCAAGCGGAGCTCGCCAACGACCTGCTCTACGGAAAACTCTCCCTGAATGAGGGCATGTTCTTCGAGAACCTCGTCGCGCAAATGCTTCGCTCAACCGGACGACAGCTCTTCTTTTATACGAAATTGCGGGACGACGGCAGCCGGCGAAGTCTGGAGATCGACTTTCTGATTCATCGGGCCCGGCGCATCTGTCCTCTTGAAGTAAAGTCGGACCGCTGCACGCCTCATCGATCGCTCGACCTCTTCATCGACAAGTACAAGGAGCGCATCGGCAACCGGTACGTCGTCTGCACCAAGGATCTCAGAACCGACGGAGAGCTCGTTTATCTGCCGGCCTACATGACGCCGCTGCTTTGATGGCAAATGCCGCCGAACACGCCTTTGCGCGCATTCGACGGCATTTTTTCCGTTTCGCGTTCCAAGCGCCTTCAAGTGGTTGAGCGGGCGGCTGGAGCGGAGCGGGCGGTTACTGGCCGAACGCCTTCTTCAGGTCGATGGGCATGGCCTGGTAGCCCATGGAGTCGACGATCTGGATTTCGACGGCGGGTTCCGTTTCGCCCCACTTGAACTCTTCGATGAAGGGCGAAGCGTTCCCGGCCTTTTCGCCCGGCTTGAGCTCGGACGGACGGCGTCCCATGCCGGCGGTGGCGGAATAGACCATGATCGAATCCTTGTCCGCCTCGTAGCGGGTGAGCGACGTGACCGGGCTGTACCACTTGAAGCCGCGTTCCTTGCCGTACGTCCAGACCTGCTCGATCGTGCGCTTTTCCTGGTCGATCTTGTAGACCACGGCGCGGGAGTACTTCATTTCAGGCAGCGGCGGCTGATCCATGCCGCGGGCATCGCCGTTGTCGAATGCGGTCACGTAAACAATGCGCTTGTCGGACTTTTCGTCGATGCGGAAGGCCGTATGCTGCGTCCAGCAGAAGTCGAAATCGCCCTCAACCCGGCTGCCCTCAACCTTGAGGGCCTTTCCGTTCTTGTCGACCGGCGTGAGGAGCTTGTCGGCCCACTGCTTCTTCCATCCTTCGGGCGAGGAGAAGATCCACTTCACCTGCTTGTCGCGGCCGATCTTGATGATGGCGGACTGATGACGGGACGAAATGATGATCGAGTCGTCGGTGGGATCGTAGTCGACCGAGTTGACGTGAGCCCAGTTGCGGCCTTCGCCGGTGCCGACGATGTCGCCGAACTTGTCGCTGGTTTCGAGCTTCGCGAGATCCGCCGCAGACATCGTCTTGCCCGCCTGGCTGGCGTCGATGTTGAGGCAGACGGCGCCTTGGTCGAGCACCTTCATGACATTGTCGCGATACGGATCGAGGATTTCCCACAGGCGCCATTCGTCGACGACCTTGCCGTTCTGGTCAAGTTCGGCGATCACGTCGCGGACCGTATGGACGCGCTTGCCGTCGGCGCGCCGATGGTCGGAGGAGGACACTCGGATGAAGGAGTGGCCGTTCTGGGCATTGTCGAGCGAGTGCGAGAAGTCGGCATAGCCGATCGGAAGACGGCGGTTGTAGATTTCACGCCCGAGGAGGTCGTACTTGACGTAGCGCTGGCCGAAGCCCCAGGTGATGTTGCCGTCCTTGTCCTGCTGGAAGCCCATCATCACGCCGGACTGATAGATGGTTTCGACGTCGTAGATGGGTTCGACGTGCATGTACCAGCGAACTTCGCCCTTCGTGTCGATGATGGCGTTGAGCGGGTAGAAATTCCATTCCATGGCGCCGCCCATCGGATTGTTCCAGACGGCGCGGGTGGCCTTGGCATACTGCTGCATCAGGTTGTTGACGAGGTAGAGACGGTCGGAGAACTTCGGGTCGACCTTGTTCACCTTCGTGTCGAACATGTTGCCGCGCAGACCCGGCGCACCGCTCACTTCATGGTAGACGGGCGCCGTGTAGACCTTGTAGGTATCCTTGAACTTCTTGACCTCGCCGTGGAACTTGCGCGTGTATTCGACTTCGATCGTGTTGTTGTAGTCGGGATAGAGGCCGAAGACCGGCACGCCGGCATGCGTGAGCAGCTCGGAGCGGCTCACCTGATACTTGATTTCCTGGCCGCCTTCCTTCGGAACGATGCGCACGACGGCGTCAAGGATTTCATAGCCGCCGTTGCGGATGATGGCGGTGAGCGGTGCGATGCGGTAGGGATTGACGATGATTTCGCCGAGGTTGCCCTGCACCCCGAAGCTTACGCGCGGGCCCGACGATCCGCCGGCGGCATGTGCGGCGCCTGCGGGAAGCGTGCTGCCGACTGCGGCGGCAACGGCGCCGAGGAAAAGGCTGCGGCGGCCGAGCTTAACGTCATTCATGATGTACTCCTTTTGGTCAAGTGGCGGATGCCGCACTTTAAAAAGGCCGACAGCCGGTCGAGCCGGCGGCGCGTGCGGATCCGAGTCATGCCGAAAAGTGTAGAAAACCTCGGGGAAAAGCACCATTCGGGATTGCTTCGCGTTTTCGTAGAATGAAGCAAGTGACTTTTTTCGATTTCGTCAACCCAACCGCGCCGCCCCTTAGACCCTCATGCTCGACCTCAAGCTCAGCCAGCTGCGGCTTCTAGCGCAGATCCACAAGACCGGCTCCATGTCGGACGCCGCACGAACGCTCGGCATCAGCATTTCCATGGCGAGCCGCACCCTCAAGAAGCTTCAGAGCGCGCTCGACGATCCGCTCTTCATCCGCACGTGGCGCGGCATGGTGCCCACGGACCGCACCGCTTCGCTCATGCCGGGCATTCTCACGCTCATCGAGGAGTTCGAGCGCCTCGACAAGACGAAGGTCTTCGAGCCGTCCAAGCTCACCTTCACGCTGACGATCTGTGCGGCCGACAACGCCATCGTCGCCATTCTTCTGCCCGTCATGAGGCGCATGATGAAGGAGGCGCCCGGCATTCGCTTTCGGATTCTGCCGTTGGGCGCCGACCAGCTCGAGCGCCTCGCAGAGGGCGAATGCGACTTTCTTCTCTATCCCACCGCCGGCATGCCCGAGCTGCCCGCACACTTCAAGGGCCTTGAGCTCTTTCCCATCAGGCGCTCCATTCTCGTTGCGAACGATCATCCGCTCGCAGAGCGCCACCGCTCGGGCGAAACGCTCACGGAGGCGGCGCTCGTCCAATATCCGAAGATCGTCGTCAAGCTTCGCGACGGCGGCCGCGGCGCCATCTACGATGTCGGAAGCGAAACCATCAAGTGCGCCGGCGAAACCCTTGTGGAAGTGCCCTACTTCCTGGGCGCGCCGTACTTTCTCGAAGGCACCTTGTGCACGCTTGCGCTCCCCGCCGACACGGCGTCCTTCTTCGAGCGTCACCTGCGCAGCGTCACGGCCATTCCATGGCCGCACGAAGTCGTTGAAAACAACACCCGGCTCATCTGGCACGAACGGAACGACAAATCGCCGCACATGCAGTGGATTCGATCGCTCTTTGCCGCCTACGCGGGCGCTGCGGACGAAGAACGCGCCCCGGGAAACGCTTGAGGAACGCATGAAGCCCGTCGACGCCTGCGCGTCCGGGCCGGAGTAGAACGGAGTCGGAGGAACTCAGGCGGGCTCGGCCTCAAGGCCCCGCGCCTCGAACCTGCGCTTGATGCGCTTGATGAGGCGCACGTAGAGAATGAGCAGCGGCACGACGGTGACGGCCCAGCTGATGGGGTAGACGACCATCAGGGTCACGTAGTCGGGACTGGCCGCAAAGACGGTCCACACCCAGAGAAGGCGCACCGAGCACACGCAGATGAGGGTCGCCATGGCGGGCGGCATCGAGTAGCCGTAGCCTCGCATGGCGCCTGACGAAACCTCCATCAGCACGTTGATGGGCTCGAAGGTCGCCACCCAGAAGATGCGCACGAGCGCGAGCTCCATGACGGCGGGCACGTCGGTGAAGAGGCCGACCATCGCGCGCCCGAAGACGAGGACGAGCGCCACCATGAGGCAGGTGGCCACCATGTTGAGCCCCGTGGCGACGTAGGTCGCGCGTTTGCAGCGCTCGAGGTTTCGTGCGCCGTAGTTCTGGCTCACGAAGGTCGTGGCGGCAAGTCCGAAGGCGTTGATGAAGCAGTAGATGTTGATCTCGATCGTGAAGGCCGCAACGGCTCCTGCCATGGCGTCCGCACCGAGACTGTTGATGGCGGACTGGATGACGAGGTTCGAAATCGAGAAGACCGCGCCCTGAAGGCCCGCGGGCCAGCCGATCCTCACCATCGAGCGAAGCGCCGACCCGTCAAGCTTGAAGACGTCTCTCGGCTCGATGTGAAGCGGCCCTTCGGCCTTTCTGAGGTTGAAGAAGAGCAGCGCAGCCGCAAGCGCGTTGGCGAGCACGGTCGCCAACGCCACGCCCGCCGTGCCCATGCCGAAGGCGAGCACGAAGAAGAGGTTCCCCGCAATATTGAGGAGCGTTGCCGCTATGAGCGCCCAGAGCGGCGTCTGCGTGTCGCCCTGGCTTCGCATCACGGCGGCGAGGAAGTTGTAGATCGCGATGAAGGGCATGCCGAGGAGATAGACGCGCAGATAGGTGAGCGCGTCGTCCCTCACGGCTTCGGGCACCTGAAGCCAGTCCATGGCAGGCGAGGCGAAGGCTTCGCCGACGAGCGTCGCGCCGATTCCGAAGATCACCGCCGTGGCGAGCGCCGTATGTACGGCCTTGTTCGCGCGTTCGGGCTCCTTCATGCCGAGGAGCCTCGCGACCACGACGTTGGCGCCGAGCGCAAGCCCCATGCAGAAGGCGATGATGAGGCCGATGACCGGCACGTTGTTGCCCACGCCCGCCATCGACTCGCTCGAAACAAAGCGGCCGAGCACCGCAACGTCGGCCGCATTGAAGAGCTGCTGGAGCATGCCCGTGAAGGCGAGCGGCAGGGCAAAGACGATCATCTTGTCCCAGATCGATCCGTTGAGCATGTCGATCTTCTTGTTCTTGCGGCGCATATCCGTCCGTTGTCCTTTGGCTTGTTGGAGTCGTGCTTGGGTGCTTGAGCACGTCATGGGGATCTTTGACTCATTCTAGCGTCCGCCCGGGCGCCTTCCAAGTATCGGGGCTTTGCGCTGTTGCGCCATCCCTCCGTTCGGTCTTCCGCCGTTCGGTCTTGCGGCGTGCGGCGGCGAGCGTGGCGAACCGAAAGCCTCAATCAGGTTCCGGCAATCAGGTTCCGGTAATCAGGTTCCGGCATTTTGCCCGAAGTGCCTGACGGGCGATTGCCCGAACGGCGTCCGATATTGCCGACTTCTCTCATTTTCGACCTCGTTCGACCTCATGCCCGAGACGGACGCCCCTCAAAACGCAGGAATCGGCTGCCCGCAAAACATCGGGCGTCCCGGCCGGAAGCCGCGGACGCCCGCTTGCACGCCTTTGCGTTCGGTCTGACGCAAGCCTATCCGCAGACCCAGAGCGCTGCGCGGTAGACGACGAAGGAGAAGGCGTAGGCGAGGAGCGTATAGGCCACCCACAGCACGACGGGCGCCTTCCAGCTGCCCATCTCGCGCTTGATGGCGGCGAGCGTCGCAAAGCACGAGGGGCTGAAGACGAAGAAGGCGAGGAAGGAGAGCCCCATCGGGATCGTCCAGCTGTGCTGCAGGATCGGCACCAGGGCGTCCTCGGCCTCGCTCGCCGTTGCGTAGAGCGTGCCGAGCACCGAGACGGCCACTTCGCGCGCGCCCATGGCGGGCACGAGCGAGACGCACATCTGCCAGTTGAAGCCGATCGGCGCAAAAAGAGGCTCCATCGCTCGGCCGAGCATGCCCGCGAAGCTGTAGTTGATCGCCGGATCGGCTGCGCCCGCGGGGGCGGCCGGGAATGTCGTGAGAACCCAGAGAAAGACCGTGAGCGCGAGAATGATCGTGCCCACCTTCTGCAGGTAGATGCTTGCGCGCTGCCAGAGGCCGTGCGCGAGGGCATCGAGGCGCGGCATGTGGTAGCTCGGCAGCTCGAGCATCAGGGTGCGGTTTTCGCCCTTGCCCGTCGTGTGCTTGAGAATCCAGGCGACGACGAGCGCGCCCGCCATGCCGAGGCTGTAGAGCGCAAAGAGCACGAGCCCCTGCAGGCCCACGCCCCAGACCGAGACGTCGGGCACGAAGGCCGCGATCATCACGGCGTAGACCGGAAGACGCGCGCCGCAGGTGAGAAGCGGCGCAATCGCGATCGTCGCCCAGCGGTCGCGCTGATTGCCGACGATGCGCGCCGCCATGATGGCGGGCACCGCGCAGGCGTAGCCCGACAGAAGCGGCAGGAAGGAGCGGCCCGAAAGGCCCACCGAGCCCATCGTGCGGTCAAGGAGGAAGGCCGCGCGCGGCAGATAGCCCGACTCCTCCATCAGCAGGATGAAGAAGAAGAGAATCAGAATCTGAGGCAGGAACACCACCACGCCGCCCACGCCGCCGATGACGGCGTCAACGAGCAGATCCTTCACGAAGCCGTCGGGGAGATGCTCGGCGCAGAGGTCGCCGAGCATGTTGAACGCCCCCTCGATCCACTCCATCGGATAGGCCGACCAAGCGAACACCGCCTGGAAGACGAAGAAGAGGATCACCATCAGGATCACGACGCCGAGCCACGGATTGAGAACGATGCGGTCGATGCGGTCGGAGAATTCGTCCGGGAAGATCTTGTCGAGACCGAGCTTGCGCAGAATCCGGTTGAGGCGCGCAAGATCGTCCTCCCCGGTTGCGGCCGGCACCCACGAGGCCCAGGCCGACGGCTCCGAGAGGAGCGCGGTCAACGCATCGATCCCCTGCCTGCGCACGGCGACCGTTTCGACGACGGGCACGCCCAGTTCGCGCGAGAGATCCTCGGCCTTGAGCTCAATCCCGCGGCGGCGCGCGAGGTCCATCATGTTGACGGCGACGACCGCGGGGAGCCCGAGGCGCTGCGCGGCCATGACGAGCTTGAGGCCGCGCCTCAGATTCGTCGCGTCGAGCACGCAGACGACGAGGTCGGGCCTGCGCTCGCCGCGCGCGACGCCCTTGAGGACGTCGACCGTCACCTTCTCGTCGGGCGAGCGGGGATGAAAGGAATAGGTGCCCGGAAGGTCGAGCACGCGGATTTTCTCGCGCGCCCCGATGAGCTGCCCCTCGACGCGCTCGACGGTCACGCCCGCATAGTTGGCGACCTTCTGCTTCGAGCCCGTCAGGATGTTGAAGAGCGACGTCTTGCCGGCGTTCGGATTGCCGAGCATCGCAATGAGCGGCCCGGACGGATAGATGTCGATGGTGGAGACGGCCATCAGCTGCGCCTCCTCACTTCAATGCATCTCGCCTCAACGAGCCTCAGCGCAAAGGTGGATACGCCGATGCGCACCGCGATCGGATCGCCGCCCAGCGCGGCCTTCTGCAGCACCACGCACGGTTCGCCCTGCGTGAAGCCGATTTCCTCAAGCCAGATCTCCCAGTCTTCGGGAGCACCTTCGGCATGGACCCCGACCACCTCGAGCTCGTCTCCGATGGCGGCCTGATCCAGGGTGAAAGATTCGGACATTTTTATATAAGGGTCTGTTCCTTCGATCGCGCCGGCGCTTCAATGGCCCGGCCGTCCGATCACCCGGTCCTGAAACGCCGGGGCTGAGAAGGAAAATGATTCTCTTTTAAATGAATCGCATTTTACCCGTTTGCGGCGCCGTCGGCTCAATTCCGCCGAAAAAAAACTCGCCCGCAGCCCCGGCACACGGCTCGCGCGGGCCCGTCTGAAGACGCCTAAAAGTCACAGTTTTCCCCTACAACGAATACCACCAAGGGGGTACCGACAAGGTCTTCACCCTAGTCCCTACGATGTATAAGTCTTGAAAATCAATAAGTTAGAATGAAAGAATCCCCCATCAACACCGGGGCTGATCCGGCGGCTTGGCCGATGCGCCGAGCCCGCTCAGCCCGTGAACGGAGTTTCCTCACTGATGACCGAGATGACCGCCTCCGCACGCGTGCGCGAAAGTCCCTACAACTACACGTCGCTCTCGGACCGCGAAATCGTGATCCGTCTTCTGGGCGAAAAGGCCTGGACGACGATCGAGTCGCTTCGCGCCTCGCGCCGAACCGGGCGCTCCGCGCGCATGCTCTTTGAGGTGCTCGGCGACATTTGGGCCGTCGAGCGCAATCCCTATCTGATCGACGACCTGATCGTGCATCCGAAGCGCCGCAGGCTTCTCGTTCGCGAGATGAGCCGGCGGCTCGAGGCCGTGCGCCAGCGCGCCGAAGGCAATGCCGAAGTGCTTCGCCTCGCCGCCGAGGCGAGCGCCGCCGTCTGCCGGTTCGACCACGGCTTTGCCGAGCTCGTCGAGCGGCGCGCCGAAGTCAAGCGCAGGCTGAGCGCCGTCACCGACCCGGGCAACATCCGCTTCGACGGCTTCGCGCGCGTCACCCACGTCACGGACGCCACGGACTGGCGCGTCGAGTATCCCTTCGTCGTGCTCACGCCCGACCGCGAGGAGGAAATCGCGCCCCTCGTGCGCGCGCTCTTCGAGCTCAAGCTCACCATCATTCCCCGCTCGGGCGGCACGGGCTACACCGGCGGCGCCGTGCCGCTTCATCCCGACACGGCCGTGATCAACATGGAGAAGTTCGACCGCCACAGCGGGCCGGTGATGCGCAGGCTCGCCGGCCTCGAAGGCGAACACCCCGTGATCGAGTGCGGCGCTGGCTGCGTCACCCGCCGCATCGAGGAGGCGGCCGCCGCCGCGGGCCTCGTCTTTGCGGTCGACCCGGCCTCGGCCGACGCCTGCTGCATCGGCGGCAACGTCGCCATCAACGCGGGCGGCAAGAAGGCCGCGCTCTGGGGCACGACCATCGACAACCTCGCTTGGTGGAAGATGGTCAACGCAGAAGGCAAAATGATCCGCGTCGAGCGCGTCGGGCACAACTTCGGCCGCATCCACGAGGTCGAGACGGCCGAATTCGACATTCACGAGCTCTCCGACGACGGCGCCGTCGTCAAGACCGAGCGCCTGTCGATTCCGGGGCGCACCTTCCGCAAGGCGGGGCTCGGCAAGGACGTCACCGACAAGCTTCTCGGCGGGCTGCCGGCCATTCAGAAGGAAGGCACGGACGGCATCATCGTGAGCGCCGCCTTCGTGCTGCACCGCATGCCCGACTTCGGCCGCACGGTCTGCCTCGAGTTCTACGGCACCGTGGCCGAATCGACGCCCGCCATCGTCGAGGTGCGCGACTTCGTGCGCGGCCACCCGACGGTCGAGCTCGCGGGGCTCGAGCACATCGACTGGCGCTACGTGCGCGCCGTGGGCTACCGGGCCAAGCTCGAGGGCCGCGGCATGCCCAAGATGGTGCTCCTTGCCGACATCGTCTCCGACAACGAGGCGGACCTTGACGCCGCGGCCGAGCGCTGCTGCGAAATGGCGCGCGCCCGAGGCGGCGCGGGATTCGTCGCGCGCACGCCCGCCGAGCGCAAGGCCTACTGGAAGGAGCGCTCCCGCACGGCCGCGATCGCAAGCCACACCAACGCCTTCAAGCTCAACGAAGACGTCGTGATTCCGCTCGAGCGCCTCGGCGAATACTCGGACGAAATCGAGCGCATCAACATCGAATTCTCCTTCAAGAACAAGATCCGCATTGCGGGCGCCTTCATCGAGCGTCTGGCCGATCCGGCCCTCGAGAGCCGCGCGGGCATCACCTTCGCGCGCGAGCTCGCCGCCCGCGTCAAGGCCCGCTGGGAGGAGATGCGCGCCGCCATGGACGGCGACGCCGCGCCCTATCTTCCTCAGGGCGTCGAGCCCCGTGCGGGCGAAACGGTCTTTCTCGCGATGCGCGACGGACGCCTTCGCATTTCCGTCAAGCGCGAGATCCTCGAGAGCCTCGCCGAAGCGCTCCCCGCGGACATCACGGCCGAGCTTCACGCGCTGCACAAAAAGCACGTGCGAAGCCGCCTCTTCGTTGCGCTTCACATGCATGCGGGCGACGGCAACGTGCACACGAACATTCCGGTCAACTCCGACGACTACGGCATGATGCGGGATGCCGAAAACACGCTCGGGCGCATCATGAGCTGCGCCGTGCGTCTCGGCGGCGTGATTTCGGGCGAACACGGCATCGGGCTCACGAAATTTGAATTCATGACCGACGAGGCCTTCGCGCCCTATCGCGAGTGGAAGATGCGCATCGACCCCGAAGGACGCTTCAACCGCGGCAAGCTCATGCCCGGCGGCGGGCTTGAGCGCGCCTACACGCCGTCCTTCGAACTCTTCAGGGCCGAATCCCTGATTTTGGAAAATTCGGGGCTCGGCGCCATTTCCCAGTCCGTCAAGAACTGCCTGCGCTGCGGCAAGTGCAAGCCCGTCTGCACGACGCACGTGCCTCGGGCGAACCTCCTCTACTCGCCGCGCAACAAGATTCTGGCGCTCGGCCTCATGACCGAAGCCTTCCTCTACGAGTCGCAGACCCGCCGCGGGCTCTCCCTCAAGCACTTCAACGAGCTCGTCGACCTCGCGGACCACTGCACGATCTGCCACCGCTGCGTCAAGCCCTGCCCCGTCAAGATCGACTTCGGCAAGGTCACGACCGAAGTGAAGGCCTTCCTGCACCGTTCGGGCCTCCGTGACCTCAATCCGGCCTCGCTCGCGGGCGGCGCGCTCGTCGACGCCGTCAATCCGATCGCCGTGCGTGCGCTCCATGCGGGCGCCGTTCGGGCGGGCTTCAGGCTCCAGCGGCTCGGAAACGAGCTCGCCGAGAAGTACCTGCCCGGCGAACTGGCCCGCATCCGCGAAAACCCCGCCGGCACGACGGGCCGCCCAAGCCTCAGGGGCCAGGTGATCCATCTCGTCTCGACGCCGCTGCCGGGCCGCATGCCGCGGCAGACGATGCGCGCCGCGCTCGGCATCGAGGACGAGGTGACGATTCCGATCCTTCGCCGTCCGGACATGCCCGCCGACGCCGAGGCGGTCTTCTACTTCCCGGGCTGCGGGTCGGAGAGGCTCTTCGGCGACGTGGGTCTCGCCGTCGAGGCGATGCTCCTGCATGCGGGCGTTCAGGCGGTGCTGCCGCCGGGCTACCGCTGCTGCGGCCATCCGCAGCTCGCCCACGGCGAGACCGCCAAGGCCGAGAGGATGATGACCGAAAACCGCGTGCTCTTTCACCGCATGGCCAACACGCTCAACTACCTCGACATCAAGACCGTGGTCGTGAGCTGCGGCACCTGCATCAAGGCGCTCGACGCGTACGAGTTCGACCGCATCTTCCCGGGCTCGCGCATCATCGACATTCACGAATTCCTGCTCGAGCGCGGCATCACCATGCCCGTGCACGACGACGCCTACCTCTACCACGATCCGTGCCACACGCCGCTGCGGCTCAATCCTCCGCTCGAGACCGTGCGCAGGCTCACGGGCGCCGACGTCGTGCAGTCCGAGCGCTGCTGCGGCGAGTCCGGCCTCTTTGCCGTCAAGCGCCCCGACAGCGCCTCTCAGGTGCGCCACCGCAAGTTCGAGGAAATTGAAAGGGCCAGAACCCAAGCCGGCGTCAAGGGACGCATCAAGATGCTCACCACGTGCCCGGGCTGCCTGCAGGGGCTCTCGCGCTACGAGGCGCGCGCCGACATCGAGGCCGACTACGTCGTCGTCGAGATGGCCCGCTCGATCCTGGGCGCGAACTGGCGGGATCAGTTCATCCGCACGATGAAAAACGGCGGCATCGAAAAGGTCCTCGTCTAGCCTCATCCGCGTCGCTTGCGCAGAAGGCCCGGCGGATGTCCGCCGAGCCTTCTTCCTTTCCCCTGCCGCCGAATGCGGCGCGCGCATCAGGCACACATCAAGCGCTCATCTCAGGCGAAGTGCTCTTCGTCCTCTTCGTCGACCGCCATGTTGAAGACGTGGGCGAGCTCTTCGTTTGAGAGGTCGCCGATCCAGCTCTCTCCTGTTGCCACGGTCATTTCGGTGAGGCGCTTCTTCTCTTCGATGATCTGGTTGATCTTCTCCTCGAAGGTGTTCGCAGAAATGAAGCGGTAGACGTTCACGGTCGACTGCTGGCCGATGCGGTAGGCGCGGTCGGTAGCCTGGCTTTCGACGGCGGCGTTCCACCAGAGGTCGTAGTGGATGACGACCGAGGCCGCGGTGAGGTTGAGCCCCGAGCCCGCCGCCTTGAGCGTAAGCACCATGACGTTTTCGTCACGGCGGTTCTGGAAGCGGTCGACCATCGTCTGGCGCGCCTTGGGCGTGAGGCCGCCGTGGATGAACTGCGGACGGCGTCCCGTTTCATTGCCGATCCACTCCTGAAGGAGCATGCCCATCTGCGCGAACTGCGTGAAGATGAGCACCTTGCGACCCGCTGCCTGCATCTCCTCGAGGATGTCGAAGAGGCGGCACATCTTGCCCGAGAGCCTCGGATCCTCAAAGCCGCCCGCGGGCTCGAAGAGCGCGGGCGAATTGCAGATCTGCTTGAGCTGCACGATCATCTGCAGCACGAGCGAATTGCGAACGAAGGGGTCGCTGCAGAGGTCCACGGCATGCATGGTGCGCTTGACCACCTCGTTGTAGAGGACGATCTGCTCCTTGGAGAGCGTGCAGTACTCGTCGACGGACACCTTGTCGGGAAGGTCGCTGATGATCGAGCGGTCGGTCTTGAGGCGCCGCATCATGAAGGGCGCCGTGATGCGCTTGAAGCGCTCGGCGATGCCCGCGTCGTGACCGTTCTCGATCGGATAGACGTAGTCCTGCTTGAAGGACGTCGTGGAGCCGAGAATGCCCGGGTTCGACGCCTCCATGATCGACCAGAATTCCATCAGGCCGTTTTCGACGGGCGTGCCCGACATGGCGATGAAGCCTTCGGTCTTGAGTTCGCGCACGTGCTTGAAGGCGGAGGTCTTGTAGTTCTTGATCGCCTGCGCCTCGTCGATGACGACCAGGCGGAAGTGCTTGTGCTCGAGCTCCTTCATCGAACCCTTGAGGCTTCCGTAAGTCGTGAGGACGACGTGACCCTTCGCGTCGGCGAGCGAGCGCTGCGGCCCGTAAAAGAGCGACACCTTGAGGTTCGGCGCAAAGCGCGAGATTTCGCGCGTCCAGTTCGCAAGAAGCGTCGTGGGCACGACGACCATCACCTGCTTGTCTTCGAGCTCGCCGTCGACACGAAGCTTTTCGAGCACCGCAATCACCTGCAGCGTTTTGCCGAGCCCCATGTCGTCGGCGATGATCGCGCCCATGCCCACGCGCAGATTGCGCATGAGCCATGAGTAGCCGCGCACCTGATAGGGACGCAGCGTCGCCTGAAGCGTCTCGGGCACTTCGAACGTCTTTTCGGCAAAGAGCCTGTCGAAGGCCGCCTGCAGGCGCGCGCTCAGGCGAACGCCGTTGGCGCGGATGCCGCCCGAGAGCGCCGCGCGGATGAGCTCGGCCTTCGTGAGCTTTCTTTGGCCGTGAAGTTCGCGGCGGATGGAGCCCAAGAGCGCCTTGTCGACATACATGTAGGCGTCGCGAAAGCGCACGATGCGGCCCGCCTGTTCGGAAAGCCACTCGAACTCCTCTTCGCTCATCGTGTACTTGCCCGCCGCGAGGCGCCAGTCGAACGTCATGACGTCGACGAGGTCGAAGAGCCCGCGGCCTTCAAATATTTCCTCGTTCATGTCGAGGTCAAGCGTCGCCTGAGGACGAAGAAGGTTGCGAAGCGTGCGCGGCAAAATGGTCTGCACGCCGAGAAGATGGAGCGTCGGAATCGCCTTGAAGAGCAGGTCCGCGAGGTCGTCGAGCGGCACGAGCGTCGTCGAGGCGCGGTTCTTGAGCAGTTCGGTGAGTTCCGGACAGTAACCCGAAAGGCGCGACATGAGCCGCAGGCAGTCGAAGCGAAGCGCCTTGTGCTGCGGCAGCTCGAGAATGTCCGCGAGACCGATGCTCTCCTGCGCGCCGCCGCCGTCGACCACGAAGCGCATTTCGATGGCGACCGCCTGATGCGGATCGAAGGCCGGAATCTCGACGTCTTCGGGCACGGGCTCTTCGTAAAGCGGCTCCTCCTCGTCGCCGCCTTGGTACGGCTCAAAGACGGGCTGCTCGAGCGCGACGGGAGCCTTCGTCTCCGGATGGGCCGAGGCGAGGATCATCTCAAAGGCCGCCGCGCCTTCGCTGCGTCCGGCTGCCGGCGTGCCGCCCGGCGCTGCGGACGCCGCCGACGACGATGCAGCCGAAGCAGCCGCCACCCAGTCGTGCACGATGACGATGCCCTTGACGCGGTGCGATTCGGTCTTGAGAAAGACGGGCGCGACCCAGCCCTCAAGGCGCATCCCGACGGCCGTCAAGGCGGAATTGTCGTCGCAGTCGACGGGCTCGCAACCAAAGAGCGCCTGATGTTCGGGAACGGCGTCGCCCGTTTCGTCCGCATGCGCGCGCCAGGCCGCCACGATGTAGCTCTGGATGAAGAGCCCGAGAACGATTTCGCCCAAGAGGAGCGGATGCATCGCCGCGGGCGCCTTCGAGATGCGCAAAAAGGTCTGGGGCACATGCGCGAAGGCCGCGCCGACGGCTTCCGTCACGCGCTTGACTTCTTCGTCCATGACGGCCGGTATCCAGCGAACGGCAAAGATCTCGTCCATCGGCCGGTAGATCTGAGGCACGACCGCGCCCGCCTCGACGAGGCGTCCGGCGATGAGCCAGGCGTCGTAGAGGGCTTCGAGCTCGCGGGGCGCCTCTGCGAGCTTCTGATGCGTGATGAAGCCCGAGAACATGTTGTGAAGCCCGCGCCCGATCGGATCCTGCGCGCTCGGCGCGCGAAGTTCCTGCCGCATGAAGCGGCCGCTCTCGCGCCGTTCGCGCCAAAAGAGCGACTCGTCCACCACGGGCTGTCCCCAGGTGTTGATCGCGATGAGCGGCTGCTCCTCGTCGTACTCGGGAATCGTGCGCTCGATGACCGTTCGCATCTGATGCGCGACGAGCTTGCCCGCCGCGGTCACGATGCGCCCCGTCAGGGCGCGAAGGTCGCCGTGAATGTAGCCCGCGGGCTGCTCGGCAAAGAGGTTGCGGATCTTCTCGCCGTCGACCTTGAAGGTGCGGAAGGTTTCCTTTCGAAGATCCTCGAGCCAGTCGTCATGAGGCTCGCCGGCGGCATGCAGGTCCGTCACGAAGTTGCGGTCGTCCAGTCCCCGGATCAGATCGTCCCAGGTCGGCATTTCGGCTTCGACGGCCTTCTCGAGCTCCACGCCGCGTCGCTCCATCTCGGCGACCAGATCGATGCCGCGAAGCGAAAAGAGCAGGAACGGATTGGCGTCGATCTCTTCGCTCAGCTTGTAGATCACGGCCGCAATGTGCTTGCAGGGCACCGCCCAGTCGGGACAGGTGCAGGACATCTCCAGATCCTTCCAGCTCGTCGGGAAGATGCGGATGCAGAGCGACTCGGCGATGTCGGCGATTTCGGGGCTGAGCTCGCGGGCGGCCAGACGCGCCACGATGAGGGGTGACTCGGCAAGTCGGTCGACCAGAAGATCCACGTCGGCCTTGTCGATGGCGGAGAGCTTGATCTTGACGCCGTAAAACGGATCGTAGTGTCCCGTCACGCGGGCCTTGATCTCGCCCTTGGCCTCGTCGATGCGAAGCGAGCGCACCTTGCCGCCGTCCGCATAGTCCTTCCCGCGCGGAATGCGGTTCTCAAAATCGATGCCCGACAGAGCGTCGAGCCAGCGGCGACCCTACCAGGTCGTTCCGTATTCGTTGTTGGCCATGATTTCTCCGACAGCCGTGGTCCTTATCCGATAGGCGACATTATGACCGAATTCACGCCCGCGCAACCTTTCCTGCCCAACCATTCCGGACGCATTCCCGGCGCTGATCGCTTTGAGCAAGAATCTGCGCCCTTCGGGCGTTCGCGCCGCGCTCGGGCGGTGCTATGCTTTTTCAGTGTCGGAAAGCGGCTTTGTGCCAACAAAGGAGATTTTCATGGACAGCCTCAAACGCAATACGCTCAAGACCGCCTGCTGCTGCGCGGCAGGCCTCATGACCCATGCCGCCGGCGCGGCGGCCGGACCCGGCGCCGCTAAAGCGAGCGCCGCCGGCAAGGCGCCCGCCAAGGTGTACTTCAGCCGCCACATCGATGCCGAGCATCTGATCGAGCTCTACAAGCGCGTGAGCGCAGACATCACCGGACGCGTCGCCATCAAGCTTCATACGGGCGAGCGCCACGGCCCGAACATTCTGCCGCGCGACATGGTCAAGGCCTTTCAGGCGCAGATTCCCGGGAGCACGATCGTGGAGACGAATACGCTCTACAAGGGCGACCGCTATACGACCGAAGATCACCGCAAGACCTTGGAAATCAACGGCTGGACCTTCTGTCCGGTCGACATCATGGACGAAGAAGGCACCGTCAACCTGCCCGTCAAGGGCGGGCGGCACTTCACCGAAGTGTCGATGGGCGGCCACATCGTCAACTACGACTCCATGGTCGTGCTCACGCACTTCAAGGGTCACGCCATGGGCGGCTTCGGCGGCTCGATGAAGAACATCGCGATCGGGTGCGCGGACGGTCGCATCGGCAAGCAGCAGGTGCACGCCGTCTCCGACGTCAGCCTGCCCTGGGATCAATGGCCAGGCAAGGAGCTTCTGATGGAGACGATGGCCGAATCCGCCAAGGCCGTCTGCGACCGCTTCGGGCGTCACATGTGTTTCATCAACGTGATGCGCCGCATGTCCGTCGACTGCGACTGCGCGGGGCTTTCCGCCGCGGAACCGACGATCCCCGACATCGGCATCGTCGCCTCAACCGACATCCTTGCAGTCGATCAGGCGAGCATCGACCTCGTCTACGGACGTCCCGCCTCGGACAATCATGACCTGGTCGAGCGCATCGAGTCACGCCACGGCCTGCGCCAGCTCACCTACATGGCCGAACTCGGCATGGGGAACCCCGTCTACGATCTGATCTCCATTGATCGGGACTGACGCGCAGCCTCAATTTTCGCCGATCTCTGAACGCGGACGACGTCCATGGGCGCGTCCGCGTTTTGCCGCTCCGAGCTTCCGCAATCTTGACCCGCGTACGAAACATGCGCGGGTTTTCCTCATCGCCACTGTGCGAAATCGCACAGAAGCAGCGGCGCAAAGCGCCGATCATGTTCTCCACGCGGTTTTGACCGAACCCCAAGCCTGCAAAGCTTGAAAGTCATTGCACAAAAGGAGAACATTTCATGAAGCTCAATCGTCGTCAGCTCATCGGCGGCGCAGCCGCCATGGCCGCCATGCCCGGCATTCCCAACGCCTTTGCGGCCGTGAAGGAACAATCGCGCGACCTCGTCATTGTGGGCGGCGGGCTCGGCGGTCTTGCCGCCGCAAACGCAGCCGTCAACAAGGGCTGCAAGCCTCTGGTGCTCGAAAAGCTTCCGTTCCTCGGCGGCGCCGGCATCATGCCCGAAGGCTCGCTCGGCATCAACACCAAATATCAGAAGGCCCACGGCATCAAGACGACCGCCCAGCAGGTGCTCGACGCCGCACTTCAGTTCCATCACTACCGCGCAGATCCGTCCGTGCTTCGCGTGCTCATCGAAGAGTCCACTCGCACGATCGACGAGATCATCGACATGGGCGTTGAGCTTCGCGGCATCCGCACGATGTACCCGAAGGAAGAGTCGCTGATGTGCTGGCACCTCTTCAAGGGCGGCACGGCCGAAGTCATCCGCCGCTGGATCGAAAACATCAAGGCACGCGGCGGCGACCTTCTGACGAACACCCGCGTCACGAAGCTCATCATGACGGACGGCCGCGTCACGGGCGTTGAGGCCACGACGAAATCAGGCGACAAGCTCATCATTCACGCCAAAAAGGTCATCATCGCCACGGGCGGCTTCGCTGCCAACAAGGAAATGCTCGCGCAGCACGTCTTCGACTCGTCCGCCCTCGGCATGGTCGAGCCGATCTGGCTCCGCAGCCCGGTCGTGGACGGCCGCACGGGCGACGGCATCAACATGGCCCGCCTCGTGGGCGCGGGCGTGGCCGGCATGCACGCCGTGGCGGGCAACGCCCCGTATCTGCCGGACAATCCCCCGATCAACCAGTTCTCCGGTCCGGATGAACTCAAGCAGGGCCGTTGCGCGCTCGCCCAGCCATGGCTCTGGGTCGACCACACGGGCCGGCGCTTCTTCAACGAATCCCGCGGCTCGGTCTTCGTCGACGTCTACAACGCCATGACGACCGCGGGCGGCGTCTCCTACACGATCTTCGACCAGAAGATGATGGACCGCATGATCAAGAAGGGCGCGGTGCTTCCCTTCAACGCCATCGTGCTCGCCGACACGCCGCTCACGGCCCTGCCCAAGACTTGGGAAATCGGCATGGAGCGCGGCTGGGCCTTCAAGGCCGACACGATCGAAGAGCTCGCTCAGCAGATCGGCGTTCCGCCCGCCAACCTCAAGGACACGATGAAGAGGATCAACGGCTATGCCGAAAAGGGGCACGACCCCGAATTCGGCCGCAAGCCCGAACACCTCGTCAAGTTCGATCTCGA
>ERZ1026870.591-NODE-591-length-19664-cov-15.667551_pt1 | contig 19664 bp, 18 predicted proteins | sample MGYA00380165_ERZ1026870 | MGnify/ENA primary metagenome ERZ1026870 (study PRJEB33269, sample SAMEA4719801) | human gut metagenome | biome: human-associated habitat; feature: organic feature; material: feces | place: Cameroon | collected 2013-10 ...
CTCGTGGGCTCGGAGATGTGTATAAGAGACAGACAATGCTTTTTCTCTTTATTCATTCAATGTATCCATGGTTTACGTTTGAATATGAGAATGCCTATTTGTCTTTAGGGGCATTGGGAATAACTGCATTTGTTGGTTTACGAACTAAAATATTTCAACGTAATAAAAGTTCCATAATTGTAAGCATACTTTTTTTATTTTTGTATTTATGGCTGTCTAAGCATAGCAATATATTTGGAAGTTTGGAACTTGTTATACAATGGTTGATATTATGCTATATTGTGAGTCTTCAATACGAGTATAAAATACAATTGATTGATTTTATCACGAAATGGTTTGCAATACTTATGTCAATATCATTAGTCGCTTATATACTGTTCTTGTCAGGCGTACCTTTTCCTGGAACCATTGTTGAATATCAACAATATTTTATGGATAACCATTATTTTTTCTTGCAAAAAGAAATGTTTAGATTCCAAAGTGTATTCTTGGAACCAGGACATATGACAATGGGATTGGCTCCTCTTCTTTTTATAAATAAATATAACTTGAAAAACAGGTATGTTCTAATCCTATTCATAGCCCAAATGTTATCCTTGTCATTGGCAGGCTATATGATGATGATGATTGGATATAGTATATTATTTCTGTTTGATAAACAATCGAAGAAGAGCAAATTGATATCTGTATTATTAAGTGTAATATTGATTTCTTCAATCGCTAGTTTTATGCAGAACTCTTTTGAGAATAACATTTTCGATGACTTGATATTTAGGAGAATGCAATTCGAAAATGGACATTTTGTAGGAGATAATCGCTCTAGTATTTATCTTGATAGACAATTTGAAGATGTTGTATCATCAAGCGATATCCTAACGGGACGTTATTTTAATGCGGAGATGTCAGAGAAAGGAGTCGCGGGATACAAAAAATTCATCGTTCAGTTTGGATTGATTGGATGCGTACTATTGATTCTTAGCTTTTTCTCTACCCTTAAGCTTTTAGTTTACAAATATCGTCGAAATGCATTTCTTTTGGTGGTTATGATTTTATTGTTATTGCTTCAAAATGCATATCCGACATGGTGGTGTATAGTTATTGCTACGATATGCGGAACAGCTTTTATGCAAAATAAAGAAATCTCAAATACAGTTGCAGAATGAAGATTGTTTACATAAACCATAGTTCTGGTATTCAGGGCGCAGGTTTGGCCCTCTTGAATATTATAAAAGGTATGTTGAAAATAGGGGTTGTACCTATTGTTGTACTTCCATGCGCAGGGCCATTAGCTGATAAATTTCATGAAATGGGAGTAAAAGTGTATTATGTAATGCACTATAATGCAATATACCCTCGTAGAAAATTCTTAACTGATTATATTTTATATCCATATCGTTTAATTCGAACGTTATTTTATAATAAACTTGCAGAACAGCGATTTAGGAAAATAGTATTGGCAGAACAGCCGGATATAATACACTCTAATAGTGGGGTTATTCGGTTTGGAGCAAAAATAGCGAAGGAACAGAATATTCCTCATGTGTGGCATGTGCGTGAGTTTATGTCGAAAGATTTTTTTGGGGTACCGTTAGGTGGCGAAAAGAAAGTTTTAGAGTTATATGGATTGAAAAACAACCATTGTATTGCAATAACGAAGGCTGTATTTCAACATTTTGCTCTAACCCACTCCAAAGACTGTGTTATATACGATGGCGTATTTCCTGCAAATGTAGCCACTCCTAATATCCTTGAAAAGAAAAAATATTTGTTGTTTGTCGGTTCTCTCCAAAAGGGAAAGGGTATTTATGATGCTCTTTCTGCTTTTGATGAAGTCGTAGATAAAGTTCCTGAATACGAATTATGGATAGCAGGAAAGGATTATGTGAATATAGAACATGAAATATCAATAAGGAAAAATGCTGAAAAAATAAAGTATTTAGGCTTTCGGACAGATGTCTATGATTTAATGGCTAATGCCACGGCATTGTTGGTACCAAGTTATTATGAGGGTTTTGGGTTCATCACAGTAGAAGCAATGCTAAACAAAACACTTGTTATAGGACGAAATGTAGCAGGAACAAAAGAGCAGTTTGATAATGGATTGTATATAACTGGTAAAGAAATAGGCGTCAGGTTCAATTCTACCAAAGAACTGTCCGAAGCCATACTTCAAGTGTGTATGAATAATCCATCTAAGTTTGGAGATATGGTAGAGACTGCATATAAAGTGGTATTGGATAATTATACAATAGAAGGGAACACCGAACAATTATATCATGTGTATAAACAAATACTACATAAATAACAATCAGATGACGCACTGTTAAAATAATACGACATGAAACATATTAAATAGAAGAATATAGAGAAAAGATGCTGAAACAAAGAAAAGACATCAATTGGAAAGATTATTGGGAAGACAAAGAAAGAGAATTAAAAAGAGTATTTGAAATAATTTAATAAATAAACTTATGAAAACAAAAGCAAGAGTAATTGCAATATATTTACCGCAGTTTCATCCAATTCCTGAGAATGATGAAGTATGGGGTAAGGGATTTACAGAATGGACAAATGTAGCACAAGCACGACCTCTTTTCAAAGGTCATTATCAACCACGTATCCCACGTGATTTTGGATTTTATGATTTAAGAATGCCCGAGGTTCGAGAATTACAAGCAGAGTACGCAAAAAAAGCAGGCATTGAAGGCTTCATGTATTGGCAGTATTATTTTGGTGGAGGCAAGATGCTTTTAGAACGTCCATTTGAAGAAGTTCTGAAAACAGGGAAACCAGATTATCCTTTCTGCTTAGGTTGGGCTAATCACAGTTGGCAAACACTTACTTGGAAGCGTGATGCTAACAAGAAAGAGGGAAAGACAATGATTATGGAGCAAAAGTATGATGGAGTAAAACAATATACGGAACACTTCATGTACAATCTTCCAGCTTTTAAAGATCCGCGATACATTACAGTTGATGGAAAGCCAATGTTTGTGATTTGGAACCCTAATGATCATTCTGATGAAATAAAGTTATTGATTCAAACATGGAGAGAATTGGCAATAAAGAATGGATTAAAAGGTATTCACTTTGTTGCTAGAAATGTAGAAGTTGGCAAAAACTGGTTTGACCTTGGTTTTGATGCTCTTTACGAAAATCGCGAAATTACTGCAATTCAAGGACATGTCAAACGTAATTTAGTGCAAATAGTAAGACGAGGTATACAAGTCTTATTCGGAGTTACTACTAACTTGCTTAAGGCAGATTTTGGCAAACGATATAAGCTATTGGTAACAGACGAAACAAAGAAATCCAATGTATATCCAACTTTATTAGCAGGTTATGATCGTTCACCAAGAGCAGGACGTGCTGCTTCTATCTTCTATAATTTCACCCCTGAAACATGGAGACTACACATAAAGGATGTTCTTGAACATATTAAAAGAAAAGATCATGAGCACAATATAGTGATGTTAAAATCATGGAATGAATGGGGGGAATCCAATTATGTTGAGCCAGATTTAAAATATGGAACAGCAATGTTAGATGTGTTAAGAGAGGAAATTCAAGAAGCATAACAGTTAAGTAATTTTTTTGTTTAATGAATACTATATATTTTGTAAGTCGTGCAAAAACATCTGGCCCTATTAATCAGGGTTTGAATATTTTGAACGGCATGAAGCAGAATGGCCGAGTCCACTCTACTTTTGTTACTTTGGATCCTGAAGTTGCAGAAGACACATGGCTTTATAGATATAAAGAGGCAGGAATTAATATAGCACAATTTAATTTGCCGTTGTGGAAGACATTGTTTGCAATACCAAAATTGCGGCGATATGTGAAAAATAACGCTATTGATGTTATTCATGCAAGTGGTTTGAGAGTATGCTTTGTTGCATTGTTCGCTCACACTAAGGCTAAAATAGTTATAACACAACGATGTAATCCAAATGAGATAGCAGAAAGGTATTCACCTTTGATACAGCCGTTCTTTAATGGTTTTTATTTATGGCTAATAAAGAAAATGGATGTGATTGTAGCATGCTCGAAATCAATACAGAAGATTTTGATAAAAGACTATCATATAAATGCAGAGTGTGTTCAAAATGGTGTTAATACAGAATTCTTTAAACCGCTCTCAAAAGATGCAAAGCAACAACTTAGAAAACGGTTGAATTTGCCAGTTGATAAGAAAGTCTATTTGGTGTTAGGAAGTTTTAGACATAGAAAGAACAATGGTCTGATTGTTGAGGCTTTTAAGAGATTGAATCCAAAAGATTCTGTCGTTGTATTTGTAGGACGTGGAGCTGAAGAAGAAATGCTTAAAGAAAGTGCTAAAGGATTCCATAATATTATTTTTATTGGGCATACAAATACACCTATTGACTATCTGCAATCAGCGGATATTTTGATATCTGCATCATTGGCAGAGGGCTTACCTAATACGGTATTGGAAGCAATGTCTTGTGCTCTTCCTTGTATTTTATCTAATATTGGTCCTCATGAGGAAATTGTTGAAGGTACAGAAGCTGGAACTATTTTTGATAAAAATAGTGTTGATGAACTTTGTTCTTGTATATGTGATGTGTCTTCATGGAATTTAGAAGAGAAATCTAAAATTGCACGTAATGTTGCTGTAGAGAACTTTGGTATAAAGTCGCTCGCTGCTAAGTACGAGTCAATATATAAGGAAGTTATAAATATGAAATAATATAATAGTAATATGACTCCATTTTCAATAATAACATCAATATACAAAAATGATAAACCAGAGTTTGTGAGAGTAGCTTTGGATAGTATGCTCATAAATCAAACTGTAAAGCCAACAGAGATAGTACTTGTACGTGATGGACAGGTGCCTGAGGTACTTGACAAACTTTTGAATGAGTATGATGCTCGCTATCCCGAAGTATTCAATATCATAAGGTTGAATCAGAATGGTGGTCTTGGCAAGGCTTTAAAGCTCGGAGTAGATTCTGCAAAATATGATATTGTAGCTAGAATGGATAGTGATGATATCTGTTTGCCAAATCGATTTGAACTTCAGTTGCAATACTTGGAACAGCATCCAGAAGTGGATATTATTGGTGGACAAATGACAGAATTTATTGACACACCAAACAATATAGTTGGCAAACGGGTAGTTCCTTGCGTTAATGACGAAATATATGATTTCATGAAAGGTCGTTGTGCATTGAATCATGTTACTGTGATGTTCCGCAAAGATGCGGTATTAAAAGTAGGTAACTATCAGGATTGGTTCTGGAATGAAGATTACTATTTGTGGGTACGTATGATGATTGCAAAGTGTAAGTTTGCAAATGTGCCAGATGTGCTAGTTAATGTTCGTTCTGGTGCGGATCAGTATGCCCGTAGAGGTGGTCGTAAGTACTATGAGAGTGAGAAGGGTATCAAAAAACTCCAATTAGACAACAAGATGATAACAAAGATGGAATATCGCTATTTCGTGGCTCAAAGATATATCATTCAGATACTTATGCCTAATTGGTTGAGAGGTTGGGTTTTTAGAACATTAGCAAGAAAGAAATAATCAACGGTATGAAAATAGGAATAATCACGCACTATGATGTGCATAACCATGGGGCTATTCTACAGATGAATGCTCTAATAAAAGTACTTCGTCAGAAATTTAATGCAGATGCTCATGCTTTGCAGTTTGACAAGAATTATGATTTCTTGGGTAGAGAACTTAAAGCAAAATATGAAATTGGAATTAAATCGGTAGGTATTTATGTGAAGTATCTTTTCGATAGAGGTTTGAAAGTGTTTTTGTTTAATGTAAGGAAGAAAGGACTGTTTGAAGAGTTCAAGAAACGTGAGAACTTGATAGGTGACTATTATAGTGAAAGCGAAAATCTTGATGCTGTCATTATAGGTAGTGATGAGGTTTTTGCCCTTCATACAGGTCCTACGCCAGTTCTTTTTGGTCACGCTCTTCCTACAGATAAAGTTTTTGCATATGCGGGCTGTTTCGGTCCGACGAAGATTGACGATATCAAGAAATTGCATTGCGAGGCATTTGTGGGAAGTGGTTTGGCTTCAATGAAAGGATTGGCAATGCGTGACCAAAACTCTATTGATATTGCTAAGGAATTGACAGGTAGAGATTCTAAGTTGGTGGTGGATCCTGTTATTCTCTATGGATATGAAGAGGAAATGAAGGAATTAAAAGACCCTAAACTTCCTAAGTATCTTTTGGTGTATGCTTATGAGACTCGCATGAATGATCCAGAAGAGACCAAGAAGATAGTGGAGTATGCTCATAGCCATGGATTGAAGGTGGTATGTCCAGGATTCTATCATGAATGGGCCGATATCAATATCAATACTGATCCAGTGGAGTTGTTACGTTACTTTAAGTATGCTGATTGTGTTGTGACAGATACATTCCATGGAAGTGTTATGTCTATCATTACAGGCAGAGAGTTGGCTGTTAAGCTTCGTGATAATAGCAACAAGTTGCTGAATTTGCTGAAGGAGTATGGCTTGGAAAATCGTGTTATTGATGGTAGCTGGAATCTTGACTCTATCTTTGCAAAGAAACAAGACAATGAATATGTAGCCAAAGAGGTTGTTCGCAGAAGAGAGGATTCTATGGCTTACCTGAAAGAAATGATTGAGTTGTAATGATATGAATATTCATGATAAAGATACATTGCACGAATGCACCAGTTGTCAGATGTGTGCAGCTGTTTGTCCTAAACAGGCAATCGGCATTCATCTAAATCAGGACGGTTTCTACCGTCCTGTGATTGACGGGGAGAAGTGTGTGGATTGTGGTATTTGCAAGAGTGTATGCTATAAGTACGCAAACATTCCGGAATATAAAGATGTAGACAAACTTCTCAACTATGCAGCTTCAGCCAAGAGTGATGCGGTTGTTAGTGGTACAACGTCTGGAGGTCTTGGTGATATTCTTTGTGAACAGCTTGTGAATGAGGGGTATTTGTGTATTGGAGTGACGTATAATACAGAGAAGAACATTGCTGTAGATACAGTTGCTAAAACACGTGAGGAGAGTATTTCGTTCAGAGGGTCGAAGTATATTCAGTCTTATACATACGATGCGTTTAAGTCAATTGTAGACAATCACTTAAACGACAAGGTGGCTGTCTTTGGTACTCCATGTCATATATTTGCCATTGATAAGTATTTGAAGAAGCGTAAAAAACGTGATAACTTTGTCCTTATTGACATCTATTGTCATGGTTGTCCATCGATGAATGTATGGAAGAGGTATCTTGAATATGTGAATGGTAAAACTCATGAAAAATCGTATGATTATGTGAGTTTCAGAAGTAAGGCATACGGATGGGGTAGTTATTATGTTGCCCAGATGAAGAAAGGGGGCAAAACTCTGTTTACAAGTCCCAAGATTAACGACAAGTTCTATACATTATTCTTCTCGGATGTGTTGCTTAACGAATCTTGTTATGATTGCAAACTCAGAAGCACGATGGATTCTACGGATATCCGTATTGGGGATTTTTGGGGAAAGGCTTACTTGAAGAACACAAGAGGTGTTTCGCTTGTGACTGTGAATCATGCATCAGAGAAAGGTAAGGCATTGTTTGAAAAAGTTAAGGATAAGATAACATACAAACAACATCCTGCAACTGATTGTATCAGTTATCAAAGTTGGGGATTGAAGTATGATATTGAATCGGAATTAAGAAAGAAGTTGTTAGCTTCTTTAGCTGACTCAAGGCAGACAATTGAAGATACAGTTAGGATTTTCTGGCAAAGCAGATCTTTTAAGGCAAGGTTAAAGCAGAAAGCTAAGAATTCCATCCTCTTGATGCCAAGGCCGGTTGTGGCTTTTTTTAAGGGATTGGTGTGACGAGTTGAATGGAAAAGGAGATAATGAAAAAACTTTCACATCCAAATTTTTCCGATGCTGAGAAACAATGCATTTTGACGAAAAAGAAAGCTTATTGTGATAGAAATTAGTAACTAACACATTAAAAATATTATGAGAATACCATCTATAGATGAATTGATGAACCATATTCATGATTCTCGAAGTAAAGAGGGTCTGAATGAAAATATATAGAGATTATGGATAAGTTGTTTTATGAGTTGATTCGTTTGTCGGTTGGTTCATGTTCTGTGTTATCCTCTCACCCTTCTTCTCATGAATGGCAGTCTTTACGTACTAAAGCAATAAAGCAAGCTATTGATGGGGTCTCATTTGAAGGATTCTTGAAATATCAAGAGTTTTCTGAAAATATACAGGAAAGCAAAAAAATAAAACTACAATGGATTGCAAGTGTATTGCAGTTAGAGCAACGTAATGAATTGACCAATCTTCGTGCTCAGCAATTATCTGATTTCTTTAGCAAAGGAAAATTCAGAACTTGTGTACTTAAGGGTCAAGGTATTGCATTGCTTTATCCTAATCCTAAGCACAGACGTTGTGGTGATATTGATCTTTGGGTGGAAGGTAAGCGTGATGATGTTGTAAACTATATACGTTCTAAAGGTGTTAAAGTTTACGATGTTCATTTAGTTCATGCAACTGCAGAGTTCTTTAAGGATGTGCCTGTAGAGATTCATTTCTGTCCAAGCTGGATGTATAATCCAATTTTGAATAGAAGACTGCAATTGTTCTTTGCATCACAGGCATCAGCGCAATTTGCACATTATGATGAGAAAGTTGGCTTTGCTTATCCTACTATTTTCTTCAATCTTGTACACTCTATGGTGCATATCAACCGACATGTGTTTGAAGAAGGTATAGGTCTTAGGCAACTTATGGACTATTACTTTATATTGAAACATTCTTCTCGTGACGAGCGGACTGAGGCTTATAATGTGTTATGCTCTGTAGGATTAAGGAAGTTTGTCGGGGCTGTGATGTATGTCATGCAACAGGTGTTCTTGTTGGAAGAAGACTTGATGTTATGCAGACCTAATTCAATTCTTGGCTCTCGTTTGCTGGATGGCATTATGGCTGGAGGAAATTTCGGAAAGGCTCTTGGCTTAAAGCATGGACGTAATAAATTGGAGAAAGGATTACTGCAATTAAAACATAACCTACAACTAATGTTGCCCTATGCCAATGAAGCCATGTGGATACCATTCTTTCAAGTATGGCATTATGGGTGGAGGAAGAAGCATGGGTATTTGAATGTTGAGTTTTGAGTGTTGAATTTTGTAATCGGCTGTGCCGCTTGCCAAAGCAAGAATTGTCGGCAAAGCCGATGTTGAATTGCCGAATTTTGAATTATTATGGCTTAAATCATTTCTGTCTCGCAAATAATATATATATTTGTAGAAGATAATCCCTAAACATTAAAGTTATGCGACACATAGAAGAACGAGACATAAGTTTACCGACTGATTCCACAAGAACATTTCTTAGAGGTTGGCGAAAAATAGGATGAGATAGAAACAAGAAATAGTTATATTTTAAAATGGGATAATATGACAATCCAAGAGTTAATAAAGATTTTAAGAAAGGAAGAAAAGAAAAGGGACATACGGCATGAGAAGACTCCTGTTAATTGTAAGCTCTTAAAAGAAAAATGTTGTGGTACATTTGAAGCCGTAGTAACTGGAAATGGACATGAAAAATGTTTAATACCTCAAGTAGGTTCCTTACATTTTCTGTATAGAGGGCAAAACCAAGAGTTTGTACCTTGTGTTCCTTCATTATACCGTGGTAATCCTTCCGAAGCTGAAATCTTTATTGAAAGAATGCGTTTGGTGGTATTCCAAAGGTTGTTAAATACGCATCCTGTCATTAAAAACTTTTTTAATAAACATCATTTTAAGGTTGATGTTGAAGGTCTTGCCCAACACTATGGTTTGAGGACATCTGTTTTAGATCTTACAAGTAGCTTAGATATAGCTTTGTTTTTTGCAACATGTTGGTATGATTCTGACAAAGATGAATATAAATACTATGATGATGATAGAACTCACGAAGCTGTATTATATGTCTTTATTCCATTGTTGGACAATGAACCTTGTCCTTCTTTAGATGAAGCCAATTATCTTAATCATAATATTAAACCAATAGGGTTACAAGCGTTTCCAAGACCTGGTGTACAAGAAGGATATGGCTTGCATATTCCTAAAAATGAGAGTACGAAAAGCTATATGTATCGTTTTACTTTTACCAGCAAAGATTCTAAGAAGTATTACGATATGTTTAAAAATGGAGAGTTGTTGTGGGTTAAAGATGCTCTTATTGATAAGACAAAACAAATAGCCCAAATGAATGTGTTCTCATATAGCGTATTTACTGAAACGTTCAGATTTTTTCGCCCGAAAGGCTATTCTGCTACCAAGATGAAAAAGGAAGTGTCGGATTACATTACTCTTAAAACGAGAGTTGATGACATGGTATTTGATGATAAAGAAAAAAAAGCGATTGTAAATGATTGGAATAGCACAATTGGACCAGACATGGCCTCTAAAATTTACAGGAAGAATTGGTTTGAACATGATGGCGTTGACGATGGTTTATCTGATGGAAAAATCCAGGGAATCCGAAATAGGCAAGATTATCGAACTCTTAAGAGGATTTCTCATGAACAACTAATAGGATTTGTTGCGTGTCCTGACAATTTGGAAGGAGCAGAATGGAAAAACTATACAAATAAACCAAGGCCTTCTAATTCTGAAAGAATAATTCAAAAAGGTTGGCAAAAAGTACCAGCATCAATGGAAGAATATTATGGAAAGCCATATCTGACAAAGAAGGATTGGTATATCAAAATTTGATGTTATATATTCTATGGATGTAGGCACTCAAATTAGAGCTTAAATTAGAAACAAGTATCTTCGCTGTTGATTTTTAAACATAGAATATATGTACAGCGGTGAAGATAAGTAAAAATTCTATTTCCTGTACCAGACGGAGGCAATGTCTAAGGGCATCTCTATTGAACAGTTCTGTTCACGTAATAAAGTATCTTATAATATATTTTTAACAACTCAATATATAGGCACTTGCAAAAGTGCCTAAACAAAGGGCTATGCCCTAAATTGAGCACTAACCATAAAAATGTAATAGTATGGGATTAAAAATTAAAATAGCAATACCATTTCTTCCAAATTATGTCAAAGAAGTTGAGTTTGATGACTTTGAAAGAATTGATATAGGCATCAAAGGAGAGAAGAACTCTAATCATTTTTTATGGCAATTATGGCATTTGTTTGATGTAAAATATACGCCTGAAACAGCAGATGGTTTTGTTCCTTGGGCTTTTATGCCAAGTCGTTATTGTGGGAAAAAGAATAATGTAGTTGTTTTAGGAAACATAAATACCGCTATTGGAAATTTCCATGTTGCTATTTCTTATGTAAAGAAAGGAGATATAGATAGTATCTGTTTCTATTCTGGTATTCATAATGACAGTAAAACTAAACGCGCCATTCGTGACATCGTAAATGAGGCTAAATGTAAAATTGAGCAAGTAGAGACTTTTCATTGTAAAGTGGAAATATTTAGTAATTTTGATAAATTGAATTTTTCCACGTATGTAGGTGATAGGTTTAAAATCTATACAATGAATGAGAAAATATATGTTGCGTTTGATATTTTATGTGCAGACAAATATGAAGCTTATCATTTGGGTATGGAGAGAATGAAATTTTTTTTAGCTTTTCTGTCTGTAGAAACAAACATATTGTTTGATTATGACTCTATTGATTTTGGCGCTGATCAAGATAATGTTGATACAAAGCATATGTTATTTATGCAAAATTATATTGATCATTATTCCATTATCAAAGATGAAGTAGTATTATCTAAGGAGGCATTTCTTTTCTTGAATGAATATCTTTTTGTAGAAAGAGATTTATGTTTAGATAGGGTTGCTAAATATTTTCTCTTAGGATGTGTTCATGTACTTGACGGATTAACTGAAGTATCTTATTTTGAGGATATTGTCAAATATACTTTGAAAGAACTATCATATTCTGTTATGAGAAGGCATGATAAAAACAAGCAGGAAAGATATACTCATTGTATTATGCATTTTCTTTCTGCTATTGAAACAGCATCTTTTGATGATAGTAGTCATGAAGTTTGTAAGACTTGTGGAAATGTTAAATATAAGATTGGTGCCAGAGTTAAAGACTTTGTTGCAAAGTATATAAATGAAGACTTGGGAAAACTATTTAAAGGTTTGTATTCTATAAGGTCCCATTATCTGCATACAGGTATTCTTTCCACTAGCGGAGATTTTTTGAACGCAAGACCTTTGCTAGACATGGAGACTGATAGTGGCATAATAGACAGCTCTTTTATTTCGGTTAAGATAAATGGTGATATAAAAAACGTTTATGCCAATAATATTAAAGAGTGGACAACCTATTGTTTACGTTGCTATTATCATGAGAAATTATTTAATAATACAAATTTTGAAGTGGAAGATATTTATAACAATAATTCTTCTTCATATATCAAACATATTTCTGAATTAAAGTTGGTCTCAAAGATAAAAGGATTAGAAATAACAGGTGTTGAGCCGACATAGATTTCTTTATAGGAATATAACATATGAATATAAAGTTGAGATATAAGCAAAGCGGTTTAAAAATATACGTTTTGAAAAAAACTAAATAATGGTATATCCGTCCGCACAAGTGGTTGCTTAGAGCGATATGGTGCGATACCATCGGGCGGAACAATTAGATGAATTTATAGATAGTGAATAGACAACTATAGATATAATGTTAACATATTCTATTTAGTATAATTTACCAGTAGAATAATATTAAAGAACAAATATTATGGGAGTTCCATTAACAACAGAAGAGTTTATAAGACGGCACAAAGCAGATTTGCAAGCATGTGGATTTGATAATCAGCTTATAGTTTTTGTTGGTTAGTTATTTTACATCCAAAACAATTTTTAATGTAGGCAAAGTGGTGCTTTTATTGGAACTATAGGATGGCAAAAAATGTAAAATAATGTTTCTATTATTTAGGTAAAGTACAAATAGTTTGTAAAATCCAGCAAAATATAGTATTTTTGCAAAATAATGAATGTGTAGCATTTTTTGATAGATTGAAAATGAAAGTAACATCAAATACAAATGATATGGTAAGGCTTAGGGATTTGTCTACAGCCTTCTCTCGATCTGTGCTTACTGATGTCCTCATGTTTGATGATTATTCTCATTTGAATTGGCTTCATTCTAAATATCGTCTTAGAAGTAAAACGTATGTAGGATTAATAAAAGGCTTATATAGAATTATTTCAAGGAATTACCGATGTGAATATGTGTATAAGAATGAACTTATAAATATTCTTCTTAGTCATTATGGAACAAAACGAACCGTTTACTTTAGTGAGTTTAGGGTTGGCAAATCTATTGCGGATATTGTAATGTTTAATGGTGAAAGCAAGGTATTTGAAATTAAAACAGAATATGATACTCTAAAAAGGCTTAACAAACAGATGGAGGATTATAAATGTTTTTTTGACAAATGCTACATTGTTATTCCTGATAACAAATTGGATGAATATGTGCAGTTCGTTGACAAGAAAACAGGAATCATTGTTTTGAGTAACGAAGGGAATAAAATAAAACTTCGTGAATACAGAACAGCGGAAAGAAACGATGTTTTTGATTCGCAAATGATGTTGTCGTGTTTGCGAGGGCAAGAGTATGAATGTATGGCAGAAAAGCTTGGCTATGCAATTTATTCCATCCCGGGTTACGAAAGGTATAAATACTGTAATAAAGTATTCGCGAAGGTCCCATCAGTAGAACTGAAGAGTTTATTTCTTGAAGAGATAAAAAAACGAAAGAATAACACCTGTTTTTTAAAGACATACCCAACATATTTACGGCAAATGTTGTTGAGTTTGAATCTTCCAGAAAAAAAAACAAATATACTTATTGATAAACTGAAAAGAACAATTATAAATCCATAAATTATGTATTATCCATATCTTCGTGCAAAACAGTTCGAATTGAAAGCTTTAAGGGAGTTTTCTGAAGAACATCCTAAAGATACTAAAATTGTGCCTATACTGGAACCGGTAAAAAAACAACCTAATGCTCTTAAACTTGCAATAAGTGATATGAGAAAGAATGGTATGCTGTTTGCTTTAATCGTAAACCCAGCAGACGGCGATTTTAAACATGATTCTATTAATTTTGACACATTGTTGAAAGATTTAGGATTGTTTGAAGATGATAAAACTATAGATGATTGGATTCCTGCCTTTTTATGTTCCAAAAAGCAGCAATTAGATACTGTTTTGCCCTTAATAGAAAAATACAGTATGAAAAATGTTATGCTAATTTTTAGGTCATGTATGGATATTGACAATCATACTGTCAATACGTTAGTTGATAATCCTAAAGTTGGCTATATAGTAAATGCTTTTGGTACGACAATATCTCGTCGATTAAAAAAAAGACTAAAAGAGACTAATAAAAAAATTATTAGGTTGGATGATTGTTTCAAGTCAAAAAATCGTAATGCAGATTATGCCAATAATGACGACGAGTTTTTCAGTGAGGAACCTTTTTATTATAAAACAGAGGAAAATCTAGATGGTTTCGCTGACTATACGACATTACCATCTGAGTATATAGAGGGGGGAATGCTACCATATGCATTGGCTATTCATTTGTCGTATAAGAAAAATGAAGACCAGATATATGTGCATCATTTCGTTTCTGACAGTAATATGACAAATAATGATATAAGGGGCAAATTCAGAGAGGCTGCCTGCAAGGTCGAGCCATTCTTCAGAGAAAAAGAAAAGACTAATGCTGTAAAGGAAATTATCACTAAATCAGAGGATTCTGAAGGATACCCTGGATTGGGATATTTAAAGAAATTATCAATTAGTAACCATCTTGAGTTGATGTTTGGAATCATTTAAACTTACGAAGTATGCATATATGTGAAAAGTGTTTCGCAGATGACGAAATGCGTTCTGAGGTTGAATTAAATGCAACTTTGGAGGGAGTTTGTGATGTCCTTCATTTACAGGGGAAATTGATAGACTCATCGTGGTTTCGTGATTTTTTTGAAGCCTTGTTGTCACTATTTGAACCTTCTGAGGGTGGAATGCCTGTAGCAGAGTTGGTTCAAAAAGATTGGCATTTGTTTTCAGATACTCATGTTGCTGAGGTCTTGTTGGACGAGGTTTTGCAGTCATTACCAGATGATTTTAAGGTAAATGATAATGTAGATTATTCTATTGAAATAAAAGATCGGGTTGAAATTTGGGAACGATTGAAGAAAAATGTGAAGGAAAAGTCAAGATTTTTTACGAATTTAGATGAGTTTGCACGTTACAATTATCTCATAAAAGGAAATGGAAATCTGAAGGAAGGCACAACTCTTTATCGTTCTCGAATAACTCCCAATGGAAGAAATATATTGGAAAATTCGGAAATGGGATGTCCTCCCCCAAATTTGGCAACCGCAGGTCGTGCTAATCCTTTAGGTATACCATATTTGTACTTGAGTGACTCTGCAAAAACTACATATTTTGAGGTCAGGGCTGTTTATTTGGATAAATTAAGTGTAGGTAAATTTTATATTCCCAAATCTCTCAGCTTAGTTGATTTCAGTTATTCTATAAATTTATATTTGTCATACGTAGATGGTGATACTTCATTAAAGGAAGTGGTTATAAAAAAGATGATAATAGATAGTATTAGTAGGGATCTTTCAAAACCTCTTCGTAGATATGATTCGGAATTAGAATATGTCCCGACTCAACTTATATGTGAGTTCTGCAAAAAATATGTCCAAGCAGATGGAATTTGCTTTGGTAGCTCACTTTATTGCGGAGGACTTAATTATGTCTTGTTTGACAATAAGGCTGCAAAATGCATAGATGTAGAATGCCATGAAATAACTAAAATTGACATAGATAGATAATAGTATAGAACAAAAATAATGGCTCAAATAATGGCTCTATTATAAAATGTATACCTTTGTGGCCGAACTATAAACCTTTAATTTATGTATAGTAGCGAAGATTTGAGAGAGGTTTATGAAAAGATCGCTACAGAAGGAGATATTTGTCAAGAGTTTGAAGACTTTCTTATGGACAAATATTTTAAAGAATAACAATATATCCCCATCCGAGTGACGGCATTAGTGCAGAGCGATACTGCGGTGGGGAACTTCACATTATTTTTTTTATTTATGATATTCAAAAGACTCTTTGACATTGTTGCGTCCCTGTGTGGACTGCTTTTGATTTGGTGGATATTCCCCATTGTAGCGTTTTTAATCCATAAGAAGATGCCGGGCGGTCCGGCTTTCTTCTGTCAGAAGAGAGTGGGAAAGGATGGCAAGTTGTTTACTTGTCATAAGTTCCGTTCGATGACGGTGAAGCATTCGGGCTCTTCTGTTTCGGTGGCGGGTGATAGTAGGATTACTCCGTTTGGTGCTAAGTTGCGTCATTACAAGATTGATGAGTTGCCTGAGCTGTGGGATGTATTGATTGGTAATATGAGTTTTGTGGGTCCGCGTCCTGATGTGCCTGGTTATGCCGATAAGCTGCAAGGTGATGATAGGGATGTACTGAAACTGCGTCCTGGCATTACTGGTCCTGCTACTCTTAAGTATAGACTGGAGGATGAAATGATTTCGGACTTTATGAAGGACTTTAGAAACATGAATTACCGTGAATTGACCACGAATTATCCGCAAATTAAAATATCGGATAAGGAATATGCTGAGCTGATAGTGAAGAGTGACCAGGAAGTTGCTGTGTGGTATAACGATAACGTGATTTATCCTGATAAAGTGCGCCTGAACTGTCATTACTATCGCCACTACTCGTTCTGGAAGGATATTGAAATGATATTCGCAACAGTGTTAGGATTTAAGGTGAAGTTTGCGGGGGAAGAAGTGTAGGGAATGTTGAGTTTTGAGTTTTGAGTTTTGAATTGTTCGCTGCTTCGCATGCGATTTGGAATTGAACAATTTTGAATTGTTATGAAACGCGAATTGCTAATAATAAATTTTGAAATCGGCTGTGCCGCTTGCCAGAGCAAGAATGGTCGGCTTTGCCGATGTTGAGTTATTATTTTAGATCGCAACATTCCTTCTAAATCAAAAGATTATGGTAAGAATACTTGTAAATGTCGGGGAAAAAACGTAAATTTGCGTTTGAAGATGAACATAAGTAGTTTGTCCAAATATGATATGATAGCCGATAAGATAGAATATATAATCATGCTCATAAAACTGTTTGCGCGTCATTTCGGTTTGAGCTATATGCAGGCTTTCCGATATGTTAGTCTGCACGATGGAATAGAGTATGCAGAGAGACATTATAATATTTTGCATACACTGTCGTTTGAGGAACAAGTAGAAGGACTTGCTGCCTTTTGCCATAAAAAAGGAGGGTTGCTGACATGAAACTATATCATGGGTCTAATGTAAAGGTTGAGAATATTAACCTTAGTATGTCGCGTCCTGCAAAGGACTTTGGACGTGCTTTCTATCTTTCAGCTGAGATAGAACAAGCTAAAGAGATGGCTCAGTTTAAGGTGGAAACGTTTGGAGGTGATGTGGTGGTTAATGTTTTTGAGTTTGATACGTCTGTTCTTGAAGAATTAAAGGTCTTGCATTTTGATAGATATTCAGAGGAATGGGCTAAGTTTGTTTTGGCAAATCGTAATTCCTCGGAGACACTTCATGATTATGATGTAGTGTTTGGGCCGATAGCGAATGACAAGATAGGTAGACAAATCTTTAATCTTCAGGCAGGATATATTGATTTTCCAACATTTATCAAACGTATTCAGTATCCTGAGGGTATAACATTTCAGTGGGCATTTTGTACTGAACGTGCTGTTAAACATCTTCATAGCTTATGAAAGTATCAAAGAATGATTTTCAATATATGCTTGAGTGTATGGAGCGTGACTTAGCAACTCTTCTCGTAGAAAAGAGAGGAATGACAATTCGTCAGGCTCTTAGTATCTTATATGATTCTGACACTTATCGCTTATTGCAGAATCCAAATACAGGTTTGTATTTTCAGTCTCCTCAGTATGTATACTCGTATTTGCAAGAGGAGATTGAACAAGGAAAAATTGGCAACGTTGAATGTTGAGTTATGCGCTGGGCGCAATGTTGAATGGTTGCCTTTGGCAATATTGAATGTTGTAATCGGCTGTGCCGCTTGCCAGAGCAAGAATGTTGAGCTTTTCAGTCGTGAATTATCGTGAATTGACCATGAATCTTGTTTAGTTCAACATATATTTTTATCTTTGCAGAAGATTGGCTGCACCTCAGCAAAATATTCAATCAAGCTTGATATTCTGCTCTCGGTTTGCACAATCTTTGCATAAGATTGGCTGCACCTCGGCAAAACATTCAAGCAAGCTTGATGTTCTGCTCTCGGTTTGCACAATCTTTGCATTGACAGACCATAAGGTTTGTGATAATATCAATAACATCAGTTAAAACAATAAGTGATATGACCACTCTCAAAATACAAAACGTCGGACCATTACTGTCGGTATATGTCGAATTCAAGAAATGCACTTTGTTTATTGGAGAACAAGGTGCAGGTAAAAGTACAATCGCAAAGTTGTATTCTCTGTTCACATGGCTTGAAAAGGGATTGTTAAGACATACAATTTCTGAAGATTCGGTGATAAAATATAATCGATTTAAAAACAAGTACGCTGCATATCATAATCTGAAATCATATTTCTCAGAACAATCATACATCCTATATACTGGTGAGCAGTATGTCTTCGAATACGAAAATGAACACCTGGACATTAGGCGAAATGATTCAAATGGTGAGTTGAATTCTGCTAAGGTGATGTACGTTCCAGCAGAGCGTAACTTGCTGAGTGTAGTGGAGAGTGGCAAATTGCAAAGTGGATTGTCTGAATCAATGCAAACCTTGATGGAGGAACTGAACAATGCCAAAGCTTATTATGCCAAGGGCGTGGATTTGCCTATAGGAGGTATGAACTTCACATACGACAGACTAAACAAGGTGAGCTGGATAAATGGAAAGAATGCAAATGGTAGGGAGTTTAAAATTGCATTGAAGGAAGCTTCAAGTGGTTATCAGTCGTTGATGCCTATGACGCTTGTTTGTCATTATTTATCAGATCTTGTTCTGAATAGTGGGGCTGAGACTATGGACTATAAAGAACAGCAACGCTTGCAACAGGAAGTAGATAAGATAATGGAGGATAATAAAATCTCCGATACTGTAAAAAATGCTATGCTTCGAAATATATCTGCAAGGTATAGATATACTGAGAATGTGAATGTGGTGGAGGAGATGGAGCAAAACCTATACCCGGAATCACAAAAGCGTGTATTGTTTGACCTACTTAGCATTAACAATAGATTGGAACGTAACAAATTGGTGTTGACAACGCATAGCCCGTATCTGGTGAACTACGTGACCCTTGTTGTGAAAGCCGCTATGATAGAGCTGCAGATTCCTGCAGATGCCGTTGAACTGAAAGATTCATTATATGGTATAGTTCCAGCAGAGTCAATAATGAATGCTTCTGATTTGGCTATATATGAATTGAGAGATGGCGAAGCAAGGTTATTGGAAAATTATGATGGTATTCCTTCGGATTCGAACTATCTAAATCAACAGATGGCTGAGACAAACTATTTGTTTGACCAACTGCTTGACATCGAAGAACAAATA
>ERZ1026870.598-NODE-598-length-19541-cov-37.677512_pt1 | contig 19541 bp, 19 predicted proteins | sample MGYA00380165_ERZ1026870 | MGnify/ENA primary metagenome ERZ1026870 (study PRJEB33269, sample SAMEA4719801) | human gut metagenome | biome: human-associated habitat; feature: organic feature; material: feces | place: Cameroon | collected 2013-10 ...
TGTGCCCATCGCCCATGCAAGAGATTTTTGTACGTCTGTATTAGATGCTGCCATAATTACTATTGTTAAGAGTTAGACTATAAGCCAGCCAGTTCAACGACCTTCAGGCGTCGCTTGTCGATAGACTCGAACTGTACACCGAAGAACATGGTGGCGATGTACGAGAGCAGGAACGCATCGAAACGTTCAACGTCAACCGATTCCACGTCGCCCATCTGGTCATATCCATAAAGCATATTGATCTTTGGCGAGATGTGGATATACTTCGAGTCCGTCTTGTTAGCAAGCGGACAGAAGATGAGTTTGCCGTTAGAACCCTCGACAGTAGGCTGATTGTACTGCGTGTTGTATGGAATACCGCTGTGTGTGAGCAGATAACCCTCGTTATACTTATCCACGAAGTCCTGCGAGCAGTACATGAAGAGAGTCTGCGAGCGAAGACGAGGGTCGAGTGAGAACAGAATCTCCTTAGCCACGTCAACGGCGTTGGCAGAGGTGATGGCATCCGTCAGTTTGAGGTAATTGCCGTTCTCATTTGCGAGAGCACCGGAAGTAACTTCCTTCTTTGTGATGGTGTCGAAGCCATCGAAAAGATCCTGGGTGGTAGTACCGCTTGCGTTGCGCACACCGCTCCAGATAGCATCATTGAGCTTTTCGGAGAGCGACTTGGCGATAAGTCCAAGCACCTCGCGAGCCGTAGGCACAGACTTCTGTCCGTCGCCCTTAGTGGCACCAGTGCCGAGGAGCGTAGAGATAGCCGAGTTAGGCTCGAACTTAGCGACCACCGAACCGAAGAAAGTTTCAAGAGTTCGGAAGTCCAGCTGCAAGTTCACGTCCTCCGAGCGAGTTGGCGAGTAAGGAGCGAACTGTGCCGAAGCGTTGAGCGTGCCCACACTCTCCTTGTATCGGATGCCAGGGCGACCGGTCATAAACTTAAGAGTCTCGTCGCAGCCGATAATCGGCAGACGAAGGAAGTCAGAACGCCACTTTCGAGCAGCATCCTTGTATTCTTGTAGGGTAAATTGTAGTTTTCCTGCCATGATTGGAGTTTTGAATTTTGAATTATGAGTTGAGAGTTTTATGGTAATGAGTCAAAGAGAGCCTGAGCCGAGTTGGTGGTGTCGTAGAACTTCTCGATGTCAGACTTTTCGGTGTTGGTGCCACCGTCCTTCTTGTCATCAACAATCGTGTTAGTGGTATCAGCAGGGAGCTTTTTCAGTTTCTCCTCCAAATCGCTGTTAGCCTTAGTCAGACGGTCAACGTCAGCCGAGAGATTGGTGATTTCCTTGTACTTCGCTGTGATGTCCGCCTCGATAGAGTCGAGCTGTGCCGTGGTAAGCGTAACCTTGTCGTCGTTAGCTTCCAGCGAGTCGCAAGCGAGAGTCTTGCAAATGTTAGAATAGGTCTTTTTCATTTTTTCTTCAGAAGATATGGTTGGAACAATTTTATTTGGTTTCTCTTGCGAGTGGAAAACAGAGGCACAAGCCTGCAGGAACCGTCTGAACGCCGTGATGTCTTCCGACTTCGTGTCGGTCAGCATCTTAGGAAGCGGTATGCCGTGAGCGGTAAAGTCCGCAGCAATAGCCTCCGTAAGAACTGGAGCCGACTCATCATTAAACTCCGTGAGTTCATCAACGAATCCCCATGCCAGTGCCTCCTGTGCCGTCAGCCATCCACCCATTTTCATGAGTTCCAGCAAGTCGGCAGATTTCTTCTTGCATCGTCCGGCATACATCTCTGCGACGTTGGCATCCAGCTTGTTAAGGTCAGACTTCTGCTTCTCCAGATTGTCGATGAGATTCTGCATATCCGTGGCGTTCAAGCTGCCCCACTCGAAGAACGACTGTGAGCACTGGTGCACGAGATACATAGCCGAGTGATCCATTGTAATGCGCTTGGCACCCATAGACGCGATGGTAGCGGCACTGGCGTTCATGCCCACAAAGTGGACGTGAACATTGCCGTGTCGCCTGAATGCAGATGATATTGAGAGAGCGGTGTTGAGCTGTCCGCCGAGAGAGTCGATGAGAACAGCAACCTCCTTGTCGGTGTTCTTGTTTAGGACGAAATCGACGTAGTCAGAATCGAAGTCCCAACCGCCGACGTAGCCTTTAAGATGGAGATTGTATTTTGTCTTTGCCATGATGTTTCATTTTTAGGCAAAGATACATTGTTATATATAGTGGTAGAAAGACAGAATAAGAGTTTTGAATTTTGAATGGTGAATTGTCGGCTGGTGCCGATTGAGAATTATTGAGTTGAGAATAATTTTTATCGTTTTCAAAAACTCAACCGATTTCGGCTGTATCTTTTGTAACATTGTAAACAAAGAAAGAAAATGTTGATTATCAATGTTTTAAGTTTTTGGGCAATGTTTCAACTGCATACAAAATGTTACAAAAAGGCATAAAAAAAGGCGCTCATCACGCCGTGCATGGCACCAGTGCCACTTTATTTGTATAAGATATGGTGTATTTCGTAGCAGCCGAATCACCATCCACTTTTCCTGTGGAGTCGTCTACTTTGATGACAGGAAAAGGTTTGTCAGCCGTGCCGATGAGATACTGCTTTCCATCCACCGTCTGGATGACGAAAGCAAGATGCTCACAAGCTGGCAACTGCGAAGTAGTAGAGAAAGAGAGTTTCACCTTTTCTAAAGTATCGTTATTGTCAAACTGCGTCTCCATTTCACAAATGGCATCACCGATATGCGGAATTGGGAAAGTGTCAGCGAACACTCCGACAGGAGCATCCGCCAACGCTTTCTGTGTGATGCTTGCCATGAGCGACGAGGCAAACACGTAATATATATTGATGATTCCGGGAAGACGTTGCATATTATTCTACTGTTTCTTCAGTTTCAACCTTGTTATTGCTACCGTTTTTTATCGTGCTGTTTTTTCGCTTGCATTGGTTAGTAAGATAATTCTTACGCAAGCGCTGGTATATTTTTGCGATGGAGTCCCAGCAAGTGCCGTCCTCCTTTATGCCCCGTTGCTCCATGTAGAGATAAATGAGGTCTTTCTGTTGTTTGCCGATCCTGCCGAAGTCGTGCAGGAACGTCCAGCAGTCTACATCAAATGAGTTCTTCACGTTCTCCAGTAGCGCACGTTTACCAGTGTCCGTGATATGATTGTAAATACGAGGGTCGCGAGTCTTGGAATACGGAATACAAATGGCGACTTCATCCTCACGTTGCCTTGTAGGAACAGCAGAAACAGGCGGTTTGACAACAGCGAGCTTTATAAGTTTTGACTCGATGCTGCCGTTTCTTAGACGCACTGGCTCCGTGCCACTGTGCCGATGTACGAACCACTGGCGCAGATAGGAAGGCATTTTGATATAGATGTGATAGTCGCTCATAATACTTGTAAATTGATTACGAGCACAAAGATACTATAGTTTTGTGTAGGCTGTATGGAAAGTAGGGAACGTTTAAGGTTTGTTATTTGGTAGGTAGGTAGATAGATAGACACTATTCAGATGGAACACCCCTTACGGAGAATATATTTCTTGGTTACAATAAAAAGGTGGGCTGCCGGAGCGAGGCGATTGCCTCGTCCGGCTTTCACCTTTATCTGCGGAAGACATAGCCATCCTCGAAGATGTAGTCCGAGATGAACAAATCCCTTGCAAACGCCTTGTAATCGAAGTAATATGAGAGATTACCCATCATGCGCTCCAAATCATAGCTCTCATTGACGATGTGTGTGGCGAAATCCTCTTCCGAATCATATTCGCCCTCATAACTATCTTCAAAATCCGAAATGCTGTCATCGCCAGTGGCGGAAACATAAGCCTTAAACGCTTTCTGTTTGTCATCATCCATTTGGATGAAAGCTATTATCTTGTCGAAAACTTCTTCATCCATACAGCTTTCTGAATACCATTCAGCAGGGAAGCACTGATAATCCTGAAACATAAGCTCTGGATCCTCCTCATCAGCGTGGAGCTGCTTGCATACATCGATGAACTCCTCGTAAGAGTCAAACGTGCGGAGATCGAGCCAGGCACCGAAGAGTGAGCCTTCATTGTACTTCTTGTATGTGCCACAGTAGATGGCAGGCTGATCCCAGAGATAATCAACGATATAGCTGCTGACACTCTCAAACTGCTCCTTCATGCTCTTGTGAGCCGACTTAGGTGATGTTAAAACCATTTCTTGCATAACTTAGAAATTTAAATTGTTAGACTTTTAGATGCAGCCCTCGGAATGAGGACTTTTTACGCTGCCTTAACCAGTGCAAGAAGAAGACATTTAAGGCAAGAGATAGCCGAATAATTTTTCACCTTTGGCGGAACGAGAATTTGGACCAGGAGCAACTGCACCCCAAAATCTTGAAAAAATATTCGAGCTAAGGCAGCGCCGTGCCCTTGCAGAATGTCGCTTGCACTAACTTTGCACGCGGAAAAATCCCATGAACGAAGCCAGGGCTGCATGTCTGACAATTTGAATGTTATGCAGTAGAAATCCATCACCTATGTCCACAAGAGCGGAGCAATAAAAAAGGGTCAGCAATACCTCCTTCATTTGATTATCGACGGGTAAAGCCTGACATGTGGCACATACATCAAAGAAGAACAATGACGAAAAGGCTCACGAGTGCCAGGCACGTTCTCCTGAAGCACGGTGACACTTACGATACCGCATGGAAAAAAGCAAGCAGTAGCAGATGAGGAGAAGCCGGACTACAACTAAAAAATAAGGATTTTCAGTACCTATTTCCCTTTTAGTATTTAGAAAGCATAATGAAATGTTACAAGAAGTTATAAGAAATTACAAGATAATAGACCACCTAAATAAATGACATGCAGAAAGTTACATTAAGTTACAACAATTACAGCATTTCTCTTCTGAAAAATGAATGAGGGCAAAAACAATGAGGATTTCGCTACATATAAAGTCAATGACTACCACTTTATGCTTTTGGAGCGTGTGATGGACTACAAAATTGATAGATAGATACAAGGCTTTTGCAAGATACCACTTTACTTTAGGCAGCATCGCAGAGGATGGCCATGTCTTCCGCAAAATAAAAACCGCCGAGACGATGCAATCGCCCCGGCAGTCCACCTGATTATGATACCTATTGAAAAGAAATATATTCGTAGTAAGCTACCGCTTTTTAGAATGGCTCGTCGCTGTCGGATTGGTCAGGCGCAGTCCACAGACTGATGCCAAACGTCTCGCAAAGCAAGTCATAGTCAAAGCAGTAGGCACGTTGTGTCATAGTAAGTTTTGGAGGCGTGCTACCCATAGCAGCCCTGGTATGGTCGTACTGGATGATGCCCTTCTTATACACATCAAATCGCGCCACCTTTTCACCCAGGTAGGCACGGCTGTTCTGAAGGTAGTATTTCAACGCATCCGTAGGCAGCACCTTCTCGTTAGCCTGTCGTCCCTCCTTGCGGTATAGATTGAAGATACGCGTCTTCTGCAGGAAGAGCACCGGTCGTTCTGTCTGCCAAGTAGCATTGATGATGTCCGTCTTGAACTTGCTGCAATAGCGGATGAAGAAGTCGCCACCCTCAATCAGCTCACCGTCGCTTGCAAGATACTGCACCACGTTCCAGAAGTTGCCCAACTCGCCGTTAGTCTTGCACTCACCATTCTGCTTCTTTATCCCCTCGATGGTGACTTGCAGCATCTCGTCGAAAGTCAGCGTAGGGATGATCTTTTGGAGTACCCGAAGCGCAGCCAACGGCACACACCAGTTGTTCATGATACGGTCCTCGCCCTTTTCGCCACCGAGAGCGTTGCCGACGATATTCTGCGTGTCATGGAACGCCGTCGACCACGTCTGTTCAAAGTGCTTGCGCTGTTTGAGAATTTCGAGAGTCAGGTGCGTCAGACCCAGCGAGCGCATTTCAAGCAGCACCTTATAATTCTGCTTCTCCTTGTCCGAGAACTCACTTCGAGGAAACTGCAGGAAGACGAGTCGGGTAAAGAGAGCGATGTCCGATGTCGGCATCTCCTGACCAGAGAGGATGATGCCGGAGTCAACGGCCGTCGTCTCCTTCTTCTTGTCAAGATCCATGTTCATGCGAGTGCGACCGGTGCCGTCCCACAGACCCTTCAGGAACTCAATCATCTTCGGGTCGATATCGTTCTTGTACTCGTCGATATGCGCCAGGGCATTAGCCGACTGCGCCACAGTGTCGTTCAGAGCCGATGGTGTGGAGTTTTGGATATTCGGTGCCGTGTAGCTGATTGTGAACAGCGAAAGCAGCGTGTGGCCAAGCTCCGACTTGCCACTACCTTTCGGACCGAATAGATTGAGGATAGGAAACCAGTGGTTGGCAGAAGTAGAAGTCACCACGTCACGGAAGAGCGTGGCGAGATAGAAACAGAAGCCAACACGTCCGTTGTCCCCATACACCTTGAACAGCTGCTCTGTAAACTCCTTCAGAGTAACCGAAGAAAGATTTAGATGTACAAATTGCTTCTCAAAAGTAAAGAGCTTCGGGTCGTTCTTATAGATGGTCGAACTGGATGGCAGATAGAAGTTGCCCTTATCCTTCAGTCGCACTATGCCAAATTCATCAGCCGGGATGAAATGGCAGTCGTGGAAAACACCGTTGCCAAAAGCGTAGAATCCAGCACGTTGCCAACCCATTTGAGTGATTTCCGTTGCCGTCTCAGTCTTCTCATAAAGGTAAGACTTCAGCTTCGTCAGTTCCTTTTCAGTACCCTTCCAAATGAAGTTGCCCAAACCCTCAATTTTCTGCTTGAACTTAGCGAGAGCGATAAGATCCTCCTGCTTTAGTTCCAAAATTTCCTCATGTTTCATCGCATTCTTTATTTTATATAGACGTTTAGGATTTGTTGTATCTTTAATGTGGAACAGCGGAACCATCGTGAAGTTCGACCACTCGTAGACACTGCCTTTCTCCGTTATGGACATATAGCAGCCGTGGTCAATGTAAAAGCCGTATTTGTGGTTAAGGTCGTCCTCATCCTGCTCCTTATGCTTCTTGTCCTGCTCCTCACGCAGCTTTCGCTCCTTATCCACCGCCTGGAGCCACAACCGTCTGCCCTGATAATACTTCGTGAGCTTGCCTATGTACATGGACACACCCGTTTCGTCATCAATCAGCGACAGGAGATAAGCAATCTTCTTGATGGTCAGTCGCTGCTCCTCCGTGGTGTTCGTCTGCGGAAATAGCTTGTCAGCCATCCAAAGAATGAAGTCCGTCTCCTCCGTGCCGTTGAAGATATTGGCGTTTTTGAAGAACGTGTCCGGATCCTGCTTCTTGTTGTCGTCCGTGTCCGGGATTTCCTTGATGCTCACCGACATTCCTGACTCCATAGCGAGTGTGCCAGCCTCCATGACGACTTGTATGCCATGGCCGAACACCTCACCGTTCTTGGGTGGGTCAGCATCCGGAAGGAAACACACCTTGCTTGCTATGCGCTTGATGGTAGAGAAATGTGTTTCGTTCCACGCCGATCCGAGCGCAGCCACCGTGTTGTATATGCCGATAGACTGTAAGCGCATACAATCCGGTGCCCCCTCGACGAGAAACATCTTATCCTGCTTTGCTGCCGTCTTCCAAGCATCCTCGATGCCGAAGAGGACAGTAGACTTGTGGAAGATGAGCGAGTCAGAACTATTCAGGTATTTGGGCTGCTGCTCATCCATGCAGCGAGCGGTGAAGCCAATTACATGCCCGAAGCGGTCATGTATCTGTATTACGATACGATTCTGGTAGAAGTCATAGCCACCACGATTGAGAAGTCCCAACTCCTTCAGGAAGTCCGCCTTTACTGGAAGCTGCTGCAGGGCGTGCCCATCAGCTGGTGCATATCCAATCTCTTTGAGAGTGGAGTAGTCCTTTCCCCAACGGTTGTATGCATACGCCTGTGCCTCCTTCGACTGAAGGAACTGCTTGCGGTAAAAGTCGGCGACCTGCTTGTTGGCAATCCACAACGCTTCCTTATGCAGTCGCTTCTGCTTTGCCTCCGCTGATTCCTGCTCCTGCTCAATCTCCACGTTAGCCCTTTGTGCCAACGTCTTGACGGCTTCAATGAACGTCTTGTTCTCCACCTTTTCTATGAAATGGATGGCATCGCCACCTTCGCCACAGCCGAAGCACTTGAATCTGCCGGTCTGTGGAGAAACATAGAAAGAAGGCGTCTTCTCGTTGTGGAACGGACAGCAGCCGACATAGCGCGAGCCACACTTCCGTAGGTGGACGTGTTCGCCGATGAGCGCCACGATGTCTGTGCGCTCCAAGATGGTGTCGATGGTTTCTTGTCGTATCATAATGTGGTGTTGAGTGGGAAATGCCCTATATCCACTATCTCCCGACATTGGATATAGGGACTTAACAGTTATATTGAGGATGATTCTACAATGCTCTTATAGCGTTTATGTATTCGCTTTTTAGAATGTACCATAAACGTCCCTTTTTATGAGCAGGGATTAGTTTACGCTCAATCCGTTTTCTTACTGCTTGTGTCGATATGCCGAGCTCTTTAGCCAGTGCAGCGACACTCATGACGGTCTCTTCCTGGTCAATGACAATCTTCTTCATGTCATCATCTGAAATCCTTGGGGATTTGGGTCTTCCAACTGTTCTCTTCTCCATTTTCTTTATTTATTAGATAATCTTCTCTTGTTTCACAAATTATTGTCGCAACCTCTAAGTCAGAACAATAATGATAGTGTACGAACTTGCCTCTCTGCTTGCCTCTGCCTTGATTGTGACGTGAAGCAAGGCAGTTCAACGACTGCACCTTGTCACAAGGGAGGTAGGCAGACTTCACCTCTCCGGGGTTGATGGCATTTATCCATTCAGTGATATTTGTTACTCTTTCAATTTTCATAGATAACTTATTTGTTGTTTTACAATAAGTCCTTCTGTAGTGTATTCCATGTCGGGTTAGACCTATATCAAAGTAAAGGTTAAAAGCGTGAAAACCATTGGTAATATCGCACTTTTTTCGTATCTTTGCATTGTTATATAGAGGATATTCTACGAATAGAACACCACCCGAATTTTGCAGTCTGCCTTAACACTTGTCGAACTTTCTTCGGCAAAATTATAAGGAAAAAGAAAGATTGGCTTGCAAAATGTAAATTATTTGTACCTACATACCTACTATTTAACACTTTCAATGCGACATAATGATACATGTCGATAGAAAAGCAATAAAAAGAGTTCTTTAAAATAATAGTTCAAAATCTAAACGTCTGTCTGCTTTCAGTATGTATGTAGGCACGTATGTAAGTAAAATGTGTGACACTTGTGTGACACTTTGAAAAAAACTACTTTGACGTTTGTTTTGTTCAAGATAAAAATGTCCTTCTAAAGCCCTGTAATGATGTGACTTACATAGGATTACAACGGCGTTAGAATTTGGATTCCAAGCGGATCACTTGGATTCCAACGGAATCACTTTGTGACCCCATGCGGGTCACCAAGGAACGAAAATTCAAATTGAAAGAAAGAGGACTTTTACATAACGTAAAGTCCTCTTTTCGCGTATAATAGGCTGATTTCAGTGGAAAATCTATTTTCTATATTAGGTTATTTAGAGGTTAACATTATTGTCTAACATCACGGTGGAATTCCGCTAAGAGTACAGAAGAGGACATAATGTGACACGACGAGCCAAAAATGCGTTACACATTGCGTTACACGTTACGCAAAAGTGCGTTACACATTTTGAGAGCTTGCGGTACAAGAAACATTGGCTGCATCAGAAGAGGTGACGCAGCTGCTCCGCAAGTGTAAGAAGATTGTCACGGCTATGGATGTCCTTGACGAGGAAATGACCATGGACAATTTCAATCTTCACTTCTATGGCGAGGAGGTCATGCAGAAGAAGGAAGAGGAGTTGCGGGTCGGACAAGTCCGTCCACGACTTGGGGAGGGATAAATCGAAAAATGCTTCCATACTGCGAAAGTACGGAAGCATTTGTATGGGGGAAAAGACAAATTGTTTATTCTGGTTTCTGCACAAACATGATTTTATCAAAAATATCACCTGCAGAAACGGCTACACGAACATAACGTCCATCCTGTGTTTCGTTTGGCGCAAATGTAACAGTGAGCGTATTTCCTTCTACCTTTGAAGACGTATAGCTGCCTTTAATTTCGGAATAAAGTTTGTCATCATACGCAGGAACGTATTTAATGGTTTTATCACGCACCTGTTCATTAACGTATTCAATCCAAAAAATCTTGTAATTCTTGCATTTGAAAGTATATGTACCGCCAAGTTTTGGCACGCCAATAGCCTTGCCAAAACTTGGTGTCAGTGCTTCTTCATAATTGTTTTTTTCCCATTTCATGGCATCCCAATCACCATTGTCTTTGCTGCATGAAGTTAAAGATAAGATGCAAGTAAAAAGCAACATGGTTGCAAATAGTCTTTTTTTCATTTGTTATATATTTTATGGCTTTTATTATAAAACGCACAACTTCTTTGAATATTACATAAAAATGCAACTTTTCGGGGTCACATCACCACTTGACTCCTTTTTATTTTTATATCCATGGTCTTCAAAGAGTTTGGCGGTGTCAGACTGTTTCCATTCAGCGAATACGTTGCCCTTGGCTAAACGTATGCTGTTCACGATGTCGATGATGCTTGGTATCGGATATTCCCCGATGCGGAGGATGGAGAACTCGATGGCAGAGATGCGCTGATACATCCGCTTGTATTGAGCGGTGTCGAGAGTCATATTCCACTTGTTGAGAGCGTTGGCGGTGCGAAGCATGTCCATGAGTTCCGGACTGAAGAACTCCGTTAGGCGTAAGTATGAGGTCGAGCTGTGGCACGGCGTGGCGCATCGCCTCTGCAGCCGTGATGATACGGCAGTAATGCAGGAGCGGTGTGCTGTCAGAGTATGTGCGGATGCGACTCATCGTGTCGGGCGAAACGAAAGTGTCGGTAAGCCATTGCTCAGCCTGCAAGAGGTGATACAGTATCTTGTCGAAAAGAGAAAGTTCACCGGCTACCGCTTTGAGCGTGTTGGAAATATACTTCTTTAGGGTATCGTTGTCATTAATCAGCATTGCCATTGTCTTTGGGTTGGTTGAGTAAACTTGCTTTGCGTCCTTATTCTCATCGAGCGTGGTGAGCTGGATGAATGGGCAGTCCGGCTTGACCGCTGTCCATTTGTTGAAACGGATGATCAGTCGGTGAACGGAGAAGAGAAGGTCGTGGTAAGGCTTCTGTAAAGCCTGGGCGATGGTGTAAAGCTCTCGCTTGTCGCTGCCGGAGTTATTGGTCTGCGACTTGCCTGGCACCGAGCCGACGATGTTAGAATGGACTCGCATCGTGAAGCACATCATATTGATGGCTTCGACGATTTCCGTCGCCCAGTCGCCACCCTCCTTGTCCGTCTCGATTTTGTTGATGACCACATTGTGTTGCTCCTCACCATTGGGCGAAACATAGAACGTGGAGAAGAGCACCTTTCCGCTGTTCTCCATGCCAGCGAGGAAGTTGATGATGTTGTCCTTCTCCTCGTTGACACGTTCCTGCTGCTTGACACGGTCTGTTATGCCCTCGACCTTGAAGATGTTATTCCAGAAGGAGTTGGCAATCTCGATGTGATACTATAGCACGCCTGTTTGCGCACGATGCGGACAATGCGACTGGCATCCTCTTTGAGGATGATCACGCTGACGCAAAAGCCGAAGTGCTTGAAGTCCTGGCACACACCGAGGAAGTAACTTGCGAGGTCGTTGTCCAGCATAAACTCATCCACTTGTGCGGTGGCTTGCTCTGTGTCATAGACAAGTCCGCTGCCATAGCAGACTTCGGCATTGAACATCTGGCAAGTGCTCATCGTCTCGTCAGACTCGATGAGGTCAATGATGTTGTACGGCATCTGATTGTCACCTCCCCACGTGATGTACTTCATCCTGTCGTTGATGATGATTGGTGCGATGTTGTGCTCCTCCTTGAAGACTTCGGATGTCTTGGAGGTGAAGGCTGCGGATTTGTTGGTGCCAGGGATGGTGCCAACGGATGTAGGTGGAATGAATGAAAAATCGCTCATATCTTGCTTTTTTTAGGGCAAAGATATGAGCGAATGGGTGGTTGGGAAAAGACAATGCTGATACAAAATATAAATAGTCGAGTTGCAAAATATCCATGAAAATTTGAATAGTCATCTTCTTTCTCACAAAAAATAATTATTTTTGCAATATGAATATCATATATATAATGTACAATGGTAAATAAAAAAATAAATAGAATAAAATCTGTTCTTGCAGACAAGGACAAAACAAGCAAATGGCTTGCTGAACAATTGGGAAAGGATAAAACCACCATATCAAAATGGTGTACAAATACCAATCAGCCAGACGTTGAGAGCCTAATAAAAATATCAAAACTCTTGAATGTGGATTTGGCAGATTTAGTTGTTCTTGATGAAAATTAAACGCAATAAGGTAATGAAAAAAGAAGAAATACAATTATTGTTCTCGCAATTTGAACAAGTCTCTTGTATTATAAATGATATTGAATGTTGGAGTGCTCGTGAATTGTGTACATTGTTAGGATATACACAATGGCGAAACTTTACAAAAGTGATAGACAAAGCAAAAGAAGCGTGTGGCAATGCAGGACATAAAATAGCCGACCATTTTGCTGACGTCAGCAAAATGGTCGAGCTTGGCTCAGGTGCTGAACGTCAAGTAGATGACATCATGCTTACACGTTATGCTTGCTATCTTGTAGCACAAAATGGCGACCCTCGCAAGTCGCAAATTGCTTTTGCACAGACCTATTTTGCAGTGCAGACACGCAGGGCGGAACTTGTAGAGAAACGAATTTTGGAAGTTGAGCGTGTCGAAGCACGAACAAAATTGCAGGAGACAGAGCGCAAACTGTCTGGCATTCTGTATGAACGTGGCATCAACGACAAAAGTTTTGCGGTTATTCGTTCCAAGGGTGACCAAGCCTTGTTCCGTCTCAATACATCCATGTTGAAAAGGCGTATGGGCATCCCCGAAAAGCGTCCATTAGCCGATTTCCTGCCAACTATCAGCATCAAGGCGAAAGACTTTGCTGCAGAAATGACAAGCGTAAACGTTCAAGCTAAGGACTTGCACGGTGAGCCACAGATTAGCAATGAACATATTGCAAATAATACCGCAGTTCGTGATATGCTCGTACAACGAGGCATCGTCCCAGAGAACTTGCCTGCAGCCGAGGATATCAAGAAGGTTGGACGAAGATTGGCAAGTGAAGAGAAGAAAGTTTTATACAATAAGAAAAAAAAATAATTTCTAATAATTTATTTGGTATCTGATGGACATATTGAATAACTTACAAATAGGTGATCAATCTATTGATGACAAAGGTCAGGTCAAGATAATGGACGAAGACCGACTATGTTTTCTCGTTAAGTCCGAAAGCAGAGGTACTTACGGATTGCGTACCATTTCTAAGCAATTGCTTAGGGAGTATGTAGCCTATTTCAAACTTCACCCAAACAACAATGCCAATCAGGCAAGAGAAGATTTGTGTGGAAAGACCGATTTGGACAAATTTGAATATGGCTATTCAGCCACACTGATGCGTATGGCTAAAATGGTGATAAATCCTGAAAGTCAGATTATACGTTCGCAATCCAATACCAAACACATAGCCAATCACCATCATGCAAAGTTTCCTCTTCAACAAATCTACTATGGTGCTCCAGGCACAGGCAAGTCGTATGAGATAAACAACTTTACCAAGATATACTCGACCATCCGCACAACGTTTCACCCCGACAGCGACTACTCTACGTTTGTAGGCGCATACAAGCCAGTGATGCAAAAGGTGGATTTAAGGGACTTGTCGGGACACATTGTAGAGGGTGTGCAGGAAGATCGCATCGTTTACACCTTTGTCAAGCAAGCGTTCTTGAAAGCCTACCTCGGTGCATGGCAGAAATATGCCAAGGGCGGTGAGACGGCAGAACCGCAGTTCTTGGTGATAGAGGAAATCAACCGAGGCAACTGCGCCCAGATATTCGGTGATTTGTTTCAGTTGCTCGACAGAAGCGACAATGGATTCTCCACCTACCCGATAGAAGCCGACTCCGACTTGCAGAACGAGATAAAGAAAGCGTTTGCCGAGGGCGGAGAGTATGCCATCGAAAACGGGCTGGACGTGGACGATGCCATGGACGGCTACACAAGCAACTATGGCGAGACGTTGTCCGACGACATTAAGAACGGACGAGTGCTGCTATTGCCCAATAATTTTTATATATGGGCAACCATGAACACAAGCGACCAAAGCCTGTTCCCCATAGACTCCGCCTTCAAGCGCCGTTGGGACTGGCGATACGTGAAGATAACCGATGCTGGCAAGGCTTGGAAGATAAAGTGCGGCACGGAATACTGCGACTGGTGGACGTTTGTTGAGGAAATCAACAAGAAGATAGCAAAGGAAACAAGCAGCGACGACAAGAAGCTGGGGTATTTCTTTTGCAAGGCAAAGGACGGTGTGATTACGGCAGACAAGTTTGTCAGCAAAGTATTATTCTATCTGTGGAACGATGTGTTCAAGGACGGTGACATCTCACTCTTCAAGGTCAGTGACGAGCCAGAAGCTGAAATATGCTTCGATGCGTTCTATGACAGCGACAACAAGGTGAATATCGAGGCGATAAGAACGTTCCTTGTCAGCGTGGTAGGCGAAGAAAATATCAAAACTAATGATGATGCTCCCATAGCAGTAGATGAGGATGAGAATGGCAACGCAATAGATTACACAAAATATTCGTTTGACGGAAAATCGCGACTATCCAAGAAAGACCTTGGGTATAATATCGTCATGAAATATATCAACGAACATTCGGACAAGACATTTGCAGAGCTGCAAAGCGATTTGGCATTTGATGATACTGTTGACAACAAGTATAGATACAAAGGAGTATTGGCACGCGCTGAAGAAATAACAGGCAGTTACACCTCATGTTTCGGTGCAGAACAAAAATCATCAGATGGAGTCAAGTACAAAGTTTTGACATGGTGGAACAAGTACAACATAGATTTCATTATCAAATTTGCAAAAGCCCAAGGCTGGGCAGTGAATAAAGTAACAGAATAAGCGTATGCGCATACTAATAGAGGAATACCAATATGAATATGAGGATGTCTACGATGTTCTCAAAGGACTTGGTGTGCTTCAAGACGTAGAGGGAAAAGTCAGTTTGAGTTATGTAGGCTACTACTTCAACGACGACCCCGACGTGAACGACTGCGTGTTTATTCTGCCCAAGGTATTGCTGGAAGGCGAGTTTGGCAAAGAAAAGGTGTTCGGGCATATCGAGCCACGAGACTTGATAAACGCCGAGGACTGCAAGGACTTGACCACCGAGGAGCACACGTTTATCTACAATCTGAGCGTGTGGATATACAGAGCCATCACCGTGTTCCGCGACCATGAGTTTGACCGAGTGGAAGACGGCAAGCGACAGTCGAGCATAGTACTCTACAAGCAAGCCCCGATGATGGGACACACAAGGAAGCGCAAGGCAAACACGTTTCTCGATGTGCTGCTCACTCTGCAAGAGTGGAACAAGCGGAACGAGAGTTTTGTGATGTTCATCGTGAAGAACCTCCACTCCGGCTACAACAAGATAAACTGGACGCGCACCATCAGCCGAAGCCAAGCCGTGATACAGGAAGGCATCGGTGGCACACGCCGACAGGACGTGAGCTATCTGAACCCCATCAACAAGAAACGGCAGATAAACTTCGACGAGGAGTTGCTTGTCATCTATTACAGCATCTTGCAGCACATGCACGATAAGTATGGCTTTCCTGTAAGCATCAACGTGAACTTCCCTTTGATACGAGGCGATAAGTTTGAGCGGTACATAAACGGCTATGGCAAGCGACGTCTGAAGCAAATCAAATACAAATACTTCTCCGACAAGGCGTTGGAACTATGGGAGCTGTGCTATGCCTTCTTCGACCGACCAGACAACATCATGCTCAACGTAGACCAAAGGGAATACCTGTTGGTAAAGAGTTTCCATATCGTATTTGAAGCCATCATCGACGAGCTGATAGCAGGCGATCAAAAGTTGCCAAAGGAATTGAAAGACCAGCCCGACGGCAAGCGAGTGGACCACCTCTATCAGTACCAGGAGCTGACCAACAACGACAAGAACGACAACATCTACTACATAGGCGACTCCAAGTATTACAAGCGAGGCAACTCGCTCGGCAAGGAGTCAATCTACAAGCAGTTTACCTACGCAAGGAACGTCATACAATGGAACATCGACCTCTTCAACGACGGAAATGCAGAAGGAAAGAACGGTCATGTGAAACTGCGTGACGACGTGACCGAGGGCTATAACATCATCCCGAACTTCTTTATCTCCGCCAACCAGAACGTGCTTCGTCCAGAAAACGACATCAAGCTCATAGACAGCGACAAGGAAGACGGCAAGCGCAGACAACAATATTATCTAAGTAGGCAGTTTGAGAATAGATTGTTTGACAGAGATACGTTTCTGCTTGCACACTATGACGTAAACTTCCTCTTTGTCGTGGCTCTCTACGGACGCAATAATTCCGCAAGCAAGGTGCAGTGGCGCAATAAGGTGCGACGGATGTTCCGCACGGAAATCCAGCAGATGCTCAAAGAAAACTTTGAGTTCTACGCCATGACCGCCAAGAGCGATGTCAGTCCCGATACCTACATCAGAGAGAATTTCCAGCAAGTGCTCGGCAAGGTGTATCATCCATTCGACAACCGAGAAGGTAGTGACCAGCAATATTTCTCGATGGCGTTGCGCAAGCCAGAGAAAGAAAGTAATCCGGAGGTCAGCGCAAAGATATCTAATGAGAATGAAGCTGTCATGTTTGCACTACGCCAGGCTTTCTATATTGCCAAGTGTCCGCTTGGGGTTGACCCGAAGACACTGCCAGAGGATGTAATGCCAAAAGTGGAAGCAAGACCACACGACGAGATTCCAAAGGAGTATCTTACGATGCATCATTTGGAGCAATATCCCGATGCAACATTCCTTATTGGCGGATTTAATGGTGTCAACCAACTTAACTGGATATTCAGTCGAAGAGGAGGCAAACGTGATGACGCCTATAATGTACGCATAGGAAAGGATGTTCATGGAGGTGTCATTAAGAGTCGTGAAAACATACGCCATGCTAAATTTGTCATTCTCTATGAGTTTGAGAAAGAAGATAAAGGCGTGTATAAGGCGTTTCGTGTGAAGAATATTGGTGAACTGACCAAACAGCAAATGATAGACACAGGCTATATCAATCCTCGGCATGATGCCTATTTGTGTTATTTCTTTGACGAAGAGATAACGCTTGGAGAATTTGATATAAAGAAAATCATTGAGGCTGACAAGATGAAACATGAAGTTGATGCGAAGCAGAAAAAAGAGTATGCGGAGGGTCAGCCAGTATATATGAGTGGTAAAGAATTAATTAATTTTAGAAAATAAGAAATATGAAACAATGGATGATAAACTGTGTGTTATTCATTATATGTCTAACAGCATTAGGGTTTTCATTGATGAAGATAACTCCATTTGAAATAGGAGAAGATGCATATGTTGGTATTATCACAACTTTGCTTAGTTTGGCTGTGGCTTTTGTGATAGGCTATCAGATATACAATGCCGTTGAACTAAAAAATGATGTAAAAGAACAACGTCGGCTTTTAGAATTAGCAAAGAAAGAAAATGACGAGTATAAAAATTACCTCGTAAAGCAAAAATATCAGACCCAAGAAGGGTTTGATGTTATCTCTGCATTAATGACTTATAATAGTGGTGGAGACACAAGCCCAATTAATGCTTTTGCTCAGATGCATCATGCCCTTCTTTCTTCTATAGAAACAGACAGAACTGATTATGAGTGGATCTTTATGAATATGCGAAAATTCATTTCTGAATTAAGTTCACGCGCATTTACACAAGGACCTTTTACAGAAAAAGGAGGTGAATATTATATATGTGACAATAATAAGAGAGTCCAAAAATTGTCCGAGTTTATAGATTCTCAATTGAAGCCACTGTATGAAGAAGGGGCTTTGCTGCGCAAAAATCCCAATTTTGTAAAGATAGAAATTGAGTACAATAGAGTAATGAAGGCTTTTACAAAAGCATTGGATATAATAAAGGAGAATCCGATAATGAATGTAATGCCTGAAGATTTCAAAAAGAAAATATTAAATCCAACATAAATCGGATGTAAAAATAATATCTGTAAAGCAAACATATTAAATATGGGAAGAAAAAGAAAAGAATTAATTATTAAAGAGAGATTCTTTAAAATTTTAGTATTATTTGGATTCACGGATGTGACCAGTCTGATACATCCGGAATATGGGTATACTACTGATGCTTTAGCTGATTATTCTTCAGATATAAAACGAGCATTCAAGAAGGGTACCTATATGATAAATTGTGATTACGAATATACATGGATTAGTATAGGTGAATATAGACCAAATATATTTTATAGTAAACTCAATGACAAACTGATAGCATTGGCAATATATCTTGCACGTTTGAAAAGTGAGAACAGCCGATACATTTTCGGAAAATATTTGGATAAAGGTTTTGATAATACAGAAGTGTATGATGCAATTATGACTTCTTATCCTTATTCACAAATGAATAAAGATAGAAAAGAAGCCATAGAAAGGGCGCGTCTTGAACTTCCGCAAATACTTGACAAAGTAGAGTCTTTCAAATAATAACATAATATGCACGACACTATTATAGTAAATGTGCAAGGATTGTCTACATATACACCTCAATCCCATTCACCTCAAATATACACACGTCTCGAATTTGCTGGATTTCATTGGAGTTCAGCAGCTTTGTTTTAAAAAAACGCCATAAATGGATAAGATGACAAAGGAACAGCGCAGCCATTGTATGGCATCCATACATAGCAAGGATACCAAACCAGAGATATTGGTTCGGCAGTATCTCTTTGCTCATGGGTTCCGATACCGGCTGAACCATCCGCGACTACCGGGACATCCAGACATCGTGATGCGCAAGTATCGTACGGTCATCTTTGTAAATGGCTGTTTCTGGCACGGACATGAAGGATGCAAGTACTTTGTGTTGCCGAAGAGCAGGACGGAGTTCTGGCAAGCGAAGATAGAACGCAACAGGGAAAGGGACTTGGAGGAACAACGGAACTTGGCGGAAATGGGTTGGCACTGCATTACGGTGTGGGAGTGTCAACTGAAACCGAAAGTAAGGGAAAAGACCTTGCAGTCGCTTGAATATACGCTATGCCACATTTATCTTGAAGACCACAAGGTAAAGAGGTATGAGATACAGGAAGAAGAAAGAGTGATGGCAGCAGAGCCTGATGTGGAAAAGAAATAATAGTTTTTATATATCGCTAATGGTGGGGATAGCTATAAAAACTACTGCTGTTTAGTAAAAGGATGATGGGGTGGTTAGAAGGTGTAGCTATTAGAACTTATGAAAAACCTTGTAAGGATCCATTTGTTGGGTAGTGTAAACAGAACTGTGTCACGGCTCTGATTTTTTATTCTTTCCCTCTTA